>Ga0209777_10004466_pt1 | contig 16512 bp, 15 predicted proteins | sample FrelakmetHBP12HB_FD_187147 | JGI IMG/M metagenome (GOLD analysis project Ga0209777, IMG submission 187147) | Freshwater lake sediment microbial communities from the University of Notre Dame, USA, for methane emissions studies -HBP12 HB (SPAdes)... | ecosystem: Environmental > Aquatic >...
CTTCAGCCCCTGCGGAGACGGCACGCCAAAACCAGGGCAGCCCTCTGAACGCTACGGTTCGGTTCATGGAATTGACAACCCCGGCCGGGGCGCCAGTTTTCGATGCCGGGAAGCCAGAGGCTAAAGCCTTCGATTTCCATTCCTGCGGCACGGCTGAAGCCGTGCCCTGATACAAAACCGGCCACCGAATTCCATTTTTGTGTCGCGCACCCCGCAAACAGGGCTCGGGAAAGGGGACCCGTCCACCCGGAGGGCCGATTGGGCTGGGTGTCTGTTATCCTCGTCGTTTGAGCCCCTTAGCTGAAGGATCGCCCAAGCCGCGCGTGTGCGCCGTGAGTTTTCTCAACACCGTGCCCCTGGTATGGGGCATGTTGCACGGCCCGCAGCGGGATCATGTGAACCTCGAGTTCCGGCTGCCCTCGGCTTGCGCCGCGCGGATGTCGGCGGGTGAGGCGGATGTGGGCCTGGTTCCGTCGATCGAGGCGGCACGGCAGGGGCTCGAAATCATTCCCGGCTGTGGGATCGCGTGCCGGGGAGCGGTGCGCAGCATTCTATTGGTGACGCGGGTGGCGCCGGAGCGCATACGCACACTCGCATCGGACACCAGTTCGCGGTCCTCGGCCATGCTGGCGCGCATCATCCTGGCGAAACGGTACGGGGCCGAGCCAACCGTTGTGGAGATGGCCCCGCAGCTTCCGCTGATGCTCGCGGCGGCCGACGCGGCGCTGCTGATCGGCGACCCGGCTCTGCGCCTGAGGCCGGAGCACCTGCCCGCCATGACGCTAGACCTGGGGGCGGAGTGGTGGGAGATGACTGGCCTGCCGATGGTGTTTGCAGTCTGGGCTTCCCGGAAGGACAACGCACGGCTGCCTGGACTGGCTGAGATCCTGGCGGGATCAAGCCGTTACGGGCTCGAGAGAGTGGAGGAAATCGTGAAGCGCGAGGCCGGGCCGCGCAATGTGCCGGAGGCGCTTGCCCGCGAGTATCTGAAAGAGCGAATCGTTCTCGACCTGGGCGACTGCGAGTACGAGGGCATGCGGTTGTTCCTGCAGTACGCGAGCGAGTTTGATACGGTGGTCTCATCGGGAGGGGCCACGGCGTGATGACCCGCGAGGAAGCACTCGACCTGTTCCGCAGCCCGGATCTTATCGGGATCGGGATGGCGGCCGATGTGGTGCGCCGGCGGCTGCACCCGGAAGGCGTGGTCACCTACATCGTAGACCGCAACATCAATTACACGAACTTCTGCACGGAGTACTGCACGTTCTGCGCCTTTTACCGGCCGCTCGGGCACGCCGAGGGGTACATCCTTCCGAAGGAGACGATCTTCGAGAAGATTCAAGAGACGATCGACCTGGGCGGGACTGGTGTTCTGATGCAGGGCGGTTTGCACCCGGACCTGAAGATCGAGTGGTATGAGGACCTGTTCCGGTCGATCAAGGCGCGCTTTAAGATCCACTTGCACTGCCTGTCCTCTCCAGAGGTGGTGAACATCGCGGAGGTCAGCGGGCTCTCGCTGCGCGATACGATCGCGCGGCTGCGCGACGCGGGTCTCGATTCGATCCCCGGCGGCGGCGCCGAGATCCTGGACGACGACGTGAGGCGGCGGATCAGCCGGCTGAAGTGCTCAACCCAGGAATGGGTGGACGTGCACCTGGAGGCGCATCGCCTCGGCATGCGCACGACGGCCACCATGATGTTCGGCTGCGGCGAGACGCTCGAGCAGCGAATGAACCACTTCGAATTGGTCCGGCGGATTCAGGAAGAAACGGGCGGGTTCACCGCGTTCATCCCGTGGACGTTCCAGCGCGAGAACACCTCGCTCGGGCGCACGGTGAAAGACGAGGCGACCGCCGTGGAGTACCTGAAGACGCTGGCGATCTCCCGGCTGTATCTCGACGACATCGACAACATCCAGTCCTCCTGGGTGACGCAGGGGTTGAAGACCTGTCAAATCGGGCTGCGGTTCGGCGCGAACGATGTGGGCAGCGTGATGATCGAGGAGAACGTGGTCTCTTCAGCGGGGGCGCACCACAGCGCATCCGAAGAAGAACTGCGGCGCATGATCCGCGACGCGGGTTTCGTGCCGAAGCAACGGGACACGCTGTACCGGACGCTGTTTCTCAACTGAAGCGAGCTGTCAGAGGCCGGCCTTTTTCCAGAGCAGGTCCACGCGCGCCACAACTTCGGGGCTCATGCGGATGACATCGGGCCACGGGCGCGTGAAGCCTTCGCCGGGCCACTTGCGGGTGGCATCGACGCCCATCTTCGATCCGTAGTCCTGCAGGCGGCTGGCGTGGTCGAGCGTATCGACAGGGCCCATGACGAACTCGATGTCGCGCTGCGGGTCGATGTTGTTGAGCGCGCGCCAGGCGACCTCGCGCACATCCTGCACATCGACATCCTCGTCTACGACGACGATGACCTTGGAGAACATCGCCTGGCCGAGGCCCCAGATGGCGTGCATCACTTTGCGCGCATGGCCGGGGTAGGACTTGCGCATGGAGACGAGCACGAGGTTGTGAAACACGCCCTCGGCCGGCATCGAGATGTCGCGCACCTCGGGCAGTTGCAGCCGCATCAAGGGCAGGAAGATGCGCTCGATGGCCTTACCCATAAAGTAATCCTCCATGGGCGGCGGGCCGACGATGGTGGCAGCATAGACAGGACTCTCACGCTCGGTGATGCAGGTGACATGGAAGACGGGGAACTCGCCGGCGAGCGAATAGTAGCCGGTGTGGTCGCCGAACGGGCCTTCGGTGCGCAACTCCCCGAGCTCTACGTAGCCTTCGAGGACGATCTCGGCCTGTGCCGGAACCTCGAGGTCACACGTCTCGCACTTCACCATCTCGACGGGCGAGCCGCGCAGGAAGCCGGCGAAGATCATCTCGTCGAGATCGGGCGGCAGCGGCAGGATGGCCGAGTACATGGTTGCCGGATCGGCGCCGATGGCGACGGCAACGTCCATGCGCTTCGCGTCGCCGGCGGCGAGCAGGCGGCGGTAGTGCTCGGCGCCCTGCTTGTGCGTCTGCCAGTGCATGCCGGTGGTGCGGTCGTCGTAGACCTGCATGCGATACATGCCGCAGTTGCGCTTGCCCGTATCGGGGTTCTTCGAAAACACGAGCGGCAAGGTGATGAAGCGGCCGGCATCCTGGGGCCAGCACTGGAGAATGGGGTATTCGAAGAGCGAGAAACCCTCGCGCCGGATAACATCCTTCACCGGCCCGCCCGAAACGTTCTTGGGGAAGAACGAGCCCAATTCGGCGAGCTTGGGAAGCATCTTGAGCTTGGCGATGAGCCCCTCGGGCTTCTGCATTTCGAGGATCGCGGAGATGCGCGAGGCGACTTCCTCGATGCTATCGACCTCGAGCGCGAGCTGCATGCGGCGCAGGCTCGCGAACGCATTGATGAGCACCGGAACCGAGGAGCCCTTCGGTTTCTCGAACAGCAGCGCGGGACCGCCGCGCTTGACGGAGCGGTCGGCGAACCCGGTGATTTCGAGGACGGGATCGACTTCGAACGGGATGCGCTTCAGTTCGCCAGCCTTGTCGAGCGCACGGATGAAATCGCGAAGTTCGGTGTAGGGCATGTGTGAGCCGCCGGTCTCCGGCTGCCGGCGCCCGGAAACACACGTCGAGGACCGGAGACGGAAGACTGTTTTCTATTATCATGAAATCTTTGTCCGGCCATTGCGGCCGGCCGCACAGCGACTGAACCTCAGCAACGGAGAACGCATGACGAATCGAACTGCACTTGTGACCGGCGCGAGCCGCGGGATCGGAAAGGCGATCGCGAAGACCCTCGCCGCGGCGGGGGCCAGGATCGTAGTGGCCTCGAACGAGCGTGAGAACAATGACCTGGTGACCGCCGAGATCATGGCTTCGGGCGGAGAGGCGTTCCCGGTGTTCGTGGACATGACGTCTCCGGAATCGATCAAGGAAGCATTCGCAACTGCGCTCCAGCAGGCGCCGCGGATCGACATCCTGGTGAACAATGCCGGCGTCACCAAGGACGGCCTCGCGATGCGGATGAAGAAAGACGCTTGGGATTTCGTGCTGTCGGTGAACCTGACGGGCGCGTTCCTGGCGTGCCAGGCGGCCATGTCCGGCATGATCAAGGAGCGCTGGGGCCGCATCGTCAACATCGCTTCCGTTGTGGGCATGATGGGCAACGCCAGCCAGGCAAACTACGTGGCGTCGAAGGCGGGCATCATCGGTCTGACGAAGGCGCTGGCGCGGGAGCTGGCCAGCCGCAACATCACCGTGAACGCTGTTGCGCCGGGCTTCATCGCAACCGATATGACCGCGAAGTTGCCGCAGGAAGTGAAGGACGCCATGATGGCGACCATCGCGCTGAAGCGCTTTGGCACGCCCGAAGACGTCGCGGCGGCGGTCAAGTTCCTGGCAAGCGAAGAAGCGGCGTACATAACCGGCCACGTGATCAGCGTGAACGGCGGCATGTACATGTAGGCACGTGGGACAGGCCTCCGGGCCTGTCCAGAGCGCAAGGCGTGTCGGAACACGCCCGCCGTGTTCGGACTCTCGACCTTTTACATGAGGCTTCGCGGGCCGCACGCCCTCGGGTGCAGGCCAGAAGGCCTGCCCCTGGAGTTTCTACATTTGAGAGCGCATCAGGATATCATCGGCTTTGTATCAGGGCATGGCTTTAGCCGTGCCGCACCCGTATGGAAAGAAGTCGGGCTTTAGCCCCCGGTCCCGGCGAGAACACCGGGCTAAAGCCCCGTAATTGGCTGGCTTTGCGGCACGGCTAAAGCCGTGCCCTGATACAAGGCGGAGACGTTGGGTTGGGAGCGCGCTCCGCGAACGCGGCCCTGCAAGTGATGCCCTGATACAAGGCGGAAGTGTTGAGTTGGGAGCGCAAGGAGTAGCGGAACCCGAGGAATGTTGAGTTGATATGTAGAGACTTAACGGGCAGGCAGGAACCTGTCCAGAGCGCAAGGCGTGTCGGAACGACAGGCCGGGAGGCCTGTCCTACATGGGGAGGGCGTGTGCTGGATCGCAGAGACTTTTTGAAAGAGGCCGCGCTCGGTGCGGCGGCCTTGTTTACACTCGAAGGCGCCGGCGCGAAGCCGGTGTTGGTGCAGTCCGCTGCGGGCGCCGGATTCCGCCGGAGACTGGCGGAGCGGGAACTGCTAGGCGGGCTGCGGCGGCTCGCGCCGGCGGCGGCCGTCCGCATGGCGGAAACGGCCGAGCCGGGCAGTCTGTTGATCGCTCTCGAGGTTGCGCCGGCGAAGTTCTCGAACGCCGAGGCATATTCGATTGCGGCGGCGAACGGACGGCTGACACTTTCGAGCGCGAGCGAACAGGCGCTACTCTACGCGGTGTTTGATTTCCTGGAGCGGCAGGGCGTGTTCTATGGGATCGACGGTTCGAGCTATCCGCTCGACGCCGCAGCGGCGCTGGCGCTGCCGCCGGCCGGGCAGGCATGGACAGCGCAGCCTCGGTTCGCAGTGCGCGGGCTGCTCCCGTGGCCGGACTTCCTGAACTGCATCACCGTCTACAACGAAGAAGACTTCCGCGCCTACTTCGAGTCCATGATGCGCATGCGGTTCAACACCTTCGGCATGCACGTCTACACGGGCGCGAACCAGTGGGCGGAGTCGTACCTCTCGTTGGAGTTTGCGGGTGCGGGTCACCTTGCGTTCCTGGACAACACGGCCTCGCATCGCTGGGGCTACCTGCCGGAGCGCACGTCGCGGTTTGGGATGGGCGGGTCGCAGTTCTACGATTCCGAAGTGTTCGGCAGCGACTCCACGCGTCTCGCCCGCGATCCCTGGGAAATGGCCGAGCGCGCCCGGGCCCTGCTCAAAGGCGGTTTTCGCCACGCCGGGCAACTCGGCATCCGGACCGGCATCGGCTTCGAGCCTTACCAGATCCCTGATGAGATCCTGCGCGCGCTGCCGCCCGAGGCGCGGCCGGCAAAAGGAACCACAGGAGCGAAGTTCGATGTCGAGTCTGTGACCGCAAAGGATCTACTCGAGACTCGCCTCGCCCAACTGCTCGAGGCATATCCCGAGGTGGATTACGTGTGGCTGTGGGAAGACGAAGGGATGAACTGGGAGAGCCGGAGGACCGGCATTCCTCTCTCGGTGACGCCGTTCGTGCAGGCTCACGCGTTCCTCAAAAGGCACGCTCCGAAAAAGCGGATGGTGCTTTCCGGCTGGGGCGGCGTGGCGCGAAACTTCGAGTACTTCCATCAGAAGCTGCCTGGTGATGTGATTTTTTCGTGCCTCGGCGACTCGCTGGGGTGGGACCCCGTACATGAAGTGTTCGGGAGGCTCGAGGGCCGCGAGCGCTGGCCGATTCCGTGGATCGAGGACGATCCGGCGATGTGGCTGCCGCAACTGCACGTGCATCGCTTCGAGCGCGACCTGAACCTCGCCGCTCAATACGGCTGCCAGGGGCTGCTCGGCATCCATTGGCGGCACCGGATCGTGGACCCGGTCGCGGGCTACCAGGCGCGGTTCAGTTGGGATCCGGCGTTGAAGCCGGCAGAGTTTTACACCGCGTACGCGCGGACGCAGGCTTCCCCGCCCCGGGCCGCGGAGCTCGCGACGATTCTGACGGACGCGGACAAAGGCCGGAAGCTGATGGCCACGGGCACGGATGAAGTGAAGGACGGGCACGTCGCCACACACGAGTTCTCAGGCGACTACAGCGAGGGCTTCACGTTCTGGAACGACTACGAGCCGGATGCGGCCGTGGTGGCGTCCCAAAAGGAGATCGCCGCGGCCCTGCGCGCGCTCGCGGATGCGGCGCGGTCACCGTTCGAGCGCGAGCGGCTGGAGTACCTCACGAAGCACGTCGAGTTTCTGGTGCCGTATGCGGAGGCATGGCGCCTTGCTCATGGTATCCAGAAGACGCTGGACGCGGCGGCAGCGCTCAAGAAGGATGGGAAGGCCGACGAGGCGCGCGACTTGGTGCGAAGCGAGGCGGTTCCGGCGTGGTTGAAGCTGGCTCCCGAGGTCCGCCGCGTGCTGCTCGATTACCAGAGCATCGTGGCGACGCGCAACGACCTGGGCCAGCTTGCTTCCATGCACAACAAGCTCGCGCGGCTGGCTCTGGTGCGGCTGCGGCTTTCGATGAAGGAATACCTGGGCGAGCTGCCGCAGGACACTGAGGCGCTGTTCGAGAAAGTCGTGCAGCCGGATGCAACCGCGCCGGCTCGCCTGTTCGTTCCGACACGGCCCAGTCTGCTTGCGAAGGGCGAGAGCGTGCGGCTGACGATCCTGGCTCCCGGAGGGTCGCAGCCCGCGGACGTGACGCTGCACACGCGGGTGTGCTGCGGAGAGTGGACGGCGGCGGCGGCGAAGCTGCGCGGGCGCAGAACGTATGAAGCCGTCTTCGGGCCGTTTGCGCCGGGGCCTGCGCTGGTAGACTACTACGTCTCAGCGGGTAAGCTTACAGCACCGGCCGAAGCGCCGAAGCAGTTCTATACAGCGACGCTGGTGTAACGCGCGGGCATACGCGGCAGCGCGTGTCCTTATGCCGGCTCCGCGGACTGCGCAGCAGCGCGACGACAGCGTTCGTACAGGAGCGCGAGCGCCTGGTGGAGAGCGCCCTCAGGAGTGTCTTGCGCCACCCAGGGGAAAGACACATCGCGCACCAGGTGCTCCCAGTCTTCGAGGGGCTCGTCCTTGGCCGCGCACACCCATAACAGGGCATCGTAGACGCTGGCGAGCTGCCGGTTGAAGCGGTGAATGATCTCGATCCGGTACCGCCTGCCGTCAAGCTGGACCGAGAGCGTCCTCACGACGTCGTACCATTCCGAGAATTCGGAAAATAGCTGCATCAGTTCACGCATGTTTGCCCACCCCCGCTGGTCAGGCCGGCGCTCAATGGCAGCTCAGCCCACCGGTGTAACCGTACTGAAGATTGACAGCGGCAGATCAAGCCCGCAGTTCTTGAGCTTGTCATAGAACTTCGGACGCAGGCCGATCCCCCGGAAGCGGCCTGTTACCCTGCCGTCGGCCGTGAGTCCTGCTTTTTCGAATGTGAAGACGTCCTGCAGCATGACCACGTCGCCCTCCATCCCGAGGCACTCGGTAATGTGAGTCACCTTTCGAGATCCGTCCGAGAACCGCGCCACGTGAACCACGAGGTTCAGAGCCGACGTGGTCTGCTGCCTGATGTTCTTCACGCCGAGGTTTGGGTTGGCCATGCCCACCATGACTTCCAGGCGGCTGAACGCGTCGCGGGGCGAGTTGGCGTGAATGGTGGACAGCGACCCGTCGTGGCCCGTGTTCATCGCCTGCAGCATATCCAGAGCCTCCGCCGCGCGGACCTCTCCGACGACGATTCGGTCGGGGCGCATTCGCAGCGCATTCACGACGAGTTCCCGAATGCCGATCGCCTCGTCGCTACTGCTCGTCACGGGCTTAGTCTCGAGCCGCACAACGTGCCGCTGCTGCAGCCGAAGCTCGGCCGCATCCTCGATGGTGAGAATGCGTTCGCTCGCGGGAATGAAGCTGGAAAGCGCGTTGAGCAGAGTCGTCTTTCCCGATCCGGTGCCGCCGGACACCAGAATGTTCAGACGCATCTGCACGCAGGCCTTCAGCACCTGCAGCATCTCCCGGGTCAGCGTTGCATTGGCCAGAAGATCCTCCGGCGTGAGGTGGCGACCGAAGCGGCGGATCGACAAAATCGGGCCATCCACGGCGACCGGAGGAACTGCGGCGTTCACCCGGGAACCATCGGGCAGGCGCGCGTCCACCAGAGGCGAGTGCTCATCCACTCGCCGGCCCACATAAGACACGATCCGCTCGATGACGCGCATCAATTCAGCCTCGCTGTCGAAGCGGATGTCGGTCAGCTCCAACCTGCCACCGCGCTCCACGTAGACGCTGTCCGTGCCGTTCACGAGGATGTCCGAGATTGTCAGGTCCGCCATGAGCGGCTGGAGAGGGCCGAGGTCGAGCGCCACGGCGTGCGGCTGTTTAAGGGTGAAATCAGTGGGCATGAAGTTCGTCCATTATCGGACATCTGGACGGCTAGTGCACTGTATTCGTATCCTTATCCACCGACCCCGGTGGACCACGCCCTTGCTTTGACCACAGCGGTGCAGTGGGCGGTGAACTGACCCGTGGCATAATGTGCCAGTCTGGAGTCGAGACGGCATTCAGGATTACGCACAGTATGACGGCGGGCAGGCGAGGTTCGAGGGCCACGGCGTCGTGAGCTGCGATCCCGAAGCGGGGCAGTATGTCATGCACTGGTTCGATTCGATGGGCACGCCCGCAAATGTTTTTCAAGGCAGCTTTGAGGGAGACGCGCTGGTGCTCACCTCAACCGGACCTCAGTGGCAGATGAGAGGGACGTTGCGCGCGACGGCAAGTGCTGCACACTATCTAAGCTAAGGAGGGGGAACCATGATCAGCGGGGCGCCCGAACCCGTTGCGGCGGCCGAGTTGCCGGTGGCGCATCCCGTTATCCCATCGAAGCAGCGATTGCTGTCTCTCGACGTCTTTCGCGGGTTTACCTTGTTGGGAATGGTCCTCGTGAACAGCCACCCGGTTGGAATCTATCCAGGACTGGGCCACGCGAACTGGAACGGGTGGGGGTTCGCCGACCTGATCTTCCCATTTTTCGTTTTCATCGTGGGTGTGGCGATTCCTTACTCGTTTGCGAGCCGTCTGTCGCGAGGCGAGAGTCCCAGAAAGCTCTTTTGGCATGTTCTACGTCGCTGCGTGCTGCTGTTTGCGATTGGCGTGTTTCTGAACGGCTATCCGCAGTTTGACCTCTCGACGCTTCGCATCATGAACGTCTTGCAGCGGATCGCCATCTGCTATTTCCTCTCGTCGCTCATTTACGTCTACCTGCGCATGAGCGCGAGGTCGATCGTCTGGCTCTGCGGCACGATCCTGGTGCTGTACTTTGTCCTGATGAAGTTCATCCCGGTGCCCGGTTACGGCGCCGGCGTACTTGAGCCCGTGGGGAACTGGGGCAATTACATCGACCAGCACATCATGGCCGGGCGCATGCAGCACAAGCTCTACGAGGGCAAGAGCCTGCTTGGCAGTTTCCCGGCCCTGGTAACGATGCTGATGGGGCTACTGACCGGCCTCTATCTGCGCACAGCGCGGCCGGCATTCGAGAAACTCACGCACATGTACTTGTACGGCAGCGCCTGCATGGCGGCCGGGGTCGTCTGGAGCGCGTGGTTTCCGATCAACCAGGGCTTGTGGTCCAGCTCGCTGGTCTTGTTCATGGGCGGGATGGCGCTGCTGTTCCTGGCCACCTGCTACTACATCGTGGACGTCAGGAAAGTGACATGGTGGACCCTGCCGTGCGTGATCTTCGGAATGAATTCGATCGCGGTCTGGGTGTTCTCGCAGCTGGGCATGAAGACATTGATGACCATCAACGTCGCTACCCGAAGTGGTGAGGCCGTCAGCTTGTGGAAGTTCTGCGGCGAGAGTTTTGCCCGTTATCTTGGCCCCATGAGCGGATCGCTTGCGTTCGCTATCCTGTTTGACCTCTTCTGGCTCGGCGTGATGGGGTTTCTGTACCGCAGGCGGATTTTCATCAAACTCTGAGCGGCCGGCGTTGGATATTCTGAGTGAGACATGAAACAAGACACGCACAGATCTCTTGCAGGGAAGGCAGGAATCGCTGCGGCGTATACCGCCGCGGCTCTTGTGTTCGTGACATCGGTCCTATGGGGCCAATCCGGCAGGGCCGCAGGGCGCAACCCGCTCGTACGGGTTGTGACCATCAGCCAGGATGGGGCGTCAAGTGATTCCGGAGGCACGCTTCTGGAAAGCGCAATGGAGCGTCTGAATCAAGCTGCCTCATTCCGACCCGATATCGCCTGCCTTCCGGAGCTGTTTGCCCGGTCGGCGGCCGAACCGGTGCCGGGCCCGACGACCGAGCGGCTGGGCGATTGGGCGCGCGAGCACAAGTGCTATGTGATTGCCGGAATCAAGAAACTGGCAGGGGGCCGGACCTACAATACGGCGGTGTTGCTCGACCGCCAGGGTCGCCTGGCCGGGCAGTTCGACAAGATGCATCCCACTGAGAGCGAACTCCAGCAAGGGATAAGCCCGGGCGCTTCCGATCCTACGGTTTTCGAGACGGATTTCGGGCGGATCGGTGTCCAGATTTGCTTCGATGTGAACTGGTGGGATAACTGGAAGCGCCTGAAGGAAGAGGGCGCCAGGATTGTGTTCTTCCCGGCGGCGTATCCCGCCGCCACGCAGCTTTCGGCGCTGGCCTTGATGAACCAGTACTTTGTGGTGTCCTCGGCGGGCACGCGCGCGTCCAGGATCTACGACATCACAGGCCGGGTGCTGGCAAATTCCGGCGCCTACCAGCAATGGGCGGGAGCTGAGCTTCCTCTGGGCCGCCGCCTGTTCGAGATCGATTTCCACACCCAAAAGATGCGCGCGCTCCAGCAGAAATATGGTTCTAAGGTCGATGTCGTCTGGTACCACGATGACGACTGGTTCACACTGGCTTCGCTCGATGAGAACCTGACGGTGGATGACCTGCAAAAAGAGTTTGGTCTGACTCCGCTCGACGAATACCGGGTGCGTGCAGCCAAGGCGGTGGAAGCAGCCCGAACGCGCACATCGCAATCCGGCGGAACAGTCCAATAGACGCTGCGCTGGTCGCAAATCCCAAAACAACGCGTGCCAGGCGATTCCGTTCTTCCTCACCCGAACAGCGCCATCTGCGCGCCTCCGCACTCAGCGCAACTCCTCGCTCGTTGCGGAAAGCGCCAACGCAAGCTGGAGTGAGATGGGAATAGTCCGGCGCGCTCACTGCCCTGCGTCGATCGTCGTCAGTTGCAGTACACCTGCCGGTCGACGCCTTTCAGGAACTTCAGTCCTTCGCTCGCCAGTTCGTCCGGAGAATCGGCCAGCTTGCGCCAGATGCAGCAGAGCTTGGCGATGTTCTCCACATTGAGTAAGAAGGCGACAGACGCATTATCGCTGGGGCGAGAGTGCGCTTCACGACGGTTCTCGGGGCTGACGGACCAGTCCGGCGGGCGGTAGGTGAGGCACATGGGCTGCCGCGATCCGACTCCGGTCAGGCGTGTCGTCGCGCGCCGAAACCATCGCGGCCGCGGTCGGCACAGCGACGCGGGTTCGGGCAGCGCTGAGCGTGGGATTCAGCTGTCCTTTTCGGTGCGGCAGGAGAGGTCGCGGCTGTGGTATTGACCTGGAAAAGTCGTCTGTCCCATTATTCTCAGGGACACCCGTGAAGAGATCGGGCGGAACTTTGATGGCGACGTCGCGATTGAGGCGGGAATCGCAGGCGCGGTACACCACACCCATCCCGCCCTCGCCCAGCTTCTCGAGGATCTGGTAGTGCGCAATGGCGCGGCCGGTCACCGGAAGTTCTCGACCAGCATCAGGTCGGAGCCTCGCCGCTGCCACTTTGAGTAAAGGAGCCACCGGCCGTCGGGAGAAACGGAGAGGCCACCTGCCATCTGCCCTTCCAGCCTGGCAACCGTCTCGATTTTCCCGGTGGCGAAATGAAAGAGTTGAACCGCGGGATTCACCCAGCCGGAGAGGAAGTAGATCCCACGTTCGCCTACCGCAAAAAACCCGGTACCTACAGACCCGATGATCCTCGTCTCTTCACCGCCCTCCACCGGGACTCGCCACAGCTCGGTGTTTTCTGGGGCATACCACGAGCGCGAGTAGTAGAGAAACTTCCCGTCGGGGGATTCGACGGCATAGGTACCGCCACTCCTGGTGACCTGCACCGCAGCTCCCCCGCCCGCCGGAACCTTCCAAATCTGGTCCTTCCCCGTGCGGCTGGAGAAGAAGTAGATCCACTTTCCGTCTCGCGACCACGTGTAAGCGCCGCGCTGGTTCTGAGTATTGGGCAAACGCTCCGGCTTTCCTCCGTCCGCGCTGACGACGTATATTTCGCTGATCCCGCTCGGTAGTGCGCTGAAGGCGATGCGACGGCCGTCCGGCGACCAGGCCGGGTTTGCTACATAATTGCCGCCAAACGAGGTCAGCTTGACGGCATTCGACCCATCGGCTTCACACACCCAGATCTCGTGGCTGCCGGAGCGATTCGAACCGAACGCGATGCGCTTGCCGTCCGGAGAGTATTGCGGGACATGATCGATGCTGGTGGAGTTCAGCGGCAGATTGTCCACCCGGTGGCTGCCGGTCAACTCCAGGCGCCAGATGTCGGAGTCCACCATGAGTCGAGCGTAAGCCATGCGGCCCTGCCGGGAGAACGCCGGGCAGTTGGCGCCCTGTCCGGCGAAAGCCAGCCGCTCGGGTTCTCCTGCCCGTCGTGCAAGTGGAGGCAGGCTTATTCTCCACAGTGAAGGATCGTGGGACGCACCGCCCGAAGCAAAGACAACCGACCGGCCGTCGGGGCACCAGGCTGGGTTGGTCGTGTATGAGTTTCGAGAGGTGACACGCTTCGGTTCCCCGACCGGCCGGAGGTCTCCGGATAGTTCGAGCCAGTACAGATCACCCATTCCCTCGGACAACCACCTGGCGAACGCCAGAGCGCGCCCGTCTGGAGAGACAGCGGGAGTCGCATCGCCGTACACGTCCTGGGGCGGAGAGGTCAGCTTCCGCTTCTCGCCGGTTTCCACCGAGAGCAGAAACAAGGCGAGTGGTTCACCGGCCGAGTTCTTGTCCGAAACGACCAGCCACCGGCCCCCGGGATGCCAGGAGAGCGATGAATTATCTCCTCCAAACCAAATCTCGGCGAGTTTGCGCTCGCGTCCCCCGATGGCCGGCATCAAAAACACACCGATTCTCTCCGCGGACAAGTTCCGAAGGAAGGCAATCGAGCGGCCGTCCGGCGACCACGCCGGCTGAGACTCAAAGGCCGGGTCCTTGGTGAGCTGGACCGGCTGGTCCTCGCCAATTTGCAGGACGTAGATGTCATAATTGTCCAGCTTCGGACCGTTCCAAGAGAACGCTATGCGGTCGCCCTCCGGAGAGAAAGTCGGCCAGAGCTCCCAACCCGGGTAGCTGGTGAGAGGAACCGGGACTGGATCGGCCGCCCTGCCGGGTCTGTTCAGCAGCCAGACCGAAGCAGCACCGGCGATGACAACCAGAGCAATCGGGGCCAGTACCCATGCCCAGCGCCTTCGCACCGGCGCCGCCGGGGCAGGAGCCGGAGCCAGCTTGCCGGAATCCGATTCCTCTTTCAGTTCCGCCAGGGCGACGCGCACATCCCCCATGTGCTGAAACCGCCGGTCCAGTTCTTTGCGCAGGCAGCGCGTGACGACCTTCTCGAGGTCGTGCGGAACAACTCCGCTCAGCGGCTCCGGCTCCCGGTCGATGACGGCCGCCAGGGTGGAGATCTTGCTGTCGCCACGGAACGCCGGACGTCCCGTCACCATCTCGTAGAGCACCGAGCCGAACGAGAAGATGTCGGACCGGGAGTCCAACCGCCTGCCCTCGGCCTGCTCGGGCGACATGTAAGCCGCGGTGCCGACGATCTTGCCTTCTTCCGTGGTGGGCTTCAGCGTACGCGTGGATTCGTCTTCGCCCGGCAGCCCCGCTTCGGCAAGCTTCGCCAGGCCGAAGTCCAGAATCTTCACCAAGCCGTCCTCGGTGACCATGATGTTGGAGGGCTTCAGGTCCCGGTGGACGATTCCGGCCGCGTGGGCCTTGGCCAGGGCGTCGGCAGCTTGAATCCCGTAGTGCAGGGTCTCTTTCAGGCTCAGTCCCTTGCGCCCGATCAACTGGCCCAGCGTCTTGCCCGGCACAAACTCCATCACGATGACGTCCATACCGTCTTGCTGCGTGATGTCGTGGATGGTGACGATGTTGGGATGGTTCAGCGCCGAGGCCGCCTTGGCTTCCTGAACGAACCGCTGCTTGCGCTCGGGGTCGGCGACCTTCTCCGGCGGCAGGACCTTGATGGCGACGAAGCGGCCGAGGTGGGTGTCCCGGGCCTTGTAGACCACACCCATCCCGCCCTCGCCTAGCTTCTCGAGGATCTGGTAGTGCGCAATGGTGCGGCCGGTCATAGCCTACTCCGCTTTCGGAGAAACGGAGGCCGACGTCTTGTCTGTTGGGTCAATTGTACTGCCGATTCGCCCTGTGAGCAGGCGGCTTATACGATCAGGGTCGGGCTTCACGAGCCGAAGTGCGGTGTGAGTGGCCGAATACCGGGTTGGCGGAGGACTGAACACACTCGCTCGCCAGCCAGGATGTAGCCACCAACGGTGTCAGCGTTGTAGTTGCGGCGCTGGAGTCCCTGTTCGCCTCCGCCCGGAGGCCGTCAGTCCCTCTTGGGACGGTCGATCAGCACGGCCGCCTCGCTGGTCTTCGCGACAGCATCATCAAAGAAGCGGACGATGATGTCGCGCCTGGCCAGGATTCCCTTCCGCTCCAGACTGTTTACCCACGGTGAGAGCTGTTCCTTCAAGACCTCGTCGGTGAGCCCTCGCATGCGTTCGAGCATTCCGCGGTCGCAGTGCTTGAGATGCTGCGGCTTCAACAGCCAGGTGTGCGTGCGGAAGGCGCGGCTGTGGTCGATCATCCAGATGCGCCACTGCTTGTCGATGAGGATATTGCCCATGTTGCGGTCGGTATTGGCGATGAGCTGATCGAAGACCCGGACCACTTCCATTTCGCGATTCCATCGGACCTGGTCGGGTGCCTCGGTTTTCGCGGCGACCCGCATGGTCTCATCCATGAGCACGTCGTCAATCCAGCAGGTGAGTGCGCCGTACCTGCCCTGGATGTGGCGCTCTATCGACACCGGGACCATGTCGCCGATGCCAAGGAGCACCGCCAGGCGGTAGCCGGCGATGTTGAACTTGTAGGTGTCTTTGAAATTCATCTCCACGTCGGTAGCCGTCCGGAACTCTCTCATCGCCAAATCGATGGTCTGGAACTCGGCGTCATGACGTAAACCATCCTTTTCAAGAGTGACGCGGAGAGCATGGGTCACGCCCTTCCCGAGTTGCCTGGAATTAACGACCTTGGCGGTGCGCAGGAACTGCTCCTGCTGGACCGGTGTAAGCTGGACGGGCGGCTGGCCCTGGGCGGACAGAACCGACTGCAGGACGACGAGGAGTGCTGCGGTGAACCAAAGGCGCATAGCCGCCCCGCCGCGGGTGTTTTGTTCCCCACGGCGTGCCCGCAGTGTCGAAGTCCCGGCTACTTTCTGAATTGCGCGTTCCCGAATTCCCATCGTCTCTTCCCCTCACTGGTGGAAGGCGGAAACGCCACTCGGGAACCTGAACCCGCCTATCTGGCGGATTCCGGGGACACCCTTCCGTCCCCACCTTGAAACACAGTTACCCAGGATCTTGGCTTCCTGGCCGCCATCAATCATAGATCCAGCCGCCTCTATTGGACCCGTTCTTCTCATCTTCCTGATCCCGAGTGACTCCGGCGGCCCTTGCCGAACGGCGTCTCATATGCGTTGAAAACACGGAAAACACGGAAAACACGGGACAGTACACTCAATTCCTGTTTCTGCAGGCGAGTGACGCTCTGTTTTCCGGCAGCCCACGAGGTCGCGTTCGCTGAGTGACCTGCATCTGGCC
>Ga0209777_10004467_pt1 | contig 16510 bp, 12 predicted proteins | sample FrelakmetHBP12HB_FD_187147 | JGI IMG/M metagenome (GOLD analysis project Ga0209777, IMG submission 187147) | Freshwater lake sediment microbial communities from the University of Notre Dame, USA, for methane emissions studies -HBP12 HB (SPAdes)... | ecosystem: Environmental > Aquatic >...
AGGGTCGGTTCCATGACGTGCGCACCCCATCCGATGCCGATGGTGCTGACGGTTATTTTGGCCTGCACGTAGTCGGAAACGAGCTTGGACGACGGTCCCTGCGGGTCGCCGTCGCTGAAGATGATGACGTGCTTTTGGGCGGCGTCCCTGCCGCGCCCGGAGGTCAGTTCGCGGAAGGCAATTTCCATGGTGGAGCCGAAGTCGGGCATGTCGCCGACCTGAATGCGGTCGATCTTGGCCTTGACCGCGTTGCGGTTGGTGTTCAGGTCGAGCGGGACTTCCCAGTTCACTCCGCCCGGCGAATAGGAGTACGCGAGCACGCCGATGTAGTCCTGCGAACTTATGGTATCGACGCTCTTTTTCGCCATCTCCGTGGCCCAGTAGTTGCCGCGCGGGGCCTCGCAACTGTGCATGATAAGCACCAGTGCCCCGCGGGGGATTACGCGTTTGTGTTTGATCTCAAAGGAAACGGGCATGACTTCCTCGACGGGGCTGCCGATCCACCCGCCTGCGCCGAAGCTCTCCGGTCCGCCGAGCATGATTAGTCCGCTGCCGGCGTCCTTGACGAAAGACGCGAGTTGCTTCTGCTGTTCGTCGGTAAAGGATGCGGCGGGTACGTTGGAGAGCAGTATAGTCGAGTAGTTCATCATTTGGACCAGCGAGAACTCGCCGAGTTCGGCGTCGGAACGTACTTCAACGTCCACATTCTCGCGGCGCAGGGCTTGGACCAGTTCCGCGTCGTTCGCCGGGTTCGAGCTGATGAGCAAGGCGGGGCTGGACCCGGCCACGAAGGTGAACGCCTCGGCCCTGTTGTTGAGAGCGATGGAGTCCATGGATTCGTCGTCGGGGCGGAAAATTGCCTCGTAAGTTTGTGTGCCGCTTTGGTTTATTGCCAGCCGGATGGAAAACGTGTTCGCTCCGGGGCGGAGCTCGACGCGGGCGTACTCCGCGGGCAGGGCGACGAGTTGACCGTTGTGGAAAAGCGAAATCGTTCCGGTGGCGCGGCGGTGGGAGCGGAGGATCATGCGGAGGGGCACCTGTTCGCCGCGCTCCGCGTAGGTCGGAGCGATCATGCGGTCAAAATACACTTCATTGGCGTGTTCGTATCGCAGGGGAACGACATCTATTGGTATTCCATCGCCGCGTGCGCGTCGCGCCTCGGAGAGGACGTCGCCCATGTTGTCGTTGCCGTCGGATAAGAGCACGACGCGCTTGGCCGAGTCGTGCGGAAACATGGCCATGGCCAGCCGGATCGCCGCGCCGATGTCAGTATGGTCGGTGTTGGGCATGGCCGGGAGCCGTCCCGGGGCGACGAAGAACCCGCCGGACATGGGAAGCTGCTGAAGATAGGCCTGCTTGGCGAAGTCTATCAGGCCGAGGCGGTCCCGCGGCTTCATAGTCTCGGCGGCCTCGCGGATGAAATCCTCCGCGGCGCGCTCCTGGGATTGCACGCTGTAGGAGCGGTCCATAAGGAACAGCACGGTTAAATCGTCGTTGCGGCGTACGCGCTGAACCCCCGCAAGACAGCAGGCGATGAGGCCAATTAAAACTCCGCGGACGATGATTGCGGCTACGCGGCGCGTCGGATCAAGCCCCGCGAGACTCCGCAGCGAGGCCGCGGCGACCAGCGGCACGAGCAGCACCAGCCACAACCATTGCGGCTGCTCAAAGTCGAAGGGAAGCGCGATCGCCGGAAAGCTCATGGATGGATAATCTGCACGCGACTGTTAAGGGCGTCCACTACATAAACACGCCCGCCGGAACCGTAGGCCGCGCCCCAGGGTGCGAAAAGCTCGCCCGGCGCCCGGCCCGGTCGGCCCCAAATGCGGAGGGAGCGACCGTCCTTGGCGAACCATTGCAGCCGATTGCCTTCGTACTCGCAAACCATCAAAGTATGATCCGGCGCCAGTGCGATATCATACGGGTAACGCAATTCTCCCGGCCCGCTCCCGAAATGCCCGAAGACCTTTAACGCATCGCCGCCCAACGACATGCGGACAATGCGATGGTTGCACGCATCGGCAATCCACAGGGTCTGTTCGTCGTCGATGACGATTCCGGCGGGTCGGCTAAGCCGTTGGCCCTCAATCGCGGCTTCGCCGAGGGTCGAGACGTACCGCAGATCGGGCGACCATTTCGTAATCCGATCGTTTCCGCCGTATTCGCTCACGTAGATGAAGCCCTCGGAGTCGAAGGCCACGTCGGTGGGCAGTTGGAACTCTCCGTCGCCGTTGCCCTCGCGCCCAAACGAGCCAAGCACGTGTCCGTCGCGGTCGAAGATCATCACGCGGTGGTAATGCGTGTCGGCGACGAAGAGCCGCCCGTCGGAGTGCACGGACATACCCACTGGTTTGCCGTGCTCGTATTCGGGCATGTGCCAGCCGGTCTCGAAGCGACCATCCGGACTGAACCGCTGGATGCGCCCGCTCTTGTCCACGACGAACACCGAGCCATTCGCTTCGGCCGCGATCGCACGCGGGTAGCTGAACGCGCCGTCGCCCAACCCCACGCCCCCGAAAACTCCGACAACGCCGGTATCCGTCAGGGGCGGCGGATTGCAACCCAGAACACACAACGCGCGCGCGATGAGCGCCGCCATCGAAAGGCCGCGTACGCCGGTGCAAATGCAAGTCGTGAATAGGCGACGTTGAAAGCAAGCGGAGGCCGAGATGAGACGGTCGATCGGCGTCAGGATGGTTGCAGCGCACTCCGATCGCATGCCCATCCCACGTCGTCCATGAAAACCTGGAGAGGTTCCCGTTTTTGTGTTGCGTCGGTGTTCATCCCCGGCGCGTTTGCGCCGCGGACAAGCCGCGACGCCACATTTGCGCCGCCCACAATGGGCGGCGCTACGTGATTTCGAGAAGCGCTCTAATCGTTGGTCCGGTCCTTGTTGCTGGACGCCGGCGATCCAGCGTTGGATTTTTTCGCAGCGTCGCCCGCATCGCCGTTTTCGTGCGGCGGATCGGACGGCTCGGTGCTTTTCGCGTCAACCTTGCCCGGTTCGAGCTTGTGCTTCATGTTCGAAAAATAGGCCTTGACGGCCTTGTGGTATTGCCGCGGAACACGGTCGCGGTGGATGAGGTCGCTGGCTTCGCGCTCCGCCGCGGAGACTGTCTCCGCAAGCTTTGAAGAGGCTTCGCCCGGAATCTGTTCGCCCTCGACGAGAAACTGCCCGATGATCGCCCCCTTGCCGCTGTGCAGCTTCTGCCGCTCGGTCTTGAAGGCGACGTCGGTCCGCTCCTGCTCGGCCTTACCGCCACGGCCCTGGCCGATCTGGCGACCCATTCCAGAGCCCGATCCCTGCCCTTCGCCGCCTTGCCGACCCGTGCCGCCGCAGCTCTTGCAGGGCTGACCGCCCCGCTTTCCGGTGCCCCCTCAGCTTGGACAGGGTTTGTCTATATCGCTTTTGGTTTGCTGTAGGGCGTCGGCGGTCGCTTCAAGCTGGTTCATCTCCTGTTCGAGTTTCTCAAGCTCGCCAAGCTGCTCAGCGGCCTGCGACAAGCCCTCCATGGCGTTGCCCGTTTCGCCGGCGGCGGCCTTGGCTCCTTGCTTCATGGATTGGGCCAGCTTCTTGGCGGCCGCGCCCGCGCTCTTGTTCTGTTGGACTTGCTTGGCGATCTTCTCGATCTGCTCGCGGCTCATCCCGCTTTCTTCGAGCTTTTTCTGAAGCTGTTCCAGGTCCTTCTTGCTGAGCCGTTCGAGCATTCGCTCGGTTTCTTCCTTGGTCAGTCCGGCCTGTTCGAGCTTCTGGGCGAGCAATTCGTCCTTGGCGAGTTTGTCGATCTGCTTGGCGAGGTCGTCGAGTTGCTTGCTGAGTTTGGCAACAGCCTCCTTGTCCTCCTCGGACTTAAGCGTAGCAAGCTGTTCGCGCAGGCTCTCCAGTTCTTCCTTGGCGGTTTTGAAATCGCCTTCACTGAGCGCTTTGGCGAGTTTCTGCGTCGGGGCCTCCTCGGACCCCGGGGCCTTCAAGCCACGGAGGCGTTTGCGCATTTCAGGGACGGCGTCGTAACGATCGGAGGCGCGTTTCTGTTTGACGGCGTCCTCTAGTCGATCGATTTTCTTCAGGGCTTCGTGGCGGATGTCGGCGGGGGAATCGGTCTTGCCGGCGAAGGCGTCCATATCGCCAAACTGCGGTTTGAGGTCTTCGAGCGCGGGCGTGGTCTCGGTCATTTCGCGGAGCTGGTCCATCTGCTTCTTGACCGCGACATGTGTCGCTTCGATCGCTTCGCGCCGCTCCTCGCGCGCTGCCGCCTCTTTAGGCTTGAGCAGCCCGGGCGTCACCAAGAACATGATCGCCGAGAGGACGAGCGATCCGACTGTCCAAGCCAGCGGCGGCGGGACTTTCAGGCGGATGTGCTGGCGCACGGTAATCGCCGACCCGACGCGCTCCGCATCGGCCACCACAGCCAGAGCAAACGGGTCTTCATCGCCAATACAATAACGTCCGCTGCTGATTCGCTCCCGCAGGCCAGCGGCTTCATCCAGGCGCGCGGCGGCGCTCTCCGCGCTTTCGCGAGTGAGTACGGTCCAGATGACCGATGCGACGGTCACGACTGCGGCCGCGCCGACCCCGATCCACAATAAGGGCAAGGGGAGGTCGAAGAGCCGCTTGGTCAAAACGGTGACCGCAAACGCAAGACCCGCGAAGGCCGCCAAGAAACAAAATTGATGAGACCACCGATTGAGCCACAGGCGGCGTTGTGCGGCGCGAATTTGATGTTCCAGAGGGGTCACGCGACGACCTCCTTGCTCCACCTACCGTCGGCCAGATGGCGTTGCTAGCGCCGCATTTCCGAAGGAAATACCGACGCCGGGCTGCGAAGCGTTCGATAAATCATACCCACGGGCCACGGCTCGAACAACTTCCCGCGAGAAGAGGACGAGCCGGCGGCGGTTTTGTTGTTCTCGGGAACCAAACCCAGAGGAAAACAGGCCGCCGAAATGCGACGGCTTGGGAGTCTGACAGGTTCTTGGGTTTTCTCGGTTACGCCCGGATCGGGCCTTGCACAATCGCGCCCGCCATCGAACCGTTGAGGATTCGCGCTCGGCAACCCGTACTGCGCGAGTAAGCGTCGATGGCTGCGGCGGCGGCTTCTGACGCCGGATCGGTGGCATCGGCGAGCACGGCCACCAGACCGCCGCAGCCTCGTGACGACATACGCGCGCCGTGGATTCCGGCGTTTTCGCCGTGCCTGCGGAGCAGGCTCACCAATGTGTCACCCTCGACGCTGCCCAGACCGCAACGCTGCCCGCAACTCCAGTGCGAGGCATACATTACGTCGCCTGCGTCGCCGAGGGATGTCCGATCCTTCGTGCGGATGGCACGGGAAAGCGCCTCAATGAATTTGCGAGAGCGATCGTGTTCGTAGATGTGATGCTCGGTCCGCGAACGGACCTTGTAGACCAGATCGGGATCGACCTGCGTAAGCGGATCGCCGGTCTCGCCGAATCGGGAAAGGAAGTCCTTGCCCTTGAGCTTGGTGGGGAGCCGATCGCGAAAATGCTCGACAAAATCGGTCACCGATACGCGGGATAGAAAACCGTCCCAGTGTCCGTTGAGCAAACCATCGTGTTGTACGATCCGGTCTACCAGCAAACGTCCCATGAAGCTTGCGGTTCGGACTTGGGCGTATTTCGCCGCGGCGTCCGGGTGCGATGTGCCGCAGTCGATGGCGATCAATCGAATGTCGTCGGGAAGGGCGATGGAGCCGCCCAGAGTGCGGCTATCGCAACGGAACTGGGAGAGAGTGTTCGGCTCGCTGAGCAGCGCCGACACCGCGTCCGAGGGACCGGAGGGAAAGCCCAACCAGCGGTTCTCGACGGTCTCACAGATCGCCACGGCATTAAGAGGCTCTAGTCCTTCGCCGCAGGCCCCGGCGCATGCCACAAGGGTTGCCGAAGCGATGGCTGCGTGCCGACCACCGCCGGCAACATCATCGAGGGTGGACCCCAACACAACCGAAACGCCGCCGGCAAGAGGCGAGAAGAGATTCAGCCGAAGGGACTCAACCAGTGTGCCGAGCACGCAGCACACTGCGTCGCCGTACGCCGGTTCGGCAAGGCTCCTGCCCGTCGCAGCGTCGATCCAATCCGAGTCGTGCTTACGAAGCAGCGATATGGGAATCTCCAGCGCATCTCCGCCGTTGCGCCCATCGGCAGATGCCTGGCTGATTGAGACTATTCCATCGCGCCGCCGCTGAACACCGACGCAAGCGTGCTCTTGCAGTGGAATGCTGAGCGTCAGCGCCCCGGTGTATTCGGCGAAGCCGCCTATAACATCGAGCCGGCCAGGCGCAACCCCGAAGAACCGTTCACCCTCTCCGCGTAAACACCGCGCCATGTCCGTGGCAAGCGGCGACAGCACCGCTTGGGCCACAGACCGCGATTGGGGCTCATGCGCCGGCGGCGCAGGCGGCGTCGATGCGGGCGACCGCGCTCCCCGCATCGCTATATTGTCTTCCACTTTCATCCGTTCACACCCGCGAACTGAGACTTAGCAGACGTCCCTGAGAACGGAGTCATCCACAAAAATCGGCGCCGGCGTTCCCGCTCCGATCGCTATCGCATCCGACGGTCGGGAATCAACCTCCAGCAACTCTCCGTTGCGGCGGAGCACCAGCTTGGCATAGAAGGGCGAGTCCCGCAATTCGCTGATCACGATGCGTTCCAGGTGGCAGTCGAGCTGTTCCAGCATGCGCTCCACCAGATCGTGCGTCAGCGGGCGCTGCACCACGATCCCCTTCAACCGCCGGTCAATCGCATAGGCCTCGTTAACGCCGATGAGAATCGGGAATGCCCGATCGCCCTCCACTTCGCGAAGGACGATCATTGACATCTTCTCGTCCTCGGAGTCTACAATTACGATCCGCGCGAGACTCATCTTGACGAGCATGGCCGACTTTCCCAAAACCTCAGGTCACCGTAGCGACCGACCGGGGAATGTCAAGGCAAGATAGGGCTGCCTGCAAACCACGCGCCACAAATTCAAACGCCGGCGGCGCGGTCGCTGCTGACGCGCTCTCCGTTGGTGCGTTCGCCTCCGGACAACGCGCGCCGTAACTTGCCGAGCTCAGACGAATCCATCGACACGCAATTGTCCGCCGCCGGAAAAACTCCGCCCGAAACATCTCGAGCATATTCCTTGAATGCGGCGATCAGCACATTGTACAAATCTGCGTATCGCTTCACTGAGCGCGGCGGGTGGCCGCCGCCGTACCCGACCATGTCGTGAAAAACAACGACTTGCCCGTCAACGCTTGGTCCGGCCACAATTCCGATCACCGGAACTGACGCCTGCTCGGTGATGATTGCCGCGACTTCGGCGGGTATAGCCTCTAGCAGTAGTGCTATGGCCCCGGCCTCCACCATCATCTTGGCGTCTTCGATGAGGCGAAGTGCGTCCGGCGCGCTCTTTCCCTGTATTCGATATCCACCGACAGTCTGGATCGATTGCGGCTTCAGACCAAGATGCGCCATTACCGGAATCGTAGCCGCCGACATGGCCTCGACCGTCCTGGCCAGCCGCCGATCTACTTCGACCTTTACACAGTCACAGCCCGCGCGGGCCATGAACTGCCCGGCGTTACGGATCGCCTCCTCCGCGCAAACTTGATAACTTAGGTACGGCATATCTCCCACGAGGAACACCAAAGGAGCTCCGCGGCGGACCGCCTCGGCCAGGGTGACGAGATGTTCCAGCGTCATGGGCAACGTGGTGTCGTGCCCCAGGCAGACCTCGGCGTAGGTGTCGCCCACCAGAAGCGAATCGATCCCAGCCTCCTCCATCAGCCGGGCCGTGGAGTAATCGTAGCAGGTTATCATCGAGATTTTGCGCCGCTCGCGCTTGCGGGCCTGGAGCGTGCTTAGCGTTATCTTGGGCTTCGCGGACATACCTTAATACGATACGAACCCGTGGCTCCTTGGCAAGCGCGAGGTCGTGGGCGTGCGCGGATGAGTCCCTTTTCCATGAACAGCGTTTTTTTCGCCTGGCGGAAGTGACCCAATTCATCAAATGGCGGAATCACCTGTTGTTGGTACGCGTCGTAGCGGCGGGATCGGCGCCGGATTGCCCGGGCTCCCCGCCGGCGCTGGAGATGATTGCCTCGAGGATCTGACGCTCCGCCGCCGTGTCGCGACGCAGCGTCCGCCACGTGGTGTTCTGTTCGGCCGTGGTGGCGGCGTCGCGGTCGATGGCGGTCTGTTGTCCGGGAAGATCGCTGCCCGCGCGGTCAGAGGCGTACATTCCATAGGCGCGCGTCGTTTGCTCCTGGACCAGAACCTTGCAGTAGACCTTGCTCTGATCGGCGGGTCCGACGACGCGCACTTCAACGAAGCGCCGTGTCTTGGCCGCCGAACTCAGTCCCACCCCCGAGCGCGCGCCGCGGTCGCGCGGATCGTTTTCGATCGACTCCGTGGTGATGACGCCTTCAGTCGCGTCGCGCTTGGCGATCGAGTATCCCCGTTCTACGAGAGCGGCCTCTGCCGCGTCAAGCACGATCGAGCGATCGCCCTGCCGCACCTGTCGAACTCCGTAGTCAAGCGGCGTCGGCTCGGACGATTCGCATGCCCCAACCGCAAGCAAGCACACGCTGACAATAACCAATCGAATGGGTCGTAGAAGAATCATAGGTCTATTATCGAACGGTTGGCTTGGCGTGCAAGCGCGGACGGCAGCGCCGCGGAGCCGAGCACCCCCTGTATTCACTCGCTCAGTTGGACGCTGGCAAGCCCGGTGGCGATGCTATCGGCGAACTCGAAGACTTTGTCAAGACCTGTTACGAGGAACGGTCCCCAAACGTTGGTGTCGATTCCGCAGAGGACGAGGCGGCGCTTGTTGCTGATGAGTCGTTTGCGGAGCTTGAGAAGCCTGGCGATATTGGAGGAGTTGACGTTGTTGACGCCGGCGAAGTTGAGCACGACGTCCACGTCGGTCCGCTCGGCCGTCTGGTCGATCAGACCCGTAAGATCGTCCGTGAACGCCGGGTCGTCCTGCAACTCGGCGACCATGATGTTTTCCGACCAGTTCTCGATCGACACCGATGCAGCTCCTTAGTCTGCGTCCCTCAATACAAGCCTAAATAGAGGTACGACGCCAATCAGAGCCGGGGGCCCCGGCGCGGCGGTGGCCGGTCAAAAAGCCCCGCGCTTCCGCTTGGGTTCTGATTTGCGTTGCAGAATCATGAGCGATCATATAGTCGCGTTTCGAGTAAGTGTCAATTCCGCTAACGCCGGGCATCGCCGATTCCGCGAACATCGGGCATACGCGGTCTTACGCCAGTGTAGAAACTCGAGCAGATTCCCTAAGACCGCATTCAGAACTCCCTCCCCCCACTCTGGTGGAAAGGGCACGGTGAGGAGTTCGAAAATGCCTTTCCTAGCGCGTGCGCACGAGCACGTTGCGGTGCACGGAAAGGCGCTTGAGGGCTGGGGCAGCGTCGCGTAGCCAGCGCTCGGCGTCGGTGTAGTAGCCGGCCGTCGGTTTCAGTCCCGCGTGCTGCCGGCACCAATAATCGTTGAAAACGCGCATGTACAGCTCGCGAAGGTACTTGCTGACCATGCTGGCCAGGGCCACCGCAAAGAAGCGATCCTCGCCGCCAACGACGAACTCGATGCGGCAGACGCGCCCCGCATTCGCAAGGCGATAGGCGCTCCGATCCGCGGTCTCCTCCATGATCTGCAACTCAAAACCCGGGAAAGCCGTCTGCAGCGGCTCCCGATAGTGCGTCCGTCCGCCGAGGCGATCGACGCCCACGAGCACACGTTGATCGTCGCCGCAGCGCAGAATCCGATCGACGATGCGCAAAACGAGGCCCAGCAAGGCCACGGATTTGTTGTTGGTGCTTCCGACCAGGCGATTGTAGTGCCCCTCCGGGAGCGGTTCGCAAAAGAGGCCGAGCAACTCCACGCCGTTGTCGGCGAGGTCGCGACGCAGAGCGTTGCTCCGCGTCGGGATATCTCCGACTCCGCCCCCGACCGGGATGGGCAGATCCGTGGCCGAATACCACGGATAAGATTCAAGGGCCTCCGTTGCCTTCGGCGCCAGATCGTCCAGCAAACCCCGCCATGAACACGGGTTCTTGTTCGCGGCAGCGAGCATCACCAGGACCGACCGTTCCAAGTTTGAGAGGTCGCCGCGGGAGTGGTAGAGCTTCTTGCTGTCGGCGATCGCAAGACGCCGGCCGTTTCGTTCGACCTCGCGCGAGCAGGACGCGGCCAGCGTGTCCCAGAGACAACGATTGACGCGATCATCGGCCACACGAAAAGCCGCGCCCGAAACCACGAGCGGTCCCAACAGCGGACCGAACCCTGCCTCATCAATCCCCGCAACGATCGCCACACAACAGCCTCCGCGTCACTGGCGGCGATTCTGCGCGCCCTGGGCCTCGACGTAAAGGCGTGGCGATCAAATGCCGCGCTGGCAAATCGGTTTGAGGGTCTGGAGGAGCTTCTTGGTTACCGTGTCGCGGTAGTCGGAGGGATCACAGAGGAAAAGTTCGTTCTTGCGGCCACACACCCCGCGGACGCGGTTGAGGAGCTGTGCGATCCGCCTCAGGCACTCGTCGGTTTCGGAACTGGGATCGCCGATCGTGGAATTGATGATGACCACGTCGCTTTCCACCAGGCCGTGGTAGGGCTGCTGAAGCTGAATTCGCGTGGCCAGTTCGTCGCCGAGCGGGGAATATAAGAACCCCCGCATCCCCGTGGCGGAAAGTTCGGAACGCTCTTCGGACGGCTCTCCGTCACCGCGATCCGCGAAAAGTCCGAAGATCTCGGAGGCGAAAGCGGCGGTGTCGTCCAGCACGCGACGAAGCTCGTGGGCGGCGCGGGTGGGATCGCGGAATACCTCATGAACCGCCGACGGCTTGGGCATCACGAATAGTCGATGATCGTACGGGTATGCGCAGCGCAGGTTTGGGTCGGCGTCGGCCTCGATGACCACCGAACCGTAGCGGTCTTTCTTGTGAATGTTGGCCAGGGCTTCAGGGAGCGTCTCGAAGATTCGATCAGGAACGTACTCGAGCCAGCGGGCGGTGGCGACGTTGCAATTTGTGGAGATTTTTTCCGCACACTTCGGCGGCTGCTTGTCGGAACCGGCCTCAACCAGGCGCAGGTAGTGCGGCTTGTTCTTCCAGACGCGATCGGCCATCGTCTGGATGACAAGGCTTTTTCCGGAGCGGCGCGGACCGCTGACAAACATAACGCAAAGGCCCATGCAGTCTCTTCCCGCAACAACCAACCCGTGACCGCATGTCCAGACCCCCAGCGTGCCACGCCCCGTTTGATAATAGGCCGCGAAATGGTCGCGTGCCATAAAAACGGAATAGTTGGATGAAAAGAAGATGCCGGACGGCCTGAAGAGAACGGCCGGGGTGGCCCAGGTTCAGCCGTATCGAACCTGGGGCCATGATTCGTTTTCTTGATTTGCCATTCGGTCGAGTGGCCCAGGTTCGGCGGTATCGAACCTGGGGCCATGATTCGCCTTTTTAATTTACCACCCGACTGAATGAGTTCCCTCGACAGAAGCCAGACAGAGATAATCGTGGCCCAACCTTCGATAAGGCCGAAGATGGGCCAGCCGGCCTTTTCCCTTCGCACTCTTGAACTTTGGAACCCTTGAACTCTTCACACCCTTTTCACCCTTCATACTTCTCTTCTGTCTCCTGTCTCCTGTCTCCTGTCTTCCGTCTCCTGCGTTTTCCCTTCTCACTCTTGAACTTTGGAACCCTTGAATTCTTGAACCCGACAACTCCCGTCGCACCGCCCTCCGATTTTTTGATCTTGTTAATCTTGTGAATCCTGTCCCGTCATTCTCCGCTTTTTGTCCGATCCGCGGGCGGGATGCAGTCCCGACTCATTCGGTGTCCGCGCGGCTCGTCCAATCGCATTCGCTCGCTATAATTACGCCCCAGCCTTAACCCGTTCGGCCGCATCTCACCCGAATTCGGGCCGGCCGCAAAGCGTTTAGGAGACACAAGGATGGCCAAGCCCAACCGCAAAGCCCACAAGGCCGCATTCCAGGAGGCCGAGCAGCGCATCCAAAAAGCCCTCCAGTCCGGCGCGACGATATTGGATTTGAGCAGCCTCGGTCTGACAGCCTTGCCCGAGTCGATCGTCACGTTGACGCAACTTCAAGAGCTCTACGTCCACAACAACCAACTGACGGCCTTGCCCGAGTCGATCTCCGGGCTGACGCGACTTCAAGAGCTTTTCGTCCCTAACAACCAACTGACGGGCTTGCCGGAGTCAATCGGCGCCTTGACGCAACTTCAATCGCTTGACGTCTCTGGCAACCAACTGACGGCCTTGCCCGAGTCAATTGCCGCGTTGACGCAACTCAAAATGCTTACCGTCTGGGAAAACCAACTGACGGCCTTGCCCGAGTCGATCGCCGCGTTGACGCAACTCAAAATGCTTACCGTCTGGGAAAACCAACTGACGGCCTTGCCCGAGTCGATCGCCGCATTGACGCAACTTCAAAGTCTTGATGTCGATAACAACCGACTGAAGGGCTTGCCCGAGTCGATCGCCGCCTTGACGAAACTCCAATCGCTTTTCGTCTCCAACAACCGACTGACGGCCTTGCCCGAGTCGATCGCCGCCTTGACGCAACTTCAAACGCTCACCGTCTCTAACAACCAACTCACGGCCCTGCCGGAGTCGATCGGGGCGTTGACGAAACTTCAAACGCTTAACGTCAATAACAACCAACTGGCGGCCTTGCCGGAGTCGCTGCGGGGCGTCAAGTCTCTGACAGAGTTGTTCCTGCACGGCAACGACGCCCTAGGTCTACCGCCGGAAGTGCTCGGCCCGAAGTGGTACGAGGTCGACTCTGAAAAAAAGTCCGCCAAACCCGCCGATATCCTCGACTATTACTTCCGCATCCGCGCCGGCAAGCGCCCGCTCAACGAGGCCAAGCTCATCCTCGTCGGCCGAGGCGGCGCCGGAAAGACTTGCGTCATCAAGCGGCTGATTCACCGCACGTTCGATGAACACGAACAAGAAACACCGGGAATCGAAATTCGACCCTGGGAAATCACGCTGCCGGATGGCGACAACGTGCGTCTACACGTATGGGACTTCGGCGGTCAGGAAATCCTCCACGCCACCCACCAGTTCTTCCTTACCGAGCGGACCGTCTACCTTCTTGTTCTAAGCGGGCGCGAGGGAAACCCCTCGCATGATGCCGAATACTGGTTGCAGCTTATCCGCAGCTTCGGCGGCGACTCGCGTGTGATCATCGCCCTCAACAAATCGGTCCAGCACCCCTTCGACGTCAATCGCGGACTTCTCCAGGAAAAATATCCGTTCATCGCGGATTTCGTGAAAACCGATTGCAAGGACCCTGCCCTCGGTTTCGACAAACTGAAGCAATTGGTTTTTCAAGAAACCGGCTCGCTGGAACATCGAAAGAAAGGCTTCCCTGCGGAGTGGTTCGAAATCAAGGAACGCCTCGCCGGCATGAGCGAGAATTACGTCACCTGGGAGGAATTCCAGGAAATCTGCCGAGCAAGAGGCGTGGATGACGCCAAGTCGCAAAAAGAATTAGCGGGGTTCCTGCACATCCTTGGAATCGCACTGAATTACCGCGACGATCCGCGGTTGCGCGAAACGCACGTGCTCAACCCGCGCTGGGTCACCGAGGGAATTTACACGCTTCTACGTGCGGGACAGAAAGAAGAGCGCAAAGCAGTCCTGGCGAAGTCCGATCTCGGCGCGATCCTAAACACAAAATCCTATCCGCCATCGCGTCATGATTTTCTACTTCGTCTGATGGAGAAGTTTCATCTGTGCTTCGAGCTGACGGGCAATCAGGAAAAATACCTCGTCCCGGAACTCCTCAACGAGAATCAACCAGACTTGGTCGCGCTGCTGGATTCGCCGGGGCTTGGGTTTCGTTTTCAATACGAGGTCTTGCCCGAAGGTATGCTTCCGCGATTCATCGTGCAGAGTCATGCCCTAAGTGAGGCAAACCCGCACTTGCGCTGGCGAACCGGCGTGGTGTTGCAACGCGACGGCTGCCATGCGGTCGTTCGCGCCGACCACCGCGAACGCCGCGTGGATGTTCATATCATCGGGGCGGAGCCGCGGCGGCGGGGCGTCTTGGCGATCATCCGTGAGAAGTTTGACGAGCAGCACCGCGAACTGAAGGGCCTGAGGGTCGATGAACGCGTCCCCGTGGACAAGACCGGAGTGACCGTGAGTTACCGAGATCTACTCAAACGCGAGGACCGGGGCGAAGTGGAGTTTTACCCTGAAAATCTGGACTATCTGGTCTACGTTCAGGAATTGCTCGACGGGATAGAATCGCCCGCCGATCGCAAGGCACGGCGAGACAAGGACGCGGAGTTCAAAAGGGTGGAGATTGTCGTTCAGCCCGGCGGTTACCTTAATATTGAAGGAGATCCGATGGAGAAAATCAGCGGCGGTAAATATACACAAAAGATCACAGGCGGCACGTTCAACCAATGCGCCGTCGCAAGTCAGCAAACGCTGGAGAATTGTTTCAGTACTATACAGCAGGTGTTAAATCCCGAGTTGAAGGCCAAGCTCGAGGAATTGACCACGCACGCGGGCGGCCTTCTGGCCAAGCTTGAGGCAAAGCAGGACAACAACCTAGCTGCGGAGACGCGCGAGAATCTGGAGACGTTGGTCAAGGAAGCCGCAAAGTCGGAACCTCGAAGAAAGTGGTTTGATCTCTCCTCTGAAGGTTTGATTGAAGCCGCAAAAACGGTGAAAGAAATCTCCGGGCCAATCATCTCTGTGGTAACGAGCCTGGGAAAGATGCTGTTTGGCTAAAAGCAGGAATCGATGCTTCGCATGTCGCGGTGCGATGACTCCCCCGCCCCCCGGCGCGCGCTCGATGAACCCCTCCCAGCGCGCGCTTCCGATGTTCTTAACCAGGACCCCGATCCGCTTCGTGGGCGGTCGCGTCAGTCCAGAAGGAATGCTGGGCAGCAAGATGGCGGCGTTGTGAAAAAGAAATTTGCAACGCAATTATGCACTTGAAACAAGATAGAGTATGCTCGTCATCCTGTGCGATGGGATCGCATGTCGCGATTTCGGCGCAGGAGAACGCGCGTGGAAGACAAAAGCAAGCTAACCAACGAGCAGAAGCAAAAGATTGTCGAATGGCTCACGAGACGACCAGGCACGCTTGGGTGTCCTTGGTGTCACCAAAAGAACTTGTCAATTGCCGATCAATTGGCGGCGGCCCCCATAGCCACGATCTCAGAAGGAATGCTACTTGGGCCGCATTACCCTCTTGTCGTGCTGATTTGCACCAACTGCTCGCACATAGTGTTTTTTGCGGCACGTGCAATCGAGGGACTTGTTCCTCCAATAAAAGAAGAGGAAGCGAAGGTGTCCGGTGGCTGACCAACCTCCGCATGGAAAAACCACCGCCATTAGTGGAACAATTCAACAAATCACTGTTACCCCCCTATCGCCGACACATCTCAATTTGGGATCTTCCCAATACGCTGCGGAACCAGGTGCTCGCCTAATCATGGACTACATGGATCGACACGAGCCCGCCTTTGGAATGATCGAAATTGAAATTGACGCTTTGGCCATGTTTAACACGGCTACGACAGGCCTATTCTCTCTTGGAATGGGTACTCTGGGTTTTGCTATTAGCAGATTCTCTGATTTGATCTCCATGACAATTCCTCAAGAGCAAAAGGGATGGGCCTACGCAACGGCGATCGGTAGTCTTGTGTTCGCCATCGGGTTGATGATAGTTGCGGGGATTCTTGCTACGAAAAAATCGACCATGAAGAACAAGTTGATTCGCAAAGCGCGAGCAAGGTTTCAAAGCGCATCTGGACCAGACCCACTGGAAGATATTTCATGGTGGAGAAAATGGATAATTATGCGACTAGCTCCGCGTATTTTAGACAATCTGCGGTCAAAAGCTCCTTAAGCGCATCGCGGGCCGGGTGGCCCAGGTTTAGCCACATCGAACATGGGGCCGAGATTGAATGGTTCGCTTGTTGCGGTCAAATCACTACCCCACCTTCCGCTTCGCGGAAGATGGGCCACCCGGCCAAGATGCCCGTGCCACACATTCTGCCACGGTCTGCTGGTGCCGCTGAGTTATGATCGTGGGCGGCCGGTAATAATCCGCTTCACTTCCGCTATGGTCTGTTCCAGCACGTCGTTGACTACGAAATGGTCGTAGGAACCGCTGTCGCGGGCCATGGCGATTTCACCGTCGGCCTTGGCGAGACGGCGGCGGAGTTGTTCCTCGGCTTCGCTCCCGCGTCCCTCCAGCCGCGCCCGAAGCGACTCCATATCCGGCGGGAGGATGAATATGCGCACCGATTCGGGCATCTTCGCGGCCACCTGCATTCCTCCCTGCACGTCGATCTCCAGCACGACGTTTTTTCCGGCGGCCAGCGCCTGTTCCGCGGGTTTTCGCGGCGTTCCGTAGCGTTGGCCGATATATTCGGCGCTTTCCAAAAAATCCCCCGCCGCTTCCCGCCGGGCAAACTCTTCGCAGATCGGA
>Ga0209777_10004468_pt1 | contig 16509 bp, 15 predicted proteins | sample FrelakmetHBP12HB_FD_187147 | JGI IMG/M metagenome (GOLD analysis project Ga0209777, IMG submission 187147) | Freshwater lake sediment microbial communities from the University of Notre Dame, USA, for methane emissions studies -HBP12 HB (SPAdes)... | ecosystem: Environmental > Aquatic >...
CAGTTATAAAAATAAGGCTGGAAAAGCCGGACTTAATTTTTATAACTGGCTGATAGAAGTTGCAGCCTGCGAAATAGAGGAAACCCTGTACCCTTCTATAAAAGAAATGTCCTTAATTGATTATATGTTTGGGTCGATGAAAGAAAAAATTAAAATTTCAGATAAAATTTTTGAATCTGGACTTTTAAAGAAAGAAGATGCGGGTATCCAGATTTATATTGCTGTATGCTTCGCACTTTTCAAATTAGACAAGCCAATAATCACCTATAACTTGATAAAATACAAATATCCAGGATGGTCCCGATTAAATCGAGGATCCTCGATGGCAGAGCCATCGGGACAGAAAGCTGATGAACAATTGATATTAAAAATATCGCAAAATGCATTCAAAATATGGCATGAGATAGAGAAAGACCTGACAAATCCCTTGGCTAACAAATTCTATAACATATGCGAAAAATATGACACGCCATATTTGTTGATGGGAGATATTCTTTCCATGAATGATGCAGCAGAAACCAGGAAAGAAATTTCAGATCCTTCTGTTTTGGAAAATCTTATAAAAGATGCTTATTCAAAAAGATTATATACCTTAAAATCCAGAATTTCCAGAGCTGCTATTTATTCTACTATTTCCATTTTTATAACCAAAGTTCTTTCTTTGGTGGTTTTGGAGGTATTGATAGAAAAAGCTCTTGGCAACAATCTAAATCCTTTGCTACTCGCAATAGATGTATTAATACCAACCTTTTTAATGTTTATAATAGTAGCCAGTATAAAACGCCCTTCCAAGAAAAACTTGAATATTGTCATAATGGAAACCATGAAAATAGCTTATAAAAAAGAGAGCGCCGATACATATGAAATAAAGATGAGCAAAAAAAAGGGATTTACCATGAAAATCTTTTTGTCACTTATATATGTTTTTTCAGCCTTTATAACTTTTGGCGCAATATATTATATTTTGAACTACTTTGGGTTTCCTATCACCTCTATTATTATAGATATTATATTCATTGCCTTGATTTTATTTGCCGGAACGGCGGTTTCGAAAAGAGCCCAGGAGCTTACGATGGAAGAAGAAAAAGAAGATTTCTTAAGCTTTTTATCTGATGTATTTTTTCTGCCGGGGCAAGGCCTTGGCAGGTGGATTTCCAACAAATGGAAAAGATACAACGCCATTGCAGCGTTATTTAATGCTTTAATAGATATGCCATTTTCAGTTTTTGTAGAGTTTTTAGAAAAATGGAGATATTTTATAAAAGAAAGAAAAGAAGAAATAAGATAAAATGAAATATCATATAATCGTTTTTGGTTGCCAAATGAACATAAGCGACGCCGAACGCGTCGCCTCTGTTTTAGAATCTATAAAATACAAAAAAGCAAAAGATATAAATGAAGCGGATTTAATTGCAGTTGTTATGTGTTCTGTAAGGCAATCTGCTGTTAATAGAGTCCATGGTCTTGTTGAAAAATTTAAAAAAAATAAGCGTCCGATAACCATTTTAACAGGATGTGTTTTAAAAAGAGACAAGAAAAAATTCTTTAGAGGTTTTGATTACGTCATTGATATCAAAGATATCAAAAAACTGCCGGAAATCATTGATGTAAAAAAGATTCACCCAGTTAAATGCCGCAAAACGGTAATTTTGCCAAAGGCAAAATTATTTAACGGGGTAAAGGACAAGGATAATTATTTAGATATTACTCCAAAATATTCCTCTAAATTTTCATCCAATGTGCCTATTATGACCGGCTGTAATAATTTTTGCGCCTATTGTGTTGTTCCCTATGCTAGGGAAAAAGAAATTTCCAGGCCTGCAAAAAAAATAATCTTAGAAATAAAAAAATTGGTTGATAATAGATATAAAGAAATCTGGCTTTTGGGCCAGAATGTTAATAGTTATAAAGATAAAAATATCAGCTTTCCAAAACTTTTAAAGATGGTAAATGATATTCCAGGAAACTTCTGGATACGTTTTACTTCTTCTCACCCGAAAGATTTTAATAAAGAAGTAATAGATGCTTTGGCAATCGGAGGAAAAATTACTCCATATCTGAATTTGCCGATACAATCTGGCGATGACAAAATTTTAAAAGCAATGAACAGGCACTACGCTGTCAAAGAATATAAAAATAAGATTAAAAATTTAAGAAAAAAAATCCCTGATATCTGCCTGTCAACAGATGTTATTGTCGGGTTCCCGGGCGAAACAAAAAAACAATTTGAAAATACTGCAAAACTCTTCAGAGATATAAAATATGATATGGCTTATATCAATAAATATTCGACAAGAGCTGGAACTGCCGCATCAAAATTAAAAGACAATGTTTCAATTATTGAAAAGAAAAGAAGAGAAAAAGTTTTAACGGAAATATTAAAGCAGACTGCATTAGAAAAAAATAAAAAGTTTATAGGTAAAAAAACCATTGTTTTAATAGATAGTAATAAAGGTGATAATTGGTATGGCAAAAATGAATATTATAAAACAGTGAAAATAAAATCTGATAAAAATTTATTAGGCGAATTTGTAAAAGTAATGATTACAGAAGTTTCGCCTTGGTCTTTAAAGGGCAATATATATGAATAAATTAATAATTATTTTAGGGCCGACTGCATCGGGAAAAACTGATTTGTCTATAAAGCTCGCCAAAAAATTTCATGGCGAGATAATTTCGGCTGATTCAAGGCAGGTCTACAAAGGAATGGATATCGGAACTGGCAAGGTAACCAAGAAAGAAATGCGAGGAATCCCCCATTATCTTTTAAATGTTGTAAATCCTAAAACAAGATTCAACGTGGCACAATACCAAAAACTGGCATTAAAGGCAATAGAAAATATCCAGAGAAAAAATAAAATTCCCTTCTTAGTCGGCGGCACCGGCTTTTATATCCAATCAGTTGCCGACGGCATTGTTATACCAGAAGTAAAACCAGACTGGAAATTAAGAAAAAAATTAGAAAAATTAACAACTGAACAGTTATTTAAAAAATTGGAAAAATTAGACGAGAAACGGGCTCAATCCATAGATAAACACAACCCCAGGCGCTTAATAAGGGCCGTAGAAATCGTTTTGAAATCAAAGAGGCCTGTGGGTTCGCTTTCTAAGCATGAACGCTTTAAAACATTGTTTTTGGGCATAAAGAAGGACCAGAAAGAACTTAATAAAATGATAGAAAAAAGATTGCTGAAAAGGTTAGACGAAGGAATGATTGATGAAGTCAAAAAACTCCATAAATCCGACGTTTCCTTCAAACGCCTTGAAGAATTTGGTTTAGAATATAGATATGTCGCACAATATCTCCAGGGCAAGTTAAAATATAATGAAATGGTAACTAAACTCCAAAAAGAAATAGAACATTATGCTAAGAGACAAATGACCTGGTTTAAAAGAGATAAAAGAATCAAATGGGTAAAAAATTATCAGCAGGCATTTAAAATCTCTAAAAAATTTCTCACGTAAAAAAAATAGGTCCGGCACTTACGTACAGGACCCCCAAGAAAACTCTCCCGCAAAAATCACGTCTTGTGTCACTCACCATGACACTCGAAATGATCTCCCCATCCCACCCAGATTACTTTTTTGCTGTCTTTGAAAACAGCTTGAAAAAGGGCTTCTGGGATGACGATTCGTCCCCAGTCATCCACTTTAACTGGGAAAAACAGCCCCAGTTGTGCCGGTGGGAGTTTAGGTGCTATGTTTTCACCGTAGACCATCATGTTTCCCCCATCCCTATAGACATACAGCTGTGTAAGGCCTTGTCTAAAGGTCTTAGGGACGTGTAACCGATGACTTTTGCCGTCTATAGCTACAGCACTACGCCACTGTCCGCAGAACAACATGGTTCTCCTTTCTCGGAACTTATAAGCCGATTTGATATCCGAACCAGGTAATGCCCCTTTTGACCGCCTTTGTACCTGCCAACAAGGCAAGAGGGGCGAACAGGAATACCCACTTGGGCGTAACTGTGACAGGCATATACACCTCCCCTGGCTCGAAAATGTAGAAAAATATCTCGAGTGAGTAGAGACCCAACGAGACGGAAGCCACCAGCCCAACGAAAAACCCGGTCATACAAACAATTGTCTTCATTTCTTCCTTTTCCTTTCCTTCTTGTTGTAGGTTTATATTAAACGTTGACGCATGCCAACGTGTTGAATGCGAGAGTTCTTTATAAAGAACTATTTTTATTATATCAGTTTATTTTTGTGTTGTCAATGATTTATGGCAATTTATATTATCACCTTAAAAGCCAGCCCTAGGGCTGGCTTTTATAATTTAAAATTATCGTCCTCTCAAATTATAGAAATTTTTTTAATATTTCCAACACGATTTCCGGATTTGCAGTCCCTCTGGTAATTGCCATTGCCTGGCCGGCTAAAAATTGCAACGAAGCTGATTTGCCATTTTTATAATCCTCAACTGCTTTAGGATTTTTTGAAATTATCTCTTTTACTATTTTTTCAAGTTCTGAATTATCCGACATCTGCCTCCAGTTATTGTTATCCACAATATCTGACGGATCACCGCCAATATTAAACATTTCCAACAAAACCATTTTTGCTACCTTGCTTGATATTTCATTTTTATAAATCATTTTTATGAATTCGGCAAAATTTTCCGGAGTTATTTTAAATTCCGTTTCTATAAATTCTTTTCCTTCAAGCAATCCTTTAATATCAGAAATTAAATAATTCGCAATCAGCCTTGAAACTTTTTTGTGCGCCTCGCCTTTTTCTTCCTCTGCCGTCCATTCCTCAAACTCAGAAATAACTTTTTCATAATATTCGCTCAAATCTTTATTCACAACAAAAAACTCAACAGAGGCATCGTCTAAACCATATTCTCTTTTAAACCTTTCTCTTTTTTGTTCTGGTAACTCTGGCATACTTAATTCTATCTCTTTTATATAGTCTTTGTCAAAATGCATTGGCGGCAAATCGGGCTCTGGAAAATATCTATAGTCATGGGCTTCTTCTTTTTCCCTTTGTGAAAATGTAATTTCTTTTTTGTCATGCCAGCCACGCGTTTCCTGTACAACCTTATCCCCTGCTTCTAAAACTTTTTCCTGCCTTTTGATTTCAAAATCAACTGCTTTTTCAACAACTTTAAACGAGTTTAAATTTTTAATTTCAACTTTTGTACCAAGTTTTTCGCCCTTACTCATAGATATATTAACTTCAACTCTCATCTGGCCTTTTTCCATGTCAGCATCAGAAACTCCAAGGTATTTTAAAATCATCTGTAGCTCTTCTGCAAACTCCCGAGCTTCCTTGCCTGAAGTGATGTCCGGCTCTGTTACAAGTTCCATTAAAGGCACTCCTGCCCTGTTTAAATTCACCAGCGAATAACCTGCGCCCTCTGGATGGACTAAACTTCCTGTATCTTCCTCTAAATGAATTCTGGTTATTCGTATTTTTTTGGTTTTTGAATTTTGTTCATTTGAATTTGTTTGGGATTTGGGATTTGGGATTTGGGATTTGTCTTGGTGGATTTCTAAAAATCCGCCAAGACAGAGTGGCTGGTCATATTGGGAAACCTGATAACCCTTTGGTAAATCCGGATAAAAATAATTTTTCCTATCGAATTTTGAATCTTCGGCAATTTTGCAATTCAAAGCCAGCCCCGTCTTTATAACCTTCTTAATTGCCTCTTCATTGGCAACAGGCAAAGTACCTGGCTGAGCTGAACAAACAGGACAAATATTAAAATTCGACCTTTTTTCATCAGGATCATTTTTGCAGGAACAAAACATCTTGCTCTTTGTTTTTAATTCAGCGTGTATTTCTAATCCAATTGTTGGTTTATATGCCATGTTATTATTTAATTTTTATTTCTCGCGGCGTATGGATTATAATAAAAATCCTTGTTTTCCAATGAAGCTGCCCAGGAAACTGACATCTCATCCATATCAACTCTTATATATTTTGCCAGTAAAGGTTGTATTTTATTTAATTCCCTCCAGCATTGCTGGGCAATCCTTCTATATGAGGCGTGGCCTTTTTTGCCGGACCTCAAAGAAATGAAATGATGCAGTTCCCTTAAATTCCATGTAATCAAAACTCTTTTTCTAAAACACATTGGAACTACATACTGGGCCTCTTCAGGAAATGCCTTATATATTTTATTATATGCCTCAACTGATTTTTCTACCACTTCTTTAAACTTATCTTCAAATCCTGCTTCACGAATTTCTGGCGGCAAATCATAACCATGCACAACAGTTATCGACTGATTGGACTGCGTGCACATTCTATGCCTCTGCACATCGCGAAACGCGCCATAATCCATTAGAACATCGAATGTATAATAAACATGCTCTAGTTCCCTTAAAGGCGCATCAAATTTTTCTCTTCTTTTTAATGATTCATCAATTATTTTCTCTTTTCTGTCGTCTGAAAGCTGTTTTACCTTTTTTATAATATCTTCGTAAGCCAAATCAGAATAAGGATATAACAGCGAAGCTACCAGCTTATTTACTGCATCTTTGTCATAATCTACAATTGTGACTGCTTGATTTGCCCCGGCATCATTCCCTAACTCCCAGCGGCTTATTCTTTTTAATTCTTCTTTTGTTTGGACAATATAATTGTTTTTATTTGCAAATTTTATTAAAGTCGGCACCACCTCCATTGCTTTTTCTTTCATTTCTTTGCCGATATCCTGCATTTCCTTTAATGGATGCGATAAAAGTTTCATAATCAAATGTTCCAGCTCTCTTGTGTTTATTGTCATTCCCAAATTTGTCAAAACAGCTGTCGGTAGCAAATATCTTAGATTATCGCAAGCCCTGGCCTTTGAAATCATACTATACAATTTTTCGTCTTGATCTTCCGGCCTTGGATATTTCTGTTTAACAAAATCCATCATAGGCTGGGTCATTTCCCCATACGCATCCATTAAAGAATTGACCGCATCCAGATAAATATCTTTCAATTCTGAATTCATTATTGATTCTGGCATATACAATTTATCCTTGTTAAAAATCTGGTATCTTGAAGATTTCTCTGTAAAAGAAGCTAATCGCGAATCTTCAATAACTTTTGTAGCTATATTGGATACGTTCTCAATAGCCAAAGAAATTACCGCATGCTCTGCAATTGACGAATGTCCAAACCCAACTACCCATTTGTCATGGAACTCTGCTGATTTCTCTTCTGTAAGTTCTTGCGCTATCTTATCAAAAGGCTCCGGCGATCTTGAGCATTTGGCAAAAGTCACTGCCTTTACCTCAGGCATCAAATTATTGGGCAATGTATATATCCTTCTTTGCTCTTGTGGCATAAAATTATTGAAAAAATTTTGAATTAATGATTTTTTTAATATCTTCAAAAACTTCAGGTATTGGCCTCTCGCCGTTTACTACCGCAACATTTTCAAACATCTGCGGAAGTTTTTTATAAATCTCATTAACTTTTGTTAATTTTTCCTGTTGTTCAAATAACTCTTTCAGATCTCCCCTACCTTCGATTCTTTTTATACAAGATTCCGGTGAAACATCTATTACAAGAGTCAAATCCGGCAATAAGAAATTATCGTTCATTTTAATTAATAAATCAACATCTAGGCCGTCAGAATATCCGTAAGCAAAAGTTGAAAAGGCATATCGGCTGCAAACAATAAATTTTCCGTCTTTTAATGATGGAATAACTTTATTTTCCAAATGTTCTTTTCTGTCCTGCGTATATAATTTCTGAAGCTCCAGAGGTTCTATAATAATTTCTTTTCTCAATGCCTGTTTTATTTTCCTGCCAGATTCTGATTCTATTGTCGGCTCTTTCGTTTCAATAACTTCTTTATCCTTCTGTCTTAAAAAATCTATCAATAATTTAATCTGTGCTGATTTGCCAGAACCATCTAATCCTTCTACAACAATAAATTTTCCAGGATAATTATTTTTTATCATAGTTTGGACCGCTCGCTTAGATATTCGTTATAAATTATTGGCGCCCAACCTTCAGTATTTTCAATTTTTTCTCCTAATTCTTCCAAACTAATCAATTCTCCTTTAATTTTATCTGTCTCTTTAACTGAAATATCCGGACTGTCGCCACGGAATAAATAAACTAATCCCAAATGAACTGCTTCCACCTGCCGCCTTTCATCGTTTAAAATGCCTATTAACTTTTTCTCCAAATTACCTTTATAATTTATTTCTTCATTCCATTCTCTGTCTCTGCCAGCTTCCAAAATATCTTCTCCTTCCTTCACGTCATCTTTATTAATATGCCCTCCAATGCCAATAATGTAATCATTTTTTAATCTTTGTTCCCCGGCTTTTTTTAAATAACGGTATAGAAAATATTTATCCTGATAATTAAAAAGAATATATGGTATTATCTGCTGATAAGAAGTATTATTTTCCATATCTCCCCTTCTTTTAAATTCACAATTTTTATTTATCAAATCAATATAATAATCCAAATTATCAGTTTTTAATCCCTGCCATTTGCCACCCGCCTGCAACGCCTTCGGCGCAGCCGATGCGGGCAGGTCCTTAAAAATAATATCAGATTTTATCACTAAAATCTGCTCATCATCTTTATTCATACTTGCTCTGCTTTATTTAAATTTTTTTCATCTATATTATTATTTCTAACTTCATCAGCAGATGCTAAGTTCTCTTTTATATTTTGATCTTTTCCATATTGATATTTATCATCTAAAATATCTCCTTCTTTCCATTCTGTTACCCATTCTTTAACATTAGAAATATTAATAACACCTTCTTTAGTATTGCTGATCACCCTACTTAAGCCAGAGTTAATAATCATTTTTTTACAAATATAACATGGTATAGCATCGACTTTTTCTCCGGTTTTTCCATTTTCTGCATATAAATATAAAGTACCATCCAATAAACTTACTCCTGCTCTTGCAGCATTTATTATTGCATTCGCTTCAGAATGAATACTTCTGCATACTTCATATTGTGTTCCATGAGGAATTTTCAACTCATCTCTCAAACAATAACCTCTTTCAACGCAATCTTTTGTGCCTCTCGGCGCACCAACATAACCAGTTGAGATTATTTGATCGTCCCTTACAATAATTGCTCCATATCTTGCACGAAAACAAGTGCTTCTTTGTGCAACTTCTTTTGCAATTTGCAGATAATATTGATCTTTTGATGGTCTTGGCATAAAATATTTTTTATTATTAATTAATAAGGATTTTATAATTCTACCACTTTAGTAAAACAAAAATCAACCCCGTTTAGAGGTTGATTTTTTATTGTTATATTGTCTAATCTTTTATTTCAATACCCATCTTTTTATCGCTCGCCTTATCGCCCTTTCCGCCAACTGGCGAATCGGGCTAGCTCTTCGGTTCCGACTCGCTCCTTCAAAACCCTCGGTTTTGAATAATTTCCTACACGGGAGGATACCCAATCCTCCCGACCCCTCCTGTGCAAAAATATGAGTAAAAAAATTAAGGACTATTGGTCCTTAATTTCTATTCCCATATTTTTGGCAGTTCCGGCTATTATTTTCATTGCCTGCTCTATATCTGTTGTATTTAAATCAGGCATTTTCTTTTCCGCAATCTCTTTTAACTGGGCTTTGGTGACTTTGCCGACTTTTGTCTTATTCGGCACACCGGATCCTTTCTCAATTCCAGCCGCTTTTTTCAATAATTCAGAAGCCAAAGGTGTTTTTAACCTAAAGGTGAATGACCTGTCAGTATAAATTGTAACTTCTGCTGGAATAGTGTATCCTGTCATCGCTTGAGTTGCTGCGTTAAATTTTTGACAGAATTCTGCAATATTCAACCCGTGAGGAGCCAATGCAGGTCCTATCGGAGGCGCTGGCGTTGCTTTGCCGGCAGCTATCTGCACCTTAACGACTACTTTTATTTGTTTTGCCATTTTGTTGCGAGCTTACAAGCTCGCAACAAAATGGCAATCCCGCCAAAATTTTGCCGCAGCTATCTGCTCGATTAATAAATAATAATTTTAAAACTAAATCTTTGCAACCCGCGTGGCGCGAATAGCGCCCTACCTAATTGGGCAAAGCGGGTTGCCTCCCAGTGTCTCGCAAAATTTTGGCTGGGATGCCCACCTTTTATTTTACTCAACTTTTTTAATCTGTAATGAATCCAGTTCCACTGGCGTATCCCTGCCAAACATATTAACCAACACTTTGATTTTTCCCCTTTCCTTGTCAATTTCTGAAACTTTTCCTTCAAAACCCTTAAATGGCCCATCGACAACTTTAACATTGGCGCCAATTTCAAAATCAATTGTAAACTCTGGCTCTGACATTTCCATTCTTTTCATTAAGTCATCCATATCAGCCGCAGAAACCGGAATTGGAGTAGTCCCTGCCCCTAAAAACCCCGTAACTCTTGGCGTATTTCTAACCACATACCATGATTCATCAGTAACTACCATTTGAACTAAAACATATCCTGGATAAATTTTTTCTTCAACTGTTTTTCTTTTTCCATTTTTAATTTTTATTTTTTTCTCCTTTGGAACTATCACATCAAAAATTTTATCTTCCATACTCAAACTCTCAATCCTCTGTTTGAGGTTTTTCGCAACAGCATCCTCATATCCTGAATAAGTATGAATCACATACCAATTTTTTTCTTGTTCTATGACTTGCTTTGGCATAACAATATAATACTAATCTTCTAATTTTATCCTAATCTGCGAAAATACGGATTCGTAGATTAGGATTTCAGTAGATTAGAATGTTTTCCGTAGATTAGTGTTATGGTTTACTTTAATACGAAAATTTTAATTATCTCTGTAAAGATATAGTCCAGGCCGCCTAAAAATGCAGCTACCACAATGGTAATTGCAAGCACGATGCCCGTATATCTTAAAACATCTTTCTGCGAAAGCCAGCTTACTCTTTTCATCTCAACAAAGACCTCTTTAAAAAATAAATTTATTTTTTGTGTAATATTCATGTTTCTCTTGGTTTTAAAAATGGCCCGAAGGCCATCTACTTATATAATACTCCCGGCAAATTATTAAGTCAAGCCCTAAAATAAAATGTTCTCTGCAACTATACAGTCACAGAGAACCTTGAAGCCCGGCGATCAGACGATGACTGTATTACGCAGATCATCAGCGGCGCTTTCGGGCGACCGCGGGTTGATATAGACACCGGAGCCCTTTTCAAAGCCAGCAATTATTGCCGTAGTAACCGGCTCGATTTGGCAATGCCAATGAAAGGAAACCATCTCGGGTTGATTGGCCGGCGCCGTGTGAAAATACATATTGTAGTCGGGATCATTAAGCACGATCCGGATTCGTTTCAGCACGTCTTGGGTGAGTTCCGCAAACTCGGTCAAAAAATCGGCGGAAGCGTGGGTGCTGATATTGGCGAAGTAGCTCTGATGAACGCGCGGGCTGATGACTATTTGGTAGGGCGTCTTGGAGGTGTAGGGACACCAAGCGACAAAATTCTCACTCTGCTGGATAATCCTTGCCTCCATGCGCACTTCCCAATCAATTTCTTGACAGAAGAAGCAGCACTTGTTTGCCTCGTAGTATTTCTCGGCACCATGCAATTCATTGCGAATTCTGGTCGGGATGACCGGCAAAGCAATCAGTTGGCTATGGCAGTGGGGCTGACTGGCGCCGGCCAACGGTCCGTAATTCTCAAAGATGAACACATACTTCACATTTCGGTCGGCAGCGACCATCAAGGTCATATCCCGCCACATATTCAAGACCTCGCGAAAATTACGGCGTTCGACGGTCGCCATACTGGCTACATGCTCGGTTGTCTCGATGATCACATAATGGTAACCAAAACCCTCGGTGACCAAGAATGGCCCAGCTAGTTTCTCCTCAAGTAAAGTCCCGGGGAACGACTGGTCAACCGCCGGACCCAAATTTGGCACAACTCTGACCCACCAGCCGGGTTCGTTTGGTTTAGTGCCTTTCTCGCGATAGGACTTAACTTCTGGCGGGGTGCTATTCTCATGGCCAATGCAAAAAGGGCATTTTTCCCCGCTGACAAACTCCGGCCGACAGGTCCACATTCGGTCGCTAGTTCGTCGTAATTGTTCCGTTTTCCTTTCTCGCCCTGTGGCAATTAGTACGACTGACCCCGAGACGGGATTTCTTCTTAGCTCGGCATTTTGTGATAGGGGCTGTGATGGCATAATTAGCCTTCCTTTCATATTGTTAAAGAACACACACAAAGGACTACACTAATTTAACATTATTACTTTAACAAATTTTGTCAATAAAATACCGCACAATAAAACTACAGCAAAAAAACTAAAATAAAACAGCGAGGATGTGCCTCGTTGTTTTAAAAAATAATTAATTTAAAATTGAAAATTTATTAGAAATTAGAAATTGAAAATTAGAAATTTTCGTTTATATATCAATATTCTTTGCCGCCTTGGCGTGATAAAATGGTTTTTACCGCGCTACGGCAAGCTATGTCGTATAAACCGTGTTTGATATAGTTTAACTATTTATACTCCACTACCAAATATTGCAGCAACAAAAGATACAATTGCATAAAGGATCATAACTCCAACAATTACCAACAGACTATAAGCCCAAATTTTAAGATAAATTTTTAGGTACTTATAATCTTTTTTGACTGCACCAATAATAGCAGTAATAATTAAAACTGGTATTAGAAAAAATGAAGGTATTAAAGCAATAATACCAATAGTTTCTAATATAACTCCAATGACTAAGTTCATAGTTGTTTCGAATTATCAATAAATTATTTAAAATAATTAGCCGACCTTTATGATATATTATTATTTATATATCAATATTCTTAGCGGCCTTAGCGTGGGTCTGAATAAATTTTTTGCGAGGCTCAACTTCTTCGCCCATTAATATATCCAAAGTTTTATCTGTCTGGTGGGCGTCTTCAGACATAACTTGCAATAAAGTCCTGTTTTCTGGATTCATTGTTGTTTCCCAAAGCTGTTCAGGATTCATTTCTCCCAAACCCTTGTATCGCTGTATTGAAACAGATGTCTTGCCTATGCTTTTTATAAATTTATCTTTTTGTTCGTCTGAATATGCATATTGAACATTTTTTCCTGACTGAATCTTATAAAGTGGAGGTTGCGCAATATAAATATGTCCTGCTTCCACAATGGGCTTAAAATGCCTGTAAAAAAACGTTAAAAGCAAAGTTCTGATATGGGCTCCATCGACATCAGCATCAGTCATAATTACAATCCTGTGATATCTTAATTTTTCAATATCAAAATCTTCGCCGATTCCCGTTCCCATTGCAATAATCAATGCTTTAATTTCTTTTGACGCCAGCATTTTGTCTAATCTTGCCCTTTCCACATTCAAAATTTTGCCTCTCAAAGGCAATATTGCCTGAAATCTCCTGTCTCTTGCCTGCTTCGATGAACCGCCGGCAGAATCTCCCTCAACAATATATATTTCAGATTCTTCAGGCTTTCTTGAAAGGCAATCTGCTAATTTTCCCGGCAAAGCCAAACCTTCCAAAGCTCCTTTTCTTAAAACTGTCTGACGGGCGGCTTTTGCCGCTAATCTTGCCTTGGTCGCCAGCAAGCAATTTTCAATGATTGACCTTGCGTCTGAAGGATTTCTTTCTAAATAATCAGACAAACCCTCGGAGGTAGCTGCCTCAACTGCATTTTTAGCCTCTGGATTTCCCAATTTTGCTTTTGTTTGGCCTTCAAACTGCGGAGTGCGTATTTTTACCGAAACAACCGCTGTCAATCCTTCCCTTACGTCGTCTCCGGAAAAATTTTCATCTTTTTCTTTCAAATATCCTTCGCGCCTTGCATAATCGTTTAAAGACCTTGTCAAAGCTGTGCGGAAACCCGAAATATGGGTTCCACCCTCAACTGTATAAATATTGTTTGCAAAAGATTCCTCAGTACATTCCATTTCCTGCGTGTATTGAAAAGCCGCTTCCACAAAAATATTATCTTTTGTTGCAGCTACCGAAAAAACATTTGGGTGGCGCGGAGTATTTCCTTCCACCAAATATCTTACATAAGAGCCGACTCCGCCTTCAAAATAAAAAGTATAACTCGTTTCCTGCCCCTTTATTCTCTCATCTTTAAATATTATTCTTACTCCTTTGGTCAAATATGCTTGCTGGCGCAAATGGTTTAAAATTCTTTTCGGGTCATATTTTATTTCAGAAAATATTTGCGGGTCAGCATCAAAAGTCTGGGTAGTCCCGGTTCTTTTAGAATCGCCAACTCTTTTTACTGCTGACTTCGGTTCTCCCCTAAAATACTCCTGTTGGTAAATCCCGCCGTCTCTTTCGACTTGAGACAGCATATAAGTAGACAGCGCGCAAACAACAGAAATACCAACTCCGTGCAACCCTCCGGAAACTTTGTAAGCATCTCCGCCGAATTTTCCGCCGGCATGCAAAGTTGTCATAACGGTTTCCAAAGCAGATTTTTTTGTGTCAGCATGCTTTTCAACCGGAATTCCTCTGCCATCGTCAGAAATTCTTACTCTGTTATCTGGCAACAAGATAACTTCAATATTTTTTGCATATCCTGCCATTGCTTCATCTAAACAATTGTCTACAACCTCCCATATCAAATGATGCAAACCGTCAATGCCGGTTGATCCGATATACATTCCCGGTCTTTTTCTGACCGGCTCTAATCCCTTCAAAACATAAATATCTTTGGCAGTATACTCGCCTTCTTTTCTCTTTTTTTGAGGCTCAATTTTCGATTCCTCCTTCACAACTTCAGTTTTTCCTTCGCCCGCCGTAGCCTTGGCGGAGGCGGGTTTCTCATTCTTTTCCTTCACTGGTTTTTCATTTTTTTCTTCTTTTTCTTTTTTCACTGGTTTTTCCACCTTAACAGACTTTTCTGCTTTAACAGATTTTATCTTTTTTTCTGTAAGCTCTTTTTTCACCAAAGGTTTCACTGTTGGTTTTTTTTCTTCTTTTTTATCTTCAGTTTCTTTTATATTTAATTTCATTTTTTATTTATTTATAAATTTAAAAAATTTATTTTTCGTGTTCAATATTTTTAAGATCTAATTCGTAAAATATATCGTTTTTACTCATATATGAACGACTAGCTACATTTTCAGGCAAAGAGCTATGTTCAATTTTTGCCCATCCGTTTTTTTCATAAAACCTAATCGCAGCCTTTGCGTCTGACGTTGTGCCTAAAAATATTTTCTTTAAACCGTGGCTTGTTGCAAAATCTAAAAAAGCAGAATATAATTTCTCACTTACGCCTTTGCCGCGGAACTCTTTTTCTACGCAGAACCTGTGTGCGCTTGCCGCACCCTCGCCGTAGTTAATCAAACCTATTGACCCAATTGCTTTTCCTTCTTCAAAAGCCACCCAAAAATTTCCATTATTATCTTGATATACTTCTTTAATTATGTCTAAATCTGGCCTATCAGTTCTTTGCCGTCCTCTTTCTTTGTCATATACATTATAAATCAAATCTTTCACCTGCTCTTTATAATCATCAGAATACTCTTTTATTTCAACTTTCGGTTCTTCTTCGGATTTTTGTTCGCTGGGTGTAATTTCGCTCATGGTTTTGTCAGGTTGTCATATGACAACCAAGTTTTTTACTATTAGCGGAGGACGGCGTGTAAATCCTGCTGAGTTTTTTGTCTTATCTCTTCTTGTATATTATTTATCTCTTCATTAGTTAAAGTTCTTTCCGGCGAACGGTAAACAATTCTAAATGTATAACTTTTTTTATCCTTGCCAAATTTGGTGTCGTCTTCAAACTCGTCAATTAATTTTACTTCTTCAATCAGATTCTCGGCGAAGTCGCGAACAATTTCGTAATAATTATTCAAATTTATATTCTTGTCAATTACAAAAGAAATATCTCTTGATGTCTCTGGATATTTGCTGACCTCTTTATATTTGCTGTTTATGTCTTTAAACTGGCTGGTAATTCTTAGATCGTCCGACCATAAAATCCTAATGTCCGGAATTCCCATTTTTATCATAGCAACCCTATCAATTCCAAAAGTGCCCGCCCAACCGTTGTAAACTTCAGGATCCAAACCAAAATTTTTCAAACATTGAGTATGCACTATTCCTGCTCCTGTAATCTCTAACCAGGTATCTCCAAACTTAATTTCTACCTGAGTGGACGGATCTGTAAAAGGAAAAGTATCAACTAAAAATCTAAATTCTACATCTTTTCCAAAAATAGCTTTAACGGCATCAGACTGAACGTCTTGCAGTTCTTCTAATGTAATAATTCTCTGGTCTTTTCTGCAGATATATAAAAAATCTATTTGATGGAAGGCTGGGAAGTGATTTTTGTCAATTTCATCTTTGCGAAATACAATTCCAGCTGACAATGCCTCAATATGTCCGTCTTTTTTTAATTTTTCTAAAACTTCTGGGTTCCTCAGATAATAAGGCCACATTACAGTCATCTGCGTTCTTAAAATATGCGTTTGGTCTAAATAATAAGTATCTGTTTCTCTCCTGCTAGGATGATCTTTGGGAGTGTTCAAAAGATCAAAATCGTCTTCCACGGTTACAATTTTTGGTATATCAACCAAGTCAA
>Ga0209777_10004469_pt1 | contig 16509 bp, 17 predicted proteins | sample FrelakmetHBP12HB_FD_187147 | JGI IMG/M metagenome (GOLD analysis project Ga0209777, IMG submission 187147) | Freshwater lake sediment microbial communities from the University of Notre Dame, USA, for methane emissions studies -HBP12 HB (SPAdes)... | ecosystem: Environmental > Aquatic >...
CTGAATCGGGGAGATGTCCTTTTTTTAATGTCGCCTGGAGAATCCCCGTGACGTCGCGTAACGTCATAAAAACAATATTTCCGCTGCTTCTGGTTCGATAGATCCATCCACGAATATGTATTGGTTTCTCCGTGTGCTCTCCTGCAAGTACTTCTTCTATCCTTGTCCACTTTATTTTCGGCATAATAACAAACTCGCTAAGGGGGATATGTTTGTTGCATTTATGAATTACGGTGACGAAACGAACATATCCACCAACAATGTGTACCAAAACTGATAAAACCTTACTCCCTATGCCCCCTGGTACCATCTTCCCTTAAATCCAGACCAGAAGAGTTACCCTTAAATACAGCCTCTTTTATTATTGGCAAATACTTTCTTGTAGTATACAGGATACTATACAGAGAAAGACTGTACACCAACGTGGGGTATTATCTTGGCAGAAAATGAGAAATCATCGGAAGAAAAAGTACAAAATGCGGCCAAAGAGTCGGCAGAAGCAGGACAACCGGCAACGAAAAGAACTTCGGAAGAAAAAAGAAAAGACTCTACTGCACCAGAACAAGCAGAAAAACCAGAACAACAGAAGAAAAAGGATAAGAAAGGTAAACAACTTGCCCGAGAAGAGGAACCTGCAAAGAAAAAAGAACATGATGAGAATTTTAACTATATCATCCGTGTAGTAAACACCGATATCAACGGTGAAAACAATATTGTACAAGGTCTTACTCAGATAAAAGGAATCGGACGGCATATGGCGACGTTCATAGCTGACACCGCTGGGGTTGACCGGAAAATAAAATTCGGTAATTTACCGGAACCTGAGATTGAAAAACTCAAAGGGATTTTAGAGAATATTGATGAATATGCTCCTCCATGGATGCTGAACTATCGGAAAGATGTGTACACAGGAGATGACATGCATTTAATTAGCACTGATGTTGCCATACGCCTTCGAGATGACATTAACATGATGAAAATGGTACGATCCTACCGAGGAGTCAGACACGAGCTTGGTTTAAAAGTACGGGGACAACGGAGCAGTTCCAATGGACGAAAAGGTTTAGCATTGGGTGTCTCAAAACGAAGGGAAGCGCCAGCAGCCGCAGGAAAGAAAGAAGAGACCAAGGAGAAGTAGGAGTGGTGTAGATGAGCAGTCAGAAATTCCCGAGAAAAAGATATGAAACCCCGATGCATCCCTGGAAAGAAAGCCGTATTAAATCTGAACGAGAGCTTATTAAAAAATATGGGCTGAAAAACCACAAGGAAGTCTGGAAAGCAAAAACCTACCTGGGAAAACATCGAGAGCAAGCCAGAGAACTGCTTGCGAAAATCGGAACTGCAAGTCCACAGGCCAAAAAAGAAAGCGACCAGTTACTGGTTCATCTGACCCGCATGGGCATCCTTTCTATGGGAGCGTCTCTTGACGATGTCCTCGCACTCGAAACCGAAGCGGTTCTTTCACGACGTTTACAGACCCTCGTATATCTAAAAGGGTTCTCTAGTACCCCCTACCAGGCGCGTCAGTTGATTAACCATGGTCACGTGGCTGTCAATGATAAAAAAGTCACGATCCCTGGGTATATGGTCGAAAAAGACGAAGAAGGCCACATCCAGTACACGATTCGATCTCCACTCAATGAGATTTCACATCCTGCACGGCCAAAGAGCGACCCGTACAGGACGGAACTAAGTGTTCCTTTAAAGGAAACGGTTGGGGAAAAACCAGTTGAGACTGTTCCACAAAAACAAGAACCAGCACTCTTAGCACCTGTAGCGCAGGCAACATCTGTGGTAGAGTTACCACAACAACCACCAGAACCTCCACAGGTAACAGCGGTGGAGAAACCACCGGAGGCAAAGCCAGTGAAACGCGAAGGAAAACCAAAAGAACATACGAAAAAAGAAAAGAAAGCAGAGGGGACATAAGATATGGCACGAAAAGGTATAGCACACATTTATTCTTCATTTAATAATATCATTATTACCGTTACTGATTCAACTGGCGCAGAAACCATTACGAAATGCTCTGGTGGAATGGTGACGAAATCAGCAAAAGATGAAGGTTCACCGTACGTTGCGATGAAAGTTGCACAGATGGTAGCAGAAGCTGCCATCGAAAAAGGATTTGACAGCGTGAATATAAAGATCAGCGGGAAAGGCGGTAAGAAAGGCGGGAACCCTGGTCGTGGGGCACAAACTGCGATAAGATCCCTTGTCCGTGCTGGTTTACGGATTGGTACGATTGAAGATGTGACACCGCACCCACATGACGGATGTAAACCGAAAGGTGGAAAACGGGGACGACGTATCTAAGGTGGATTCATGAAAGTTAAAACCATGGAGCTAAAAGGGAACAAAGGAGTATTGAAAATAGAAGACACCGATGTGTACTTTGTGAACTCTCTCCGGCGTGTCATGCTTGCGGAGTTGCCTAAGCTAGCGATCGATGATGTGATTATCTACGATAACACCAGCGCCTTGTTTGATGAGATAATTTCTCATCGACTGGGATTGATCCCGATTCCGACTGATTTACAGATACTTGCTTTTCGTAAAGAATGTAAGTGCGGCGGGAAAGGATGTCCCAACTGCACGGTCCGTTACACCCTCAGCAAAGAAGGGGAAGGCGTCGTTTATTCCGGTGATTTACAGCCGGAGCATCCCAGCTTTGCTATTACAGAAACCATGATCCCGATCGTTGAACTAATCAAAGATCAACGAGTAATTTTAGAAGTTGAAGCAGTCCTAGGGCGAGGGAGAGACCATGCGAAATGGCAGGTTGTTCTTGCACCGCGATACCGCATGGAAACCGTAATTACTGTTGATAAAAAACGCATGAACGACGTGAAAGCATTCATCGAAGAGCTTCCTAAAGACATTGTAGAACTCAAAGGGGATAAACTAGAAGTAAAAGACATTTCGAAGATGTCAATGTTGGAGACATATTTAGAGAAAAACAAGGAAGATTATATTACTATTAAAAAGGATCCTACAAAACTGACGTTTAGCTTTGAAACCGATGGATCAATGAGTGCAAAAGCCGCGTTACAAGAATCCATTAGCATTCTGACGAAGAAATACGAAGAATTTCGTGGGCTCCTCAAAGATCTTTAAAACGGTCTATTTCACCGAAAACTCTTTTATCTGTTTTTTCTTTTTAATGTGTAAAACCCTTTGGGCCTGTGGGGTAGCTTGGTATCCTTGTGGCTTCGGGAGAGATAAGTTACACCCGATTTAACCACGAATGAAATAGCATAATTGTCATTCATTTTTTCACCTTTTTGAAATACTCGGTCAATAGTTTTTGAATTAATTCTGAACGGTCTCCGTGTTTCATGACCTGAAAGTAAAGGTCATCTGGTAGGTAAATACTTACTTGAGGCATTTTATCTTTTCTCCTTATACTATGCTATGTCTCTCCTAGTTTAAATACTTATCTAATTATGTCATTAAAAATGGCAAATATGAACCTAGGGAAGTTCTAAAGATATGTTTTTATAGGAAGATGCCCAGTTATAACTCCTTCTGTTCTGATTTTTTATCCGTTCAAAACATTTAAATGAAACAAGGAGATATTAATTACTATCCTGTTTATTAGGGGGAGGCAAATATTATGCGAAATGATATGTTCAAGAAAGGACTGGTTTTGGGAATAATTATATTGTTTTTTGGAACGAGTGTTTTACCAAATATTATTAGAAGTCAAGGAGAAATAACTAAAAATAACTCAAATTCCCTTAATCAAATTTCATATGAAAAAAATAATTTTAACAATAATTCTCCAAACACTTTGGGTTTAACCGATGGGTTGGTTGGTTATTGGAATTTTGATGAAGGAAATGGAACAATAATTCATGATTCTTCAGGGAATGGTTTCGATGGATTTTATCGAATAGATAACCATGGTCCAACATGGGTTGAAGGAATCAGCGGTTACGCACTTCGTTTTAGCAGTAATTATGAAGAGTATGTTAATTTCTTTTCCCCTGTTTTAAATAATCCTCCATATACAATCAGCGTTTGGGTTAAACCCGATTCCGCATCAGGTTACAGCTATGTCATTGATAATTGTGGAGGTTTGGGTTTTTCTATAATGGAAGCGAATAACGAATGGATTTTAACAGTTTATGGTCATAATGCCTGGGATGAGATTAGCACCCCTATTACTTCTACCGATTGGACGAATTTACTTGCAACATGGGATGGCTCTACACAGACAAATAGTGTAAAGCTTTTCATTAACGGTATCCAAAAAGTAAATGGAACCCCGCACTCAGGTAATAATGATGGTTCTCTCAATCTAGTTATCGGGGCACATTCCTATCGACCAGCTGGTCTTTATCCCTTTAACGGGATAATCGACGAACCGAGGATTTATAACAGAGTTTTAGATGAGGGTGAAATACGCACTTTATATACAGAATATATTAATCATCCACCGATAGCGAATTTTAGCTATTCACCAATTAATCCAAAAGACTTGGATATCATTCAATTCACTGATAACTCAACAGACAGTGATGGCACGATAGTCTCCTGGAGTTGGAATTTCGGTGACGGAGCTACCTCATCCATACAAAATCCTACACATCAATATACAAACGATGGAACTTATCTTGTTAATCTTACAGTAACCGATGATAAGGGTGCTACTGATACCATTCAAAAAACTATTGTTGTTAGTACGCCAACACCCAATATTGTGTTTGTCGACAACGACTACACCTCTGCAACACCTGGTTGGGGATATGACCATTTCAATGTTATACAGGTTGGAATAAATGCTGTTTCGGACGGTGGAACTGTTTTTGTTTACAGTGGGACGTATTATGAGAATGTAAATATCAATAGAGATAATATAAAATTAATAGGTGAGGATAAAAATACTACGATTATTGATGGGCAGGAAACACCATATTTACCTGTTATACAAACCAGGTCGTATATTCTGATTAGTGGCTTTACTATTTCAAATAGCACAAATGATTTTTTTTATTTTTTTGGTATTAAATTTGAAGGTAGTTTTGTTACTGTTCAAGATTGTAATATTAAGGATTGTGGAATAGGAATTTATAGTGATGGTTATCAAAATAATTCAATAGTGAATTGTTCAATTTTTAATAATTGGGCTTATGGAATTTGGGTTAGAAGTTATTATGGTAGTTATGTAAGGAATTATTTTATTTCAAAATGTAAATTTTTTGACAATAGTGGTGAAGCTGTAAGATTAACGTGGGCTGTTAATTGTACAATTGATAGTTGTTTGTTTATGAATAATGGGGTTGAAATAATTGAGATTCAATCCTCTTTCTATAACAGGATAACGAACTGTAATATTTCTAACAATCATGCTTATTGTAGAATTTATGGTGGTTCAAGTTATAATGTGATTACAGGTAATACATTCTTAAACAATGGAGCCGGTATAGTAATAGGGGATTCCTCTACTATAAACAATGTTATCTATCATAATAATTTCATAAACAATAATGCTGTCGATGGGGGTAATAATTCTTGGGATAATGGGTATCCTTCTGGTGGAAACTATTGGAGTAGTTACGTAGGTGTTGACCAGTTTAGAGGGCCGAATCAAAACGAACCAGGCCCTGATGGTATCGGTGACACACCCTATAACTTTCCTAGTGATTGCGATTTGTACCCATTCATGCAACCAAATGGATGGTTATTACCACCACCGAATCAACCACCTATTTCCAACTTCACCTACACTCCTTCGACCCCTACTGATTTAAATGTTATCCAATTCACTGATAAGTCAAACGACAGTGATGGAACGATAGCCTCTTGGAACTGGAATTTTGGTGATGGAAGCACTTCAGCTTTGCAGAATCCTACACATCATTATGCTGATGAAGGAACGTATCATGTGACACTTACTGTTACAGATGACGATGGTGCAAGTAATTCAACATCAAAAGATATTATTGTAAGCAATGTTGCTCCTGTATCGAATGCCGATGGTCCGTACACGTGTGAATTAGGTCAAACAATTACCTTTGATGGTTCAAAGAGCTATGATAATGATGGAACCATTGTGTCTTATCAATGGACTTTCGGCGATGGAGCTATAGGCACTGGTATGAACCCAACTCATAAGTATAGTAATTACGGGACATATACGGTCACGCTTCTTGTCACTGATGATGATGGAGCAACTGACCAGGATTATACTACTGCAATGGTCCCGTATAGATATCCCCCTGTTGTCCATCTTATTTATCCGATTGGTGGTGAAACGCTTAAGGATACTATCACCATAAAATGGAGTGCCCATGACACTGAAGATGGTAACAACCTTCAGATATACTTCTACTATAGCTCCGATAATGGAAGAACATGGTCGCCATTCACCAGCAATCCACAAGAAAACACAGGTCAATGTAATTGGGATACTACAAAATTGCCTGATGGAACTTACCTATTACAAATTTCAGCAAAGGACAGCGACAATAATTTCGACTGGGATACAAGTGGTCCATTCCAGATTAAGAACCATGAGCAACCACCAGTAAACCACGAACCAGTAAAACCCAATACACCATCAGGACCAATACAGGGTAAAGCAGGAGTAGAATATAGCTATACAACTAGCACGACTGACCCCGATGGCGACCAGGTATATTATCTTTGGGATTGGGGTGATGGGAATAACAGTGGATGGCTTGGACCATACAACTCTGGTGCTACTATCGATACACTTCACAAATGGACCGTCAAAGGTTCATACAGCATCAAAGTCAAGGCAAAAGACATACATGGAAACGAAAGCGTTTGGTCAGACCCCTTGCCTATAACGATGCCTTACACGTTTAACAAGCCGATACTACAGTTCTTGGAGTTATTATTCCAACGATTTCCCAATGCATTTTCACTATTACGACACCTATTAGGATACTAAGTAAGCAAAAATTATTGTGGAATACCTATAGATAAGTTGAAAGTTCTCCGAATTACAACAAATAAAAGACATTTAAAAATATATATATATTTATATGCATGTTACCCGAAAGATAGGTCATCTTTTATTTTTTAATAGATTTCTTGCTTGATTTTGTTCATTGTATTTTGTCCGTTGATTGATTTTTTATTGATATAATATTGTTAATTTTTCAATAAATTTTTTAGCATCAAATCTAGCTTGTGGTCCTTGTAGCCATATGTTTATTTACTCCGAGAGAATGAGTTAAAAATCAGTTAAAAATGCTATCTGCGGTGAACCTTCAAAACCATCGAATTTTTCATGTCTTTTAATTAAAAATCTTAAATCAGTTATTTTAATATTTTATATCATAAATCAGTTACTTATGATTATTATTTATTGTTATGTATATAATTGTTATATGTTACCCCCCACCTATAAAAACCCGCATTATGCAACATTCACTCGGAGTGGTGGTTTGCACATCGGGGTGTATTTCTGGTAATATGCGATGTGTTTAAAACAATTCCCAAAGAAAGGAAATTAGTTCCCAAATAGGAAATTCTTTTTTCTCCGAGAGCGACAGGAGAGGAAATTAATTACCGTTTAATTACCATTTAATTACCATTTTAGGGAATTCTTAGGAATTCTTTGAAAGTTCTCAAAATATGCTATCCCAACAACGGTAAAGACCCCCCCTTCTTTTTTAAGACTTGGAAATTTCTAAAATCGAGTTTCCAAAAAATAGGACTAGGAATTTTGGGCAAAGGTCACGGAAAATGCTATCCAAACGACAAAAACGGACCAAAAGCGGTTTGCACGTTCTCGGAGAACATTCAAAAATCTCTCCTTACCACCCGACTAGGTTTTACCTTCCAACAGGAGTAAAAAGCCATTTTCCACCAACTACGGAGACTAACTGGGAGACACCCGACTACACGCAGAAGAAACCAAATGCTAATTTTTTTATTAGATAGTATAATTTAGTGTGTTTCGGTGTATGTCAGTTAGTCTCACTAGTCGGTGATTTTAGCCCATTTACTCCGAGAAAATGACTAAAATCTAGTTGGGTGCTATTCTGTTGTTCTCCGAGTGAAAAACGCAGAAGATAGCATGATTTTGAGTTTTTGGGTCGTTAGTATGTATTCTTTATTTGAACTTTTATATTACTATATTCATAATGGGCGAACTTCTGCGGAATTCCTCACGGATTCATGCTGAGAAAATTCAATCGTCTAGGGGTGGTATCTTTGGTCTACCTTGGAAATTTTCGTTTTAAAGCGTGTTTTTAACGCAATAGCATTGTTATTGGTTTTTTCTCCTGAAACATAAGGAGTGCTATCTGGTTCTTTCTATCTGTTGGATTTGGAGTGTTAACCCTTACCGTGATATTCATAATTATCATGGGGATTTTATATAGGGTGTCCGCACTAATATCTATATGAGAGAAGGTGAATTAGAAATGTATGCCAATCTTTACCATGATACTCATGGTTATCATGGGGGTTTTTTAAAGGGTGACGAGATTATGTTACCGTAGGAGAATTACAGAAATATGATTAAAAATTTAAATGTTAACATTAACCATGATACTCATAATTATCATGGGGGTTTTAAATGGGGTCGGACACTAATATCTATATGAGAGAGAATGAAAGATGAATAAAGGTAAATTTGACAATGATAAACCCTGGCATGATAATCATGGTTATCAGGGGGGTTTTATAAAGGGTAACGGTATAATGTTTATGAGAGAGAGTGAAAGATGAATAAAGGTAAATTTGACAATGATAAATCCTATCATGATACTCATGGTTATCATGGGGGTTTTATAAATGGGTGCGAAGTTTTATTATATGAGAGAGAGTATAAATTCAAATAAACCAAAATGACATGAAACGCAAATCCTGAACCTGGCATATCTCAAGGGAAACCAAGATATTCCAGACAGGTAACACCATTTTCTTATGTTTTTAACGTAGCGGAAGCAAGGTTTTTTTTCAATAGCATTTTCAATTTTCTGTCTAGTGTATTTCAGATTGAAATTTTTTTAAATTCAGGGTTAACAAATTATGACTTGTTAACAAAAAAAATTATAGGAAGGAAAGCAAAATGTTTGGAAATAAAGAAAGCAAAGAAGAATTAGAAAAAAGAGTAAAAGCAGATAGCGAAAAACTCGCACAATTGAACGCAGAAGCAAAGCGAATATCAGATAATGAAAAGCGTGTTCAATTAGAGACAGAAAGAAAAAATAAATTGAATGCACAAAATAGAGCAACTTATCATTTAGATGTTGAACCGCAACTCAGAGTTTTTTATTTGGTTCAATACATCGCCTTAAACCCTCAATTAACAAGAGTAGACGGTAAAGGTCTGGTGCATAGGATAACAATTAAGGAGTTAGTAAAAGCATTCGAACTGGAAGATTTCCTAAACGGATTGGTGAAATAACAAAAATAAATTTTAAGGGGATGGAATCAGAATGAAAGAATCATACAAGGTATTTCATAATAAATTCTGCAAGTGTGAATTGAAAACAGGATTTTTCGTTTATGGTATTGTGACTGATATCAATTCTACTGGTGTGTTCATAAAATCGGAAACCAAGACCGCTTTTTTGAATTGGGATAGCATAATTCAACTCATTCCAACGATAAACAAGAAGGCGTAACCATGACCAAGAAAGGTGAACAGGTAGATGACCTTGAAAAACTTGTGGTTATCTTAGAAGAAAAAGAAGATAGCATTCGTCAACAAATAGAGACTAGCGTGATGTCAAAAACATTCGTTGGAAAAGAAAAAGAACAACTCGATGATGCTTTAATAAAGGTCAAAAAAGAAATCATAGCAACAAAAAACAAACTACGGAAACTCAACGCAATACAACCGCAAGATAGTATAAAAGAATCATCCAAGGTAATTATAAACGATGTTCTATGGGAACAGGTCTATGATTCTAAGAGTGGTATCTGTCAATATGTTTCATTGCAGAATGGAAAGTATGTTTATGAAAATACATTGAAAGACAATAGTATTATGTATATTCCGCAATGTGAACAAATCGATTGGGTCGAAGGCGAAGGAATAGTATTTCCAGAAAAACCAGTTGATTATGTTTCTTTCAAAGACCTATTGAACAGAATTGAATCATTCATTCAAGAGTATCTGCAAATACCAGAAGATAGAGTGAGAATCAATTCTTACTATGTCATACTAACATGGTTAACAGAAAAAACAAACACAATCCCATATCTTCAATGTATAGGAATGCCAGGTGCAGGTAAGTCACGTTTTACCGAAGTTTTTGGTAGCATCTGTTGTAAAGCACTAACGCTATTGACACCAAGAGCAAACCATGTTTACCGATTATTAACGATGTTTCCAGAAGCAACATTAGTCGTGAATGAGGACTTCGGTAAGAACAAAACCCTCAATGAATCAAGCGAAGATATGTTTAGAATCTACTGTGCAGGATGGCAAAGAAAGGGTAGCATTATTCCTAGATGTGTTGGAAAAGACGATGATATGAAAGTTGGATGTTTCAACTGTTATGGACCTAAAATCATATCTTCATACACGGAAATGACACATACTGCATTCGCTTCTAGGTGCATTAAGACATTCAGTAAAAAGAAAACTCGGAATGATATTCCGTTAGATGTTGGTCCAATTTTTGAAGCAAAAGCACTTGACTTACGAAACAGACTATTGGATTTTAAATTGAAAAACTTCAATAGACCAGAGTATGCTAATTTCATAGAGCAAACAGACATCGGATTAGGTGATATTGATTGCAGGGTTGCTCAAAGCATTAAACCGCTTTTAATCCTATCAATATTTGACCCTGGCGTAACAGAATTTATGAAAGGCATTGCAGAACAACAGGAAACGCAATCAATCGAACAGGAAATGAACACGGTCCAAGGGCGTATTTTCATGGCATACTTAGAACTTTCAAAAACACAAAATAATATTTCTTCTAGTGACATCGCAGATAAATTAAACGAATCAATCAAAGATGAAAAAATGAAATTCAAATCCAATAGCATTGGTATGTATCTAAAATCAATGGGATTTAAAACACATAAACCAGAGACTACTAGAATTATACTTCATGATGTCGTATTAGTAGAGGAATTTCTAAAACGATTCGTTCTACCAGAAGATAGACAAGCATTACTAGATACATACAAAAAAAATGCACCAGACTTGAATGATAAAATAAAATCAATGATAGCATGTCTCGGATGGCACAAAAACAAACCACTAACGAAAGATGAATTGAAAAAAGAAGGTTTCGAAGAATCATTCATCGATAAGTGTATCGAACAGGGAATACTTTTCATTAGACCAGATGGAACAGTTGGGGTGCTTTGATGACAAATAAAATTTACCGAAGATGTCCGAAGTGTAAACATAGACTAAAATGTAAAGTTTCGGGGTGCTATTGCGTGAACGGATACTGTGATTTATTTGCAACTGGACCAATAAAAGAGGGTGATTAAATGCCGAAATGCCAAGGTGCTAAGTGCATGAAACTAGGTCGCAATTACCCACGACATCTACTTATTGCTATGATAAACCCAAGAACAGGTCAAGTAACACGGTATTGCAAAAGTTGTTTTAACGAACTAAGGAGAGTTGCATAGCATGAGTAAAAAATTCTGTCCTAGATGTCGAAGAATATTCGTAAGTGATAGTGGGTCTTTCATTTGTGATTCTTGTGTGAAATTCCAGAACTATAAACTAGCACACCAGAATGTAAAGTATAAGGATACTGGCGAATCTCCTAAGATGTTCTTTCAACCTGGCAATGTCTATAATTTACATAAAGAGGAAGGTAATACCTTCGGTTTCTTTGCATATGCAACCAAGAAAATATACTTGTATCTGTTCGCATTCGGTAAGAAATTAGACCCGATGCACATCTATATTTCTATCTATTCACATGAGTTTATGCACCAATTGATAGCAGAAACCGAGGATAACGAAACTTCAAGCAAGTATGACAATATTGCAGAAGATATCGAAGAATACCTAGACCTTAATTTCAGAGGTCAATGACATTGCAACGGTTTAGATATACTCGCACAAAAGGGGTAGTTGTTCGCCTCTTACTCATCGAGTATATTTGAATCATGATGTGGGAAAGGGTATAACTGCATGAAGAATTCGTTGTCTGTTTCTTCTTCATTACCCTTTCTCTTAAATTTTATAATAGGAGTGTGTAAAGTATGACTGATATAAAAAAGCAAATAGCAGATGCTCAAGACGAACTTGAGGGTCTATTAGAGCATAAAATAAAGAAATTGAAGGCAAGAGAATCAGTGAAAGACCCATACGGAAGGGTAATTAAAACCAAAGTGACGAATGCTAGAGGCGAACCATTAAACCGTATTAAAGGCGATGAGAGTAATTAATATGAAAAAAATAAATTTGGGTCAAGGAAATGTTACATATGTTGATAATGAAGATTATGAAAAACTACTGAAATTTAAATGGCGTTTATCAAAAGAGTGCAATAATTGTTACGCTATTTGTAATTATAGCACGGGTGATAGAAAACAACATACCTTAAGGATGCATAGAGAAATAATGAACCATCCAAAGGGTTTTGAAATTGACCATATAAACCACAACGGCTTAGATAATAGAAAAAAGAACTTACGCATTTGCACACGTTCTCAGAATGCAAGGAATAGAAGGGGAATAAATAAAAATAATGAATCTGGTTTGCTTGGTGTATCTTGGGATAGTTCTCATAATAAATGGAAAGCACAAATTCAAATAAACAACAAAAGAACACATCTCGGATATTTTGATAACAAGGAAGATGCAAGTAAAATATTTAATAAAAAGTCAAAGGAAATCTACGGTGATTTTGCAACATTAAATAATTAATTTTCTATTACTTTGTTATAAATTTTGTGTAATTCATCTTCGGTTAAACTGCAATAGTGCATAGCATCAACATCGTTATTCAATGAATGGCCCATGAGTAAATGTTTAGCGATATCCGAACCATTATTCCTAGACCAATTCTGTGAAAACCATTTTCGTAAATCCTTCATTCTAAGTGGTGCTTTATTAAAACTTCTTGTTAGTGTGCTTTCATTGAACAGTTTTCTATTCTTATTTTTTTGAATATATTTTACTAAACTATATTTTGCACTATCGGTTATGAATACTATCCGTTCCTGGCCCACCTTCTGAGTGTGGGTAGCATCACAACGAATGTAAATCCTGTTGTTTGTTAAATCAATATCATTCAACGTCAATTGAAAACATTCCTTGTCACGAATTCCGCTTGTAGACATTACTAAAATAAAGGTTTTCAATCTCAAGAAATGTTTCTTATCCTTTTCATAGAAATACTTAAACAGGTTTTTCACATCTTCATTTGTTACTATCTTTGTCCTTTGTCTTGGTGCTTTCTTGATTTTCACGGTATCAAGATAGTCTAGTTTCAAAAACCGTAAATACCTACGAATCTGATAGAACCGCTTAGAAAAACTCGTGACATGCAATCGATTTTGAAGTTTTCCGATGTAATCCGTCACCGCAATAGCATTATTTACGTCACACGAATTAACAAAATCAGTTAGCCAATGCTCAATATTTCTTTGCCAATATTTACTCTTAGATTCGATTCTCAGTAAGTTTATAAAGTGTTTTAAGGATTCACTGGCATTTGAATCTGTAATTGAGGGCCTGTGGGGTAGCTTGGTATCCTTGTGGCTTCGGGAGCCATAGACTTGCGTTCAAATCGCAACAGGCCCATGATACTCTCTCGAAGAAAATTCAGTCAACAGACCCAATTTTGGCGTTCTGTTGATTTTTTCCATGTCCCGCTGTCCTGCCATAGTCACATTTTTTTGTGATGGTTTCAGGGCGAGACTTATCCAATCCACCGGCATGACGTTATAGTAGTTTGTTGCATAGTTAATGTAAGTGTTTGTAGTCGTGATTTCTTCATGCCCGAGCCATTTCTGGATTTGGAAAATGTCAAAAGTCCCAGTTTCAACCTTAGTCTTAATTAATCTAGCAACTGCGCACCAATGTCGCATATCGTAAGATCTGAATTCCTTAAGGATTTTATAACACAAAAAACCTCCAATCAAAAAAAAATACATCTGATAATCATCCAAAACATTTTTATTATTACAGATGATATGATTTTTATAGGTAGTGAATGGTCATGAGTTGCCCATATTTCGTCGATTTTACCAGAGATTGTATAAAAACGTATCCGGCGATTATTCAATATAAGGATTTCTCTTCATGTGAATCAGAGGGGTATCAAAAATGTCTCCTCTACAATATCCTCCGCAGTGACTTTCGATGCAAGTATCTCGATTCTTGCTAGAACATATTCTCTGATGAAATCCCTGAATTTTTCAAATTACTAAATCAAGATGAACCCGTCTATGCATTCGTCACAGAGCCAATATATCACTATTGTTTATCAAAGAATAATAATGTTCGATGTGCACGATTCAAAATAAAAGAAAAAGGTAAACAACCACCACTGAGTTTAACACCTGATGGTCAGAATGTAAATATTGCGGATTCTCTCTTCAAGCGAAAGATCACTCTTGAAGGATCACCCTAGGCTCATCTATATACTGTTTAGTAATAATACTACATAGTAATAATAAAGTGACAGTAAAAATAAAAAAGAAATATTAAAGAAAGATGCTTATCTCCCATTAAAGAGTTTATTATTGGGGGAAATATCTTTTCTCCAAATAATTTTTTTCAGTACCTTCTCATCACTATTGTTAGACATCTCGATTCTTTTTTCAGGCGGAATGATAATAAGTCTAAAAAAGCTGTAAAAATCTCCCATACCACCAAAAATATTAACCACTGGGAACATTAAGAAAAAAGGCTCATTTGGATTTATGAAATACATAAAGCACCAAACGATTGGTGAAAAATGAAGAACAAGTAATTTCTTATTATCTGCCACGTAGGTTTCGTTATCCACAAGAAATCCAATTGCAGACCATTTAGTTAAAACAATTGCTTTAAAGGGAATTTTATAGTATTTCAAGGTAAGTAGATGCGTTAATTCATGAAGAAAAATTGCGAGGATTACTCCAAGGACAATTTGCCATAGTTGTTCCATAATTACACACCACCGGAAGTATTCATACAATATTATACTGTTTAAAATATAGTATTTAAATTATGTTGTACAATCATTACCGATTTGCATTATTAAAAAAATTCTGTAAAATTTTTCTTTGTACATTGCATCATTGAATCAGCAGTTTATCTTTTACCCTATAAATAGATATGTATCAGAAACCCTAATACTACTAAAAAAATACCAAGAAGATAAATGAGAAGTGATTTAGTCGATGTCTGCTTCCAACTTGGAATACTATAGTGAAGAACAAAATTGGTCCCAATAAGCACTATCCCTACAATAGATGTGACCGGTACTATTGTTATAGTTAGTTTTGATACCTCATGGATAAGTGGTGTTATGAGTCCTAAAAAGACAGTAGCGCCCAGAAAGATGAGGATTGCTTCCTCCTTTTTTCGATACTTTCCCCGTGCTACAAACCCGTGTGCATTAATCGTATAAAGAGAACTTGAAATGAAGGTGACAAAAATACCGGTTAACACCAAAGCACTTTCTTCAAAGAGCAGATCTGCCATAAAAATCGGTATCAACAACGCGTTTTTAAAGTTGATGAACTTTTGTAATGAAAAAACAAGGAACCGAAGAGGTTGCATGTTCTACAGGTTTCTCTCTTCAAACTCATCAGCGATTTTCTCTTTTTCCTCTAAACTTTCTTCATCTTCATGTCTTGGTTGTATAAAATATTCTGTTCTACAATTTGGGCATTCTATCATCAATTCTGATGATTTTCTAATCCATCGATGTCCACAGAATGGGCAATTTTCTTTCTTCATGCCAACCCCATACGCAAAGAATATTCTCCTAGGAGTTTAAAAATTTTTCTGAAGATGAAAAAGGAGGTATTTATTGGTTTTGGGGTGCGAAGCTTTGCACAATAACTAAGGAATATATGTACAGAATGATGTTATACACAAATATTGGTGTAATGCTAGGTTTTTTGAATGATAGATACAAACAAATCCCACAATGAATTTTATGATAGTAAAACTCCTTGGAGCAGGGATATTAGAAAACAGTGCATATTTTTTGATTTTATTAACTGCGACTGAAAATACTGCGTGGTCCGGAGCATCAGCGTAAGACCCGCAGATGAAAAGTCGCATCTCTTTTTTCTCCTATCAAACAATACTTTTTTGTCGCACGCGGCAGGCATCCGCCTGCCCTATAGATGGTGCGACTGGAGAAAACTTTGTATGGAAAATGTACATAGCGGTAGCTATAAAAAGCCAGCGACTGACACACGAAACAACTAGGTGACGATGATGTTTCCCACTCATAATAGATACCGAAATTTTCGAAAACAAAGCCACATAGACACCTGCATTCAAGCGTTTCGAGACTTGGAACGTTTTGGTTTTGAGTTCGGTAAATTCGACTTCGCTGAAAACCATGTCCATTTCCAAATCAATAT
>Ga0209777_10004470_pt1 | contig 16504 bp, 13 predicted proteins | sample FrelakmetHBP12HB_FD_187147 | JGI IMG/M metagenome (GOLD analysis project Ga0209777, IMG submission 187147) | Freshwater lake sediment microbial communities from the University of Notre Dame, USA, for methane emissions studies -HBP12 HB (SPAdes)... | ecosystem: Environmental > Aquatic >...
GATCTCAGGGGAAAGGGACTGGGTCCGACAAATCGGGTAACAACGGCGGCTATATACCGTCAGGTTCGATCGACTACGACCCGCAAAGCCGCGTCGAGGAGTTGTCGCAACCGGAGGAAGTGGCAAGGATATCGGTCAACCTCGACATGGCCTTGAGCGATGCGAAGTCCGCCGACAACCTGAGCCTGAGAGACGGCGACAAGATCCTCGTGCCCAAGCTGACCAATGTGGTGACAGTCATCGGCGCGGTCTTACACCCGCATTCGTTCGCGGCGGGTGGCGGCAAGAGCGTTGAGTATTACATCCAGAGGTCGGGTGGGTTCTCCGCGGAGGCAGCCAGGAATGATGTGGTGGTCGTGCGGACCAATGGCGACGCGCTGCCCATGAAATCCGTCAAGGGCGTGATGCCCGGCGACATGATAGTCGTGCCCACGACCGGACTGATAGACATAGCCCAAAAGTGGGAGAAAGTGGGCAATGTCACCAAGGTAGTCTCGGATATCCTCAGTTCGGTATACGTATTGACCAGGTTCTAGGAAGAGTCGGCGGGAACCTCCGCGCTCGGGCGCGCGTCTATAGACCTATGAACAGCACATCAACAGCGCAAAGCAAGAGAAGCGGACGGTCTCGGCTGGATTCGGCCGGAAAGCTGTGTTTGTGTGTTCTGGCGCTGCTGCTGCTTGCAACCGCCATTGCTCTCAGGCAGCCCGTGATGACCACCTCCGTGCGCGCCGTGGTCGCGGCAACCCTATTCTTCGCGGTGTTCACAGGCTTCGTCTACCTGGGCAAGCTCTTTCAGTCCCAGCCCAAAACAGCCTATCCGGCCGTCTTCTTCGCGGTCCTCCTTGCGCTCTGGGTCGTGTTGGGCAGCAAGGCCCCGGATGTCGACGCTCTGAGAAACGGTTACGTCAAGGAACTGAAAAACCAGGTCGGCCGCGGGTATGTCTTTGGAGGCGAGAACAACGCGGGCATCGATTGTTCCGGCCTTGCCCGAGTGGCCCTGTGGCAGGCCATGCTAAAAGAGGGCATTCGCGAATTCAACCCCTACTTGCTCGGCCCCACTCTTTGGAAGTTCTGGTGGCGGGATATGACCACGGGTAACATAGGAGAATCGCGCTATGGTTATACGGTCGAGTTGGGCAGGGAGGACAAACTTGCGGGCGCGGATTTCTCGGGATACCAGCGGGGGGACATGGCCGTGGTCGGCAACTCCCACGTGTTGATCTATATCGGAAATGACCAGTGGATAGAAGCAACGCCCGAGGACGGCAAGGTGGTTATCAACAAGGCCGACGCCGACTCCAAGCGGCCCCACTTTAACACGCGAGTCAAGCTGATGCGTTGGTGGATATTGCGCGAGCAGTAATCTGGTGGCCCGGATGCCGCATTAGGGTGGCGAATCGGAGTTCGCCACCCATCAAAGTGAATTACTTACCTGGCTCAATAACAGGAGGTGGAAATGTCCATAAGATCGATCGGGAGCGCGGGCCGAATGGCCATGGCGGCCATTGCTATTCAGTTGATCGCTCTCACCAGTGTGCTCGCGCAGCCGGTAAGCGTGATCGAGACGAAACTCGACAACGGGCTGACGGTACTTATGAAACCCGTCCACGCCGCGCCGGTGTTTACCGCGCAGGTGTGGTTCAAGGTCGGTTCCAGGAATGAGCATAACGGGATCACGGGTATCTCGCACATGCTGGAGCACATGCTCTTCAACTCAAGCAAGAACTTCAAAAAGGGTGAGATATCCGATATGATCCGCAAGCGGGGCGGGATCGAAAACGCCGCCACCTGGACGGATTTCACTTACTACTGGCAGCTTCTGGGCAGTGATAACCTCGAGTTCTCGCTCAAGACACTGTCCGAACGGGTCGGCAATGCCAAACTCACGGATAAAGAATTCGCCAACGAGCGCACCGTCGTCCTTTCCGAGCTTCAGGGCGATGAGAACGACCCCGGCCGCGTGCTTTATGACCAGGTCAGGTCCACGGCGTTCCAGGCGAGCCCATATCACTGGCCGACTATCGGCTGGCAGTCCGACGTGGAAAACATATCCGGCCGGCAGCTCCGGGACTATTACCAGACTTACTACCATCCCAACAACGCCACACTGGTGCTGGTGGGTGATTTCGAGCCGAACGCCGCGCTCGGGCTGATCAAGAAATACTTCGGCTCCAAACCGTCCGGGCCGACCCCGCTGAAAGTCTACACCGTCGAGCCGCCGCAGCGCGGTGAGCGCGTAATTGTTGTGCGTAAGCAGGGAAGCGCCCAGCGCGCCATGTTCGGCTATCGAGTGCCGGCGATCGGCGATCCCGACACCTACGCGCTGACGGTGATGGACCAGATCCTCAGCGCGGGGAGGTCATGCAGGCTCTATCAGGCGCTGGTCGAAAAGCAGCTCGCCACTGATGTCTTCAGCGATACCGGCAATGCCAGGGACCCTTCACTCTACATCCTGGGGGCGAACGGGCGCAGGGGCGTGACAGCCGATCAACTGGAGAACGCGCTGCTCCAGCAGGTCGAGATCGTCAAGACCACTCTGCCCACCGCCCAGGAGATGCAAGCCGCCAAGAACCAGCTCGAAGCCAGTCTGGTCTTCCAGAACGACAGCGTGTCCGACCAGGGCGAGCAGCTCGGTTATTACAATACGATTACGTCCTACAAGTACCTCGATACCCTGATCCCCAGGCTCAAGGCCGTGACTCCCGAGGACGTGAAAAGGGTCGCGAACAAGTATCTCAATCTTGAGAGCCTCACGGTAGGTAAGTTCATACCCACCGATAAAGGCGCGGCAGGCGGCGGCTCAGGCCCCGCCATTGGACCGGCGCACAGGAGCAGTGAGCTCCCGTGGAAGTCGCTCGCATCCAACTACACCAGGGAGTCCGGAACCTACATCGGGCCGAAGCCGAAAATGAGCGCTTCATCCGCCGCGAAGCGCGCCAAGCCGACTCGCGTGGCGCTGGACAACGGCATGGCCGTCATCGTCCAAGAGAACCATTCCAACCCGACAATCGCGATCTCCGGCTACACCAAGGCGGGCGGCAACTTCGACCCGGAGGGCAAGAAGGGGACCGCAGCGCTCACGGCGGAGATGATCACACGGGGAACCGCGAAACGCAACGCCCTGCAACTCGCGCAGGTCCCGGAGTTCGTGGGGGCGAGCGTGGATACGACCGTCAGCACTGAGAACCTCAACTTCACCGCCAAGTCGCTGTCGAAGGACTTCGCCCTGATGCTCGACGTGCTTTCGGACGAGTTGCGAAACTCCACATTCCCCGCTGACCAGTTGGAGCAGGTCCGGGGCGGCCTGCTCTCGGAGCTCGAGCAGAGCAAGGAATCCCCCGAGCGTCAGGCCTCCCGCGCGTTCTACAACAGCGTTTTCCCGGCGGGTCACCCGTATCATAGGCTGTCGGTCGGTGACGCGCAGGCCCAGATGCAGGCGGTTACCCGGGATGATCTGGCTTCGTTCTACAAGACCTACTACCGCCCGGACACGTCGATCATTGTGATAGCCGGCGATGTCAAGACCCCCGACGCGATCAACTTGGTCAAGCAGTACTTCGGCGACTGGAAAGCCGAGGGACCGGCCCCGAGGGTGATTATACCCGATACTCCTCCGCAGACGGCCCCGAAGAACATAGTGATCGCGATGAAGGACAAAAGCCAGGTGGAGATCGTTTTCGGCCATGCGATAGGCGTGCGGCGCTCCAGCCCGGACTATTACGCAGCCCGGTTGATGAACCAGATACTCGGCGGGGGCGGGGCGATGGGCAGCATATTGGGCGATGAAATCCGCGAGCATCAGGGGCTGGTTTATGATGTCTATTCCACATTCGACGCCGGTCTGGGCGCGGGGCCGTGGTACGCGGCTTTGGGCGCGAATGCCAAGAACGTGGACAAAGCGATTGCGTCGCTTAAACGCTTGATTAAGGACTTCATGGCGAAAGGCGCGACCCCCAAGCAATATGAGCAGGCGCGGGAGTATCTGATCGGCGTATTTCCGATCGCGCTGGAGACCAACGACGGCATGGCCCGCACGCTTCTGGCCGCTGAGTTCTACGGCCTGGGGACGGACTACATCGCCAACTATCCGAAGATCTACCGCTCGATCACGCTTGCGCAGGTGAATGCTGCGGCGAAAAAGTATCTGCACCCGGATGCGGCGACGCAGGTGATCGCTGGGCCGTATTAGGAGTTCGGGGTTGGGAGTTGGGGGATAGGGGTTAGGAAGGGCCTTCCCTTCCAACCCCCAACCCCTTCCCCCGATCCCCTTGAACTCTTCGCTTGACTTCCATCCCCGCAAGCCATACAATAAATTCAGGTCCAGAATCACTGAAACGGCGACCCACGGGTTGCCTGGCGCGGCGGTTACGGGCTCTCAAGGCGATTATTCGCGAGGTCGAGTTTTTGGATGCGCTTGTTGCGGCGGCCGGTGGTGAACGATATATCCTGTCCGCCGCGGTCATCCTGCTTTAGAGAGGCCGAGTGCTGCCCTGTGTGGGCGGCGTCGGCTTCTTGTGTTATTTGCTGCGGCCACAGAGACAGAAAGGTGGTTTCCATGATGATCGGCAACAGGAAAGCTGAGAATTGGGTTGATGAGATGGCGGCGCTGTGCAAGCCCGACCATGTCGTCTGGGTGGACGGCTCCGAGGCCGAAAAGCAGCGTCTGACCGCCCAGGCCGTTAGTACCGGCGAGGTGATGGAGCTCAACCAGGAGAAGCTGCCTGGGTGTCTCTTTCATCGCACGGCGGAAAACGACGTGGCGCGCACGGAGCACCTCACGTTTATCTGCACCACCAGGCAGGAGGACGCCGGCCCCACCAATAACTGGATGTCCCCCCAGGAAGCATATCATAAGGTCGGCGCGATGTTCGACGGCTGCATGACGGGCCGCACTATGTATGTTGTGCCGTTCATTATGGGCACGGCCGGGTCGCCTTTCAGGAAGATCGGCATCGAGATCACCGACAGCATCTACGTGGTGCTCAACATGCGCATCATGACTCGCATGGGCAAGGTCGCGGCGGACGACCTCGGCCCCGATGAGAATTTCACCAAATGCCTTCACTCCACCGGTGAGCGGAATATAGACAGACGCTTCATTCTCCACTTCCCGGAGGATAACACGATCTGGAGCTTTGGGTCGGGCTACGGCGGAAACGTGCTGCTGGGCAAGAAGTGTCTGGCTCTGAGGATCGCGAGCTATTTGGGCCGCCAGGAGGGCTGGATGGCAGAGCACATGCTCATTGTGGGAATCCAGACCCCCGAAGGCGAAACACACTACTTAGCCGGCGCGTTCCCCAGCGCGTGCGGCAAGACCAACCTGGCGATGCTGATCCCGCCCGAGGGCATGCCCGGCTATAAAGTGTGGACGGTCGGTGACGACATTGCCTGGATCAGAATAGGCCCCGACGGCAGGCTTTGGGCCGTCAACCCCGAGGCCGGCTTCTTCGGCGTCGCTCCCGGTACCAGCTATAAGTCCAATCCGAACGCAATGGAGACATTCAAGCGCGACTCCATTTTCACGAACGTGCTTCTCACTCCCGAGAAGACCGTGTGGTGGGAGGGAATGGGCGTGGAGCCGCCTGGCGAAGGCATAGACTGGAAAGGCAACCCGTGGACCCCGAGGACCGCTGAGAATGGCGCTCACCCGAACTCCAGGTTCACTGCCCCGGCCTCGCAGTGCCCGGTGATCAGCCCCGAGTGGGAAAACCCCGCCGGAGTGCCGCTGTCGGCGATGCTCTTCGGCGGGCGAAGGGCCAAACTGGCCCCGCTGGTCTATGAATCGTTCGATTGGGAGCATGGGACGTTCGTCGCCGCTACCATGGCCAGCGAAACCACGGCCGCGGCGAGCGGCGCGGTTGGAGTCGTCAGGCGCGACCCGATGGCCATGCTGCCGTTCTGCGGCTACAATATGGCCGACTACTTCAAGCACTGGCTGGCGATGGGCAAGAAGCTCTCCCACCCTCCGAAGATCTTCAACGTCAACTGGTTCAAGCGCGGCGACGACGGCTCCTTCCTGTGGCCGGGTTACGGCGAGAACCTGCGGGCCCTGGATTGGGTTATCCGACGCTGCAAGGGCGAAGCCGGGGCTGTCGAAACCCCCATCGGCTATGTTCCCGCCAAGGGCGCGCTCAATCTCAATGGGCTGGACATCTCCGACCAGGCCGTCGAGCAGCTTCTGGAAGTCAACCCCGACGCCTGGACCGAGGAACTCGAAAGCATGCGCAAGTTCTTCGACCAGTTCGGCTACGATCTGCCCGAGGAGTTCGTCGAGCAGCAGCAGGCGTTGAAGACGAGGTTGGGGAAGGGATAGTTCGGAGTTCCGAGTCTGGGGTTTTGAGTTTTGAGCGCGGAGACGATCGGGGTTTGAGGTCACAGATTGTGACTTCAAGGTGGGCTGTCGACAATATCCGTCTTGATGTTGCATCCTGCAACCTCAAGTTTCCAAGTCAACGCGGTTTTGATGTTGCAGAATGCAACTTCAAAGAATTGTTCGGCAATACCATTTCTGCCGCGGGAACGACTAATCAGATCAAGCCATAAAATCCCCACGGTCAAGAGTTCCCGCAGCATGGCTTATGCTTCTCCTCTATATGGCCGCTAAATCCCCATCTGCATCTTCGTCTGCACCAGTCTATAGACCGATTCCCGCCCGACCGTGCCCTTCAGGTGATTGTCCTCCACCACCAGCAGCCGGCACACATGTTCGTCGGCGAGCTTGGTCAGGGCCTCCCAGGCGTCGTCCTCCAGGCCGATCTCGTAAGCGTCATCGATGTGATGCCGGGCCTCGCCCACTCGCACGAAGTCCCAGTTTTGTGAAGGGATTTTTCGGACCTCTTCCGCTCCGATCACACCTATGACCTCGTCCCCCCGCACCACGGGATAGCACGAGAACTCATTGTGCAGGAGCATGTCATCCACGAATTGCCGCACGCTGAGGTCCGACGGGACCGATGGAACGTTCGTGGTCATCACCTGCTCCACTCGCACGCCCGAAAGCGCCTGCCTCATCACGAGCTGCTGATAGGAGCCTCTCGCCGCGCCCGCCAGGAACCAGCCTATGAAGATCAGCCACAGGCCGCCTATCAGGTTGCGGTTGAGGATGTCCAGGAACCCGAGCACCATCAGCGCGTAGCCGAAGCCTTGACCCGCGTTGGATGCATAGCGGGTGGCTTTGGGGAGATCGCCGGTGGCCGACCATATAGCCGAGCGCAGGATTCGCCCGCCATCCAGCGGGAATCCCGGCACCAGGTTAAAGATCCCCAGCAGCAGATTGATCACCGCCAGGTAACCCAGCACCGCCACCGCCGGCCTCGGCCAACCCAGGCCGACACCCCATAAGCCCAGCATGTAGAAGAATCCCGCCAGCGCAAAGCTCGCCAGCGGCCCCACCAGCGCCATCCAGAACTCCTCGCGAGCGGACTTCGGCTCGTCGGATGTCTGCGACACACCGCCGAACAGGAACAGGGTTATTCCCCTCACCTGGGTCCCGTATCCGCGTGCAACCACGCTGTGGCTCAACTCGTGAACGAGCACCGAGCAAAACAGCAATATGGCCGCAAGCACGCCCAGTATCCAATCTGTCGTCGGGGAGAACATGGGGTAGAATGCCGGGAAGTAACCCAGCGCCAGGGTATAGGTCACCAGGAAGAATATCAGCAGCCACGACCAGTCTATGCTTATCTCGAATCCGAGTACTTTTCCGAGCCTGACTCCGCCCATCTTGTATACTCCTCGTAAGTAGGGTCATTCTTGCTTTACCCATAAGCCCAATGACAACAAACTCAGCTAACGAAGAGCCTGAAGGGAAGGCCGAAGGCGGAAAGCAGAATGCAGAGAGCCTGGAAGGGAACCTAATCACGAAATGCGCAAAACCGGAAAGCCCAAAAAGGGAGCACGAAGAGTGATTCTGCTGCGGGAACGACTGGTCAGATCAAGCTATCAAGTCTCCACTGCCAGGAGTTCCCGCAGCTTGCCTTGGATGCTTCGGGACTCGCTTTTCGTCCCGAAGCAAGGGCGAGATGCTGACTTTCTCAAGAAGTTTCTCCTCTATATATAGCATGAGAAAAGAGAAACTCCACCCCAAGCTAATTGTTCAGAAAATTGTTCGCTTATATATGGAGTTGAACACTGAACAAACAGCTCCCCCAGCTTGGCTGGGGGAGCCGGTCTAATTTCTGCTGCAGGAACGGATAGTCAGATCAAGCTATCAAGTCTCCACTGCCAAGAGTTCCCGCAGCTTGCCTATTCGCTCTCGACATTCACTTTGTGAGCCTGCTTGACCTCAGCCTTCGGCATCACGACATCGAGAATCCCGTGCTTGTAGGTGGCCTTGACTTCGTCGGGCTTGACCTGGGCGGGCAGCGAGTAGCTGACCTGGAACGATCCATAGCACTGCTGGCGAACGTGGAACCGTTCTCCGGGGTGCTCCTCGGCCTGCTTTCTCTCGCCCTTAATGCTAATGCTATCGGACGTCACGTTGATGTCGATGTCATCCTTCGTGAGGCCCGGGACCGTGGCCGAGAAAATGATCTCGTTGTCGGTTTCCCTGAGATCGATCTCCGGCATGATCTCCTGCCTGGCCATCGTGAGCAGGCCGGGCGTGCGGAGCATCGGAAACGGAGACATGAAGAAATCGCGGAACATCCTCTCCATCTCGCGGAAGGTGTTCCAGGGCTCGATCTGCTGGATCGCGCCTGGTTCTGTTCTGGTAATCGATCTTTGCTGTGCCATCGTTGATCACCTCACCATCGAATTCAAACCCAACCGTATTTCTCCACTAGTTGATTACCCTGCTTACTGCAGGGCCAAACGCAGTCGTGAAAGCAGCTTTGTGGCGATTTTCGCGAGTCGCTACGCCGCCGAATGGGATCGGGGCCCATGGGGCAAGTGCAGGTAATCCCACAGGCTGGAGTGCAGCATCCAAACGAACATTGTGGCGAGCGCGATGTTGATTGCCTGGGCCGTGACGCACAGCGGGCACAGAGCGTGGACCTGGTAGACCATTATCCACGCCAGGTACACACTGAACCCAGCCGCGAGGAGGGTTATCGCCAGGATCAGCTTGGGATACGGCCATGCGCCGGATGCGAGCCGGATGCCGGTGAAGATGATGATCATCAGGTAATACCCTGCCCCGTAGATGCTGTTCGGCAAACCCAGCAAGCTGGCCCAATCGGTATTTGCCAGCATCTGGCACACGCCCTCCTTGTGATCGCAGATCATGGGCATGTATGGCGATCCGAAACCCATCACACCGTAATGAATCAGGGTGTAATAGACACTGTCCACGAGGCCGAGCAGTGCGAGTATCATCACGAAAACCGGGATAAGCATCTTGGACACCCCGCGCGACTTATCAGGACCCGACCCGACGCTGCACATAATAGTTATAACGTTCACACAAGTTGCAGGCCCTCAGAATATTCATACCCATATAGCTGGGAATAACGCGGGGTTGGGGGAAATGTCGTCGAGAGCGCTATGGTATAATGATCGCGCCGGTTTGCGTGGCAGCCGGCACGAAGCGCTCATCGCGGAGGTGGCCCGTATGCGAAGACGCGTTTTGACTGCACTCGCGATTATCCTCGTTGTGTCGGGAGCTGTCTGGTTCATCCTGGCGAGAGTGAGCCTGGGTGGCCCAATCGAGCTGCCCGCCACCCGCAAAGCTCTGGGGCTTGAGGTCCAATTGCTCGACTCCAGGCGGCTGGCTAATGGCCAGATAGAAGTGAAGCTGACCATCGCGGGGCCGGGTGGCAAGTGGCCGGGACCAAACGTGCATATAGGCGAGACCGAGGTCGGGACCGGAAACACCCAGGGTGAATGCGAGCGCTCCGTAACGCACGATTCGCCCGGCCGGCCGATGGCGACGACTTCAGACTACACTCTCGACAAGCGCGCGAAGTCAATCGACCTGTCGCTGCCGATGCACATCCACCGACCCAACCAGAGCGTCTCGTTCAGGTTCAACAACGTCACCACAGGCAGCCTTCCTCAGACCAGGACGGTCGGGGGCTACCGGGTCACGCTGGCGGCAGTGTACAAGAACTGCACGCCTCATCAATGGCCGAACTGGGAGGAATTTGCTCTGGCTCACGAGAATCCTCCTCCTTGCTTTGGGATTCGCGTGGCCACGACGCTGCCGGAGGATTTTGAAGGGTTTGACCACCCGCTGCTTGACTGCGGGGGCAAGAGAATTGAACTGAACCAGGCGTGGGCCCAGTTCACCGAACCCCAGATAACAATCCAGCCAAACACGCTGGAACAATTGGTAGCTGTGTTCTCGCCGACGAAGGCGACGGATATGATGATGAACAGGGTACGTCGTTACGGCATCCAGTGCTGTGCTCCACGCCACCAGAACGGCAACTACCTTTACGGTTTCCGGCCCAAAGACAGCCCCAAGGGCAGCTTCACGTTCGAGATCAAGGGCATCCTCCCGCCGGATAAGAAGGACACGGCGGTGGTAACATTCGAGAACGTGCCGGTGCGGTAGGCTCGCGGGAATCTGAAAGTACCGGAGTTACCCACGACCCCGTCCCGCCTGCCGCCTATGCGGCTAGAAATCCCACAGGCCGCTATCAGGGCCCGACCCAGGGCATTCATACCCATATAGCTGGGAATAACGCGGGGCTGCGGGAAATGTTGTCGAGAGCGCTATGGTATAATGATCGCGCCGGTTTGCGCGGCAGCCGGCCGGAAGCGCTCATCGGCGGAGGTGGCCCGTATGCGAAGACGCGTTTTGATTGCACTCACAATTATCCTGGTTGTGTCGGGAGCTGTCTGGTTCATCCTGGCGAGAGCGAACCTGGGTGGCCCAATCGAGCTGCCCGCCACCCGCAAAGCTCTGGGGCTTGAGGTCCAATTGCTCGACTGCCGTCGGCTGGCTAATGGCCAGATAGAAGTGAAAATGACCGTCGGGGGGTTGGGAGGCGCATGTCCGGGACCAAACGTGCACGTAGGCGAGATCGGGCTGAAATGCGGAAACACCGAAGGTGGTCCTACGGGTGGAGAATCGGGCGGCCCACCCGATAGTCCGATCCCTGTCACTTCCAGATTCCAGCTCTCGGGCCCCGGCGATATGGTCAACGTGTCGCTGCCCCTGCACATCCACCGCGCCGACAAGAATATCTCATTCAAGTTCGCGAACGTCACAATCGCCAGTCTTCCCCAGACGCGGACGGTAAGGGGCTACAAAGTGACGCTGGTCGCCGCGCTCGACAATTGCATGCCTCGAGAGCCGAAGTGGACTGAGTACGTGATATTCGGCGATGTCGGGCCTGCGAGAACTGGCCCGTGCTTCGGGCTTCAAGTAGAAACGACATTGCCGGAGGGCTTTGAAGAGAGTCAGGAGTCTCAGCCGATGCGGGACTCGGGTGGTCGGGATATCCCGCTCAGTACCATCTACGCCCAGATGGTCAATCCGCCCACGCCGCCCACGCCATCCACACCGCCATTCAGCCCGACTCTGCTTGAGAAAGTAGTCGGGTTTTTCTCACCCGGCGCCGCGGCCCGGATGATGACCAAGAGGATGAACGCCAACACGTCCACGGTCGTATGGCAGAGCCATCCGAACGGGAAGTACATATATGGCTATCCGGTGGCGAGCAAGCCCAAGGGCCGTTTTGCATTCGAACTCAAAGGCCGCTTGCCTGCGGATCAGAAGGACACGGCGGTGGTAACATTCGGGAACGTGCCGGTGCGGTAGGTCTTTGGTGACTACCCGGCTGTGCCCGACGCGTACCTGGTCCCCAAGGAAAACTGGACGATCCACAGGACACTGCCGGTCCCGCACGACACCCAATCTATCGTGTAGAAAGTCCCGGATGCGAAGGTGGTTAAAACGGTGGTGAGGTATGAGGTGAGGAGGAGGTAGGGGAGAACCGCTGCCGGTTTCCTATTTGCGTTCAAAGGCCACATGCAGTATAATACTACAGAATATACAGCATAATACTGTATTACACTGCGGGAGTTGCCGATAATGGAATTGGACAAGACGGGCGTATCATTGGTCCTGTCAGCGCTTGGTGACCACCTGGAGCAGTTGGCAAGCGAGGAAATCGAGATAGTGGTGTGTGGAGGATCGGCCCTCCAGGCTCTCGGGCTGGTGGACAGAACGACCAGAGATGTGGACATCCTCGCGTTTGCCAGGAGCGAACGGGCCGGCAGCCCGACTTTGCTGTCCGCGCGGCCGATTCCGGGGGTCGTCCGGGACGCTGCTCGCATTGTCGCGCGTGACTTTAGGTTGCCGGCGGACTGGCTGAATCCTGGCCCAACCGATCTGCTGAACCAAGGACTTCCACAAGGGTTGGCGGGACGGCTGCACACTCATCGATTTGGCAAGAGCCTAATCATTCATTTCATAGACCGGCTGGACCAGATATGCCTGAAGACGTACGCGGCGATCAATGGCGGCGGACCCCGCCATCTGACGGACCTGCGCGCGCTGGACCCGTCCGAGGATGAGATGCTTATGGCGGCACGCTGGTGCCTTACCCAGGATGCATCAGAAGTCTTCCCTCATCTCGTGCACAGCTTCCTTGAAAAGGTTGGTTATCCCGATGTCGCTGGGCAGCTTAAGAAAGACTCTTAACGAGGAGATGCTCCGCTTCCTGTGGAGGCAATGGTCGCAACTCGGGGTTGCCCGAGACGCGCAGTTTCCGGACTCCTGGATTGTCGATCCCGAGGCGCTGCTTGTATTCACCATGACTGTGGGCCGATGTGATCCGCGCCTGTTCGATGAGGTCATTGACTGGACCGTTCGGAACGGCCGATGGATCAGCCTGCAGCGGCTCAAGAACATAGCCGAGTCGGCGGACGAAGACACCAAGAGAGTGCTGACAGCGTTCGCCGCAGTAGTTGACTCTCATGATACAAAACATCGGTGGCGCTCGATCTTGCAGATGCACAAGACTGAGGATGCCCGCCAAGTTCCGCTGTTCCATGATGTGAGCGGCAAGCCGCTGCCGACCATAGGTGAGCCGGACACCCATTTCCATGAACGTGGATTGGAGCGATCCAGCGTTGTGCTTCGAGGTCTTTCGGTGTCCGTGCCCATGAATCCACCCACCAACCTGCTGTTTAAGCTGCGGTCGGTGTTTGGACTTGCGCCCCGGGCAGAAGTCGCCGCCTACCTGATGACTCATTCGGGCGGTAAGGCCAGCGACATCGCGCGATCAACAGTATACTCTCATCCCGCCGTCAGCGAAGCCCTTGCGGAGATGGTCCAGTCCGGGCTCGTGTATATGCAGAAGCGCGGCTTCTATTCGCTTGATGCTGATCGCTGGGCGCGCTTTCTCGAAGTGCCGCCGCCGCTGTCCACGTGGATAGAGTGGCCGCGCGCATTCGCCGCGCTGTCCACTCTAACGAAGGCCGTATCGGACATAGGCGAAGAATCTGTCTCGGACTATCTGGTTAGGTCGCGCGCACTGACGCTTAATGAAACGGTGCGGGATATGCTATCGAACACTGGCCTGCCGAATCCATTCTTGCGCCCTTGTGGCCTTGATGATGCGACCGAAGCGCTGGGGCGGCGAGCCACGGAACTGGCATCCGCGTTGAACGCCCGCCGCCCCGAATCACGAGGTTAGAAGCTGAGTGGGATGGCGCTCTTTCGGTTTCTTCGCCGCATCCACGATGACCTCAAGGACGTTCACTGCCTGGGTATGAGGTGAGGAGGAGGTAGGGGGCGCTGAACCATGGTTAGCGCCTGCGGGAACCGACGCTTGATCAAGTCTGGAGGCGAGATCAAACCCCTCGTTCCCGCAACCTGTAATAAGTAATCAACCCGTCTGGCTCAGTGCTTGGGTGTTTCGGTCGAGAGTGTCCATACTGTCTTTCCCTTGTCTTTGACGTCTAAGATACGCGTGTTGATCACTATAACATCTCCGCGATCCGATATGCTGCCAGCCATTACGAAGGCGGCCCCCACCATGGATCCAGCCTGGGAGGCCTTCTCACCGTCAACCGCGTTGCCGCTTTCGATCCCAACTCCTTTGGCTGCAGCCGCCCACGCCGCATGGTCAACTACAGTAATGCCGGAAATGCCCCCTAGTGCGATGGACATATCCTCGCACACGTTGTGCGCGACGGCTGCGTCCAGTTTCATCGAATCTTTCTCAGCCCTGAGCTCGAAATCGGAGATCGCGACAACCACTGGCGACTGGGCAGACGCGTTTAGACCGGCTGCAGCTTTCTGTGCGATGTCCTTGCACACGCTTGGGCTCACCGAAATGCTATACGTATCTGTCTCGCTGCCGCCCGCCTTGGTCATTGGGGATTTCCCAGGGTCAATCAGCGTATCCTCATTGACATACACCGTGAACTCCGTACCCTTTTCAACCTTCACATCCCGTCCGTTTATGAAGACACCGAGCACACTCACAACCAAGGCGGTGGCTATGGCTGCACCACCGTTCCCCTTTCCACTCTTTATCTCCGTGCCACGCAAGGGTATCTTGGTATCGTCTACCGCTTTCACGGAGTCGCACGAAAACTCAAGCTTCCCAGACCGCCCAAACATCCCGCGCCTGCTAGTCCTGATGATGTGCCCAAATGCGGGCGTGCCTTTCACGGCCAACACCTCGCGGTTGGGACCATAGAGATCCTCCCTAAGCTCGAACCGAACTTCGTCATTGGGCTTACCCTGTCCAGATACGAGCGTCTCCAGTATGGCCACTCTCACGGAGGTACGCTCCGCAAGCTTCACCGATGCGGACCAGCCGGCTAACCCGGTACCAGCCGATACAGCAAACATCCATGCCATTAACAAGGGTAATTTCTTCACTTTAGTCCCTCAAGGTGTGATTGGGGCGCATGCACCGAAAACTGAACGGAGCCACAGTTAACATCCGACAGCAAGCCCGGCCGTATTGTATCACAATAAGGGCGGCGGGGCAAATAACACGATCGGCTTGGATTGGACGGCAAGGGTCACCAAGCTGAGAACGAGCGGGACAGGCCCGTATTTCGCGTCACTCCCCATCCGACAGTTCTAGGAGCCCAAACGCGGTGCCGATCCGAGTCATCAACCTGCCGATGAATGCGTCTGGACACTCGGCGATCTCGTCAGTGGAAGTTTCCTCGTCAAACACAATATCCTCGCCATCCGTGTACGGAAGTCCGTGTTCCTCCGGGACATCCATATACACAGTTCTGCCAACGAGTGCTTCTTCAGATTCTGCTAGCTGCGATTGGATGGATAGCCTCTGAGCATGTTCCTCGGTATTCGCTGCAGCTTTGAGCCCCCGGGCGGCAGACAAACAAAACCTCACCACTACGGGGCAGGCAAGCGAGAGTTCACGGAAAACGGTGGCAGAATAGCCGATGAACAGGTTCCGCAGGTCGCGTGCAACTTGTTCTAGTAGCAGCGAGCCACTACTGATGCATTTCCGATATGGGTCAAGGCTAAGGCAGACTGCGCCATTGTGAAAAACCCGGATCTCATACTGTTTACCAGAGATTGACCCGTCTGGACCGCCCAAGAACCGCCAGCCGTGGAGGAACGGCAGCCAATCGCCCGCCCGACGGCAGTTCGGTCCCATGGGCGGGTTCGCAGTAAGCCAGTCGCGAAAACCCGGCTGCAACATCTTATCCTTGAACCGACCCGGTATCACGGGACATGCTACCGCTCTCAAGACTCCAAGACCAGGACCGAACGAAGCAGCCTCGAAGAACTCCGTAGCGTGACGACGCGACGCTTCTCTAGCCTGGTATGCGGCCTCCACTTGTCGTTCCGTCATCTTGATACATTGGAAGTTGCCGCGCCGGTAGTAGCGATGCTCCCCATAGCTCTCGAACATGTGTGGTTTCCAGTAGCTTTCAGGGTGATACACGAGCAAGAGCTGCTTCGGCCTTATGTCCTCAATATCTATCGTTTTTATGGTCAGCGCGTGCAAAGGCGGTTGTATGGCGGACATCAGAATGTTCTCAATGCGCTCTTGCAGGCCAGGGTCAAGCTCCATCCCACATTCTTGGAGTGGCTTTGGGCGGGGCAGATCAGCGTCACGCGTTTGGGGTACCCCATAAAGCAAACAGCCGCCCTGCTCGTTTGCGAAAGAGGAGGTATCTTTGGCCAGCTCTTTCTTCTCGGATTCGGTGTTGATGTTCAACTTTTCCTTGTAATCCAAACGGACCGACTCCGGTTCGCAGCTCTCTATGAGATTCTTGACAGCTGCTGTTAGCTCCGTATCGGTCATTTGCGTTATGTCTTTGTTGAACAACATCCGCTTCTCCTTGAGGGCGCAAAAGTAGCAGCGCGCTGGTGCCCGGTTGCCAACGATTCCTACTCCACCTTCCCCACAATCTCCTTCACACTTCCCGCCCCCGTAGCCACCAGATAATCCTCGATCCCCTTGATAATCTCCACGGCGGCCATCGGGTTCACGAAGTTGGCGGTGCCGACGGAGATTGCGTCCGCGCCGGCGAGGAGGAACTCGATTGCATCCATCGCGTCCATAATCCCGCCCATGCCGATGATCGGAACGTCGACGGATTGCGCGAC
>Ga0209777_10004472_pt1 | contig 16502 bp, 16 predicted proteins | sample FrelakmetHBP12HB_FD_187147 | JGI IMG/M metagenome (GOLD analysis project Ga0209777, IMG submission 187147) | Freshwater lake sediment microbial communities from the University of Notre Dame, USA, for methane emissions studies -HBP12 HB (SPAdes)... | ecosystem: Environmental > Aquatic >...
AGGTCCCTGAATCAGGCACAGGTATTACAAGATCGGCATCAGCAGGATGTTCTTTTGCAAGCTGCCTTCCGAGTTTCTTCCTAAACACATGTACATTTTCACCAAAAATATTGCTGCTTTGTTTTGCAAAGTAAACGTGCTCAAAGATACAGTGAGCTGGACTGACTGTCCCAGGCCTGACGAAAAATCTGCTGTGCAGTCCCTCTTTATCCAGTTTCACAATTTCACCTGGCTCAACATCGCGAATAAATTTCGCCCCGATAGCATCGTAGGCACAGCTCTCACTGGCAACAATGTAACAGCCTTCTTCAGTTTGACCGATACTCAATGGCCGAATGCCGTATGGATCCCGTGCCGCTTCAATGCGGTCAGCAAACAAAAATAGCAGGCAATATGCTCCTTGTAAGTGGTTTAATACATGCGCCAGCGGGTCGGGATTACTGACATGGCTTGGTTTGGCAAGCAAATGAGTAATTATTTCCGTATCACTGGTAGACTTGAAAATACTACCATAGGCCTCATATTCGTCTCTAAGTAAAGACGCATTTATAAGATTCCCATTATGAGCAAGAGCTACTTGCCCGCGGGAATACTCACACATAAAAGGTTGGCTGTTAATGATGTTGCTGGAACCAGAGGTTGAGTACCTCACGTGACCGATTGCTATCGGATTAGCCAGCCTGTCCAACAGCCCTGAGCCGCTGCGAAAGACTCTCCTTACCATGCCCATGCCGCTATAACACTGGATGAACTCGCCATTGCTCGAAGCGATTCCTGCTGACTCCTGCCCACGATGCTGAAGACTGTGTAAACCAAAAAAGGTTTTCTCAACAGCTTTTGCATCACCAAATATGCCGAACAGGCCGCAGTTTTCTTTTTTTTCGAACCCTGCCTTGAATCTATCTGTATCTGAACTCATAAAGCCCTCGTAAAAAAATTGGGATAGAAGACCAAAGAGCTGCGAAAGCATTATATTGGTAGTTTAGTAAATCGGCCGTATCAAGTCAAACAATTGTTTTTTCTGACTCAGGGTACATGAATTCGGGTATTCGGCGGACTTTGCCATTAGCGCTCACACAGGCAAGGACACTTGCGCCTTCGGCCACAACTGCATTATCGCTGCAGCGAGTAAGCTGGTAGGCATGCTCAATTTTGCCGGCGGTAACCGCCGACCAGCTGGTTTCCAGTTGTAGTTTCTCATCATACCTGGCTGGTTGGCGAAATTTTATGTGTAGTTCGGCAACGACAAAGAATACGCCTGACTCTTCAAGGTCTTTATATGCCAGGTTGTTAACACGTAACAGCTCCGTTCTACCCATCTCAAACCATACCGGATAGACACTGTGATGAACCATCCCGCCTTGGTCGGTTTCAGAATAACGGGGAACAATTGTTATCGTATGACTTTTTATCCATGTTTGTTTGGGAGCACACATTTTCGCACCTTTAGGAAATAGTTGAAATTAGCACAAAATTTGACATTTGCAAGTAGATTCTCACACGAAAAAAACCTAAGTCCCTGCTCTATTACGCACAAAAACTCCAGCCTGTCGTAAACTTGTGTTTAGTATGGCCGGAAATATCGAATTGGGTATCTAAGATGACAGAAAACATTAAAAATTACATTCGAAAAATAATATATTGACTTGTTCGTTTATTTATGAAACAATCTTCTTTCAAAAAAAAGTTTTTTAACCGTTTACGGAAAGGTAAAAGTATGAAAACTTATCTGCTTACTTTAAGGAATTTGACTTATCTCGTAATATTTGCCGTTGTCTTTTGTAGCGGTTGTGAAAAGAAACCTTCTCCAAAGACTGGTGCTGAAACAACCCAGACGACAACTACTGCAAAAATAGAAAAAGCTGAACCGCTCGCTCCTGTTGAAACTAAAACCCAGATGGTTGAGCCTAAGCCTTCTACCGAAGCCGCAAAGCAGCCAACAGAGTCGACTTCGAAAACTTCCGGCAAAACGGCAGTTGAGCCCAATGTGCCCATCGATAATATAGCCGCCACTGTTAACGGATTCAATATTACCAAAAGCCAGGTTGAAGCGAGGATTAAGCCCCAGCTTGACCAAATGGCTGCGCAGGGTTCGAAAGTGCCGCCTCAGTTTATTGAGCAATATAAAACGCAGCTCATGCAGCAGGCCTTGGATGGAATGGTCATCGAACATCTGCTGGATGAAGAGGTTAAATCAAACAAGATTATGGTTAGTGACGAAGAAGCGATTGAACACCTCACAAAAATTGCCTCTCAACAGCAGCCCCCATTATCTTTGGATGATCTTAAACAATTAATGGAGGCCCGCGGCCAGAGTTTTGACGAGGTAAAACAGTATATTGGTCACGGATTAGCCTACAAGAAGCTTATAGAAACCCAATTTGCCGGCAAGGTAAACGTTACAGAAGATGACGTCAAAAAATATTACGCTGAGAATACGGCCCAGTTTAAAACGCCCGAGCAGATTAGGGCAAGTCATATCCTCATTCGGCCTGACATTACGGACCCAAACACCGACCCGAACCAGGCCAAGGCAAAAGCCAAGGCAAAGACTCAGGAATTGCTTGAGCAGGTCAAAAACGGAGCTGATTTTGCCGCTTTAGCCAAAGCCAATTCAGGTTGTCCATCGGCCGAGAAAGGCGGCGATTTAGGCTTCTTTGAGAAAGGTAAAATGGTGCCGGCTTTTGAAGAAGCGGCCTTTGCACTGAAAGTCGGACAGGTTAGTGACATCGTGGAAACCACGTATGGATATCACATAATAAAGATTACCGACCACAAAGATGCCAGTGATATTCCGTTTGAGCAGGCTAAAGATGATATAATAAAGACTCTGACCCAGCAAAAACAAGCTAAGCTTGCCAACGACTATATCGAATCGCTCAGAGCTAAAGCCAATATCACATACCCTTCCACAAAAGGATCTAATATCGAAGAACCCTTTATCGAAGGTATGAATATCGAAGATATTAATACGGATGAGCCCCCATCAAATAAGTAACATCTGATTAGGAGCGAATCGCTTGTTGACAAGCTGCAATAGAACTGTACAGTTACATTGCACAAAAACCGTTTGCGCAAACTCGGGGATGTCTTTTTGAAACCAGGGACTATTTCAAAAGTGTCGATGGGTCTAAATTGACCGATTCTATATCCTTGAAGTATTTTGCCGTGCCGACTTTCAGCTCGATGGTAGCTTCCTCATCGCAGACGATAATGCCCTTCGGATGTGTTTGCAGGGCACTGATTGTCCACATATGATTTACACCTTCTTCGATGGCGTGCTGCAATGCTCTGGCCTTGTTATGGCCATTGACAATAATCAGAACCTCCTTGGAATCCAGAACCGTTTTTACTCCTACTGTCAAAGCCGTTTTGGGAACTTTATTAACATCTCCGCCGAAAAAACGCGAGTTGGCTACGATTGTGTCGTAGGTTAATGTCTTAACACGCGTCCTTGACGATAATGACGAACATGGCTCATTGAATGCTATATGGCCGTCAGGGCCTATACCGCCGACAAACAAGTTGATACCGCCGACTTTTTTAATCTTTTCTTCGTAGTTTGCACATTCAGTCTCGAGGTCCGGAGCATTGCCGTTGAGAATATTGGCATTCTCTTTGCGAATGTCTATATGACCAAAAAAGTTGTTCCACATGAATGAATAGTAACTTTCTGAATGGTCCTTGGGTAAATTTACATATTCATCCATATTAAACGTGACGACATTTTTAAATGAAACCACTCCTGCCTTGTTTAGCTTTATTAACTCTTTGTACATTCCTAATGGCGAAGAACCGGTGGGAAGCCCCAGTATAAAAGGCCTGGAGCCGCTCGGACCAAAGTCTTTTATTCTTCGCGTAACATAATTAGCAGCCCATTTCGATGCCAATTCATAGTTCGGTTCAATTATTACTCTCATAAATTCCTCCTTCTTTTTTAAAACTAATTTTCGGCTTATTTCATCGCAACTCTTCCATTCGGCCGATAAGCTCTTCTGCCAGCCTGGTTTTACGGCTAATATGCTCCTGGATTTCAGCTACGAAACTGTTTTTATCAAATGTCCCGCTTACTGCAGCAAAATCAGCGTGCTTTGTGCTTTCATCGCCGTCAAGGCCGAATCCAATTTGGCTGGTCGCAGCAAACTCCTTCTTCGCATCGGCTTTTAGCATATGGTCGAGTTCCACCACTGCATCTTTCCACTTTGTTGTCATCTCAATAACATCTTCCGCTGTTATTTCAGTAATTGTTTTGCCCAGCTCCTGCTGCAGGATTTCTACTGCCCATGTCCACTCGTACAGGGCGTAATTCTCATGCATTGACCGGAAAGCTTCTGTTAGCTGCTCCAGTGTGCTGATAGTACCATTTTCTATCTCGCTCAACGTTTTATGCACAGCTTCTTCGGGCGCGAATAAACCGCCCAAATCTACCCATTTACCTGTCCCTATGTTTGTTTCCGGTGATAAGACTGCTCTAAGTTCCTCAATGCTTTTGAGCTTTTTGTTCTCCAATCGCTTAATCAGACAATTACCTAAAAACTTATTGATACCCATTTGGTAAAGTTTAATACCATTTTCCAGTGATGAGTTTTTAATCTTGACACTGTGGTAGGTAAAGTAATCGGATGTTTCTCCTGATGTCGACTTAAGATTGACCAGCAGCCGATGGCCGTTGCGCATCTTCTGAACCGTATACGGACTTAGAAGTTTGAAATTTATATAGTCCAGTTTTTGTGGACTTTTCCGTTTGTCGCGCTTCGGCCATTTTCGCGCATCGCGAACGGTACCCACGCTGCGCAAATTCACCCCGGGGACAAGGATGCTTTCATCCTCGTGTTCTATCAGGTATGAAAAAGGAAGATCCGAAGTGTCTGAGTTTCTATAATGTCTTCCCATCACAACAGTGAACGCTCCGACCTTTGCCGGCCATAGCATGTACGAATCACTGGCGGTCTTCGAGCCGCGCTCGACTACCCCCTGATGAACCGGGCCAAGTTTGTACATGTGGTTGCTCTGGTTGGTTCCGCTGCCTGCGTTCAAAAAGGAAAATAAACCCGCAATCAGCAATGTGGATTTGTGATGTGTAACCGTATAAGGCCCGGCAAATATCGCACAGGCCTCGCCATGAAAACCGCCGCAGTTTGCAAAGAAAACAGAGCTTTCTGCTGAATACTGCTTAGACAGCTCCGTCCCCTGGCCGACGAAGCATTTACTTATTATTGTCCCATCACCAACTTTAGCCCCGGAGCAGACTATGAAATCTTCTGCAAAAACCCCCGGACCAATATACACAGGATCCTCCGGACAGCTGTTGATTGAGCCGTTCTCTAATTTGTTTACTCCCTCAAGAATGCTCTCAGAGCCTATCTTTACATTCTCTATGATTCGGCAATTTCTTAGTTTCGCTCCTTTGGCCACCAGACCCATTGATGACTTTACAGACTCCGCATAAGAAGCAATCATTTTTCGAAGGTTTTCAACCACTTTCGGCCTGTGGCGATAAAATGCTATTACATAGGCAGTATGAGCTGATAAGTTATCATAAATCGGTATCTCCCTGCCGCCCGCCTCATTAACAACCGCGACTTCCGTTCCGTTGCCAAATGTACTTTCACCCTCTACCGCGAGTAAATCAATATTGTCTATTACTACGTCTTCTTCGATTATGTAATTAGCAATATAGTTTTTTGTGCCGCTTATATATACGTTGTCACCGATAGTGCAGTTATGAATCGTTGCGTTACTAATCCCCGATGGTCTTGTAAGACCGCCCAAAAAAGAAACATTTTTATTGAAAACACCTAACTTCACGTTACCCGAAAAGTGTGTCGATTTCACTCTTTCCGATGCAAATCCCCCAGCCACCTGAACCTTTGACCAGTCATCGCAGCTGCAATCCTGGCTGGTTAGCCTGGTGATTTCCTCAGCGGATAATAAACGAAATTTTGATGCCATTTTTTCCTCCTGCTTTTATGACCTGGTTACCTGTTTTCTACCAGCAGCTCGATATCTGGTACACATCTGCTTGAAGGTCTAAACATAGACTGAATTAACTGTAAGTTCCTTCAGATCCTGTGCTTCTGTTTCAGTTTCAAGCTGGTTCATAAAGTACTCAGATGCAGAAAATCTCTGTTCAGCGAGTTTACGCACCTGTTCGAATTGAAAGCCTTGCTTTAGACGGGCTTGCCAGTACTGGTAAGCCTTTTTCCTTTTCCAGCTTTCCAGAGCATCGGTGATGCTTTTGCCGCGGTGAACGAATCTCCTGAATTCATCGAAAACCCCTGCTGCTCCAATATCATCCAGATTGCGTGCATCGGAAAGTATCATAGCCTCCATCATTCCGGTGGAATGTTCCCCGCTCTCGGTGATAATCCTGATTATCTTCTGAATCCTTGTCTTTTCAATGGTACCATTGAGCTTTTCTGCAGCGACTTTGGCGGAAACATCCAAAAAATCACCCCCATTAGTGTCCGTGCCTATTGATTTAGTATTCACTTTTTCTGCTGCAAGACGACTGGCCAGGCCCGCATCGCTGAAATATGTTGCTGTTATTAGACAGAAGCGGTCTATCTGTAAGCTGCTCTTGCTTAATTCCGGTATTTCGCAGATGTATTTGACATTGCGCACTAATCGCTCAGCCCGGTCCCATACAGAGCCGTCAAAATCGCTCGTTTGCATTGGTATTATCAGAGCTTGTCTCGCAAGCTCTCTTATGGCTTCCAGTTCGGGCATCAATTCCTGTCCTTGAATGTTTGACAGTCGATTGTTTAACAGGGCAGCTGTGTTTAGTCAAGGTTTTTTTGAATCGTTTCTCCTGAGAACAAAAGTGTATCAGGCTAATATCTTAGGGACTTAACACAAAATTTTTGACAAAATTTGGAGTAATCTGTTGGCAGATGCCGATGTTTGCAATATAAATAGATAAGCCCTCTTTGGAAAATTTCTTCTATGATTATTCGGGCCGGATGTTGGAAAATTTTTTAGATTTATTTTCAGGGATGATGTAATGTCAGATCAGCCACGGGTGGCAAAAGTATTAGCTGCTTTATTGGTTTCTATGACAACGGGGGCAATAGTTTTAATGGCCTTGGGAAATAATCCTCCCTCTGCAGGTCCTTTTTGTCTTTCGAGTTATTATCGCCTTGACCCTGTTGACAAGGCGATTTCCTCTCAGGCCGCTCAATCTCCCAGCCGATGGAACTGCGTCGAAGTTTACTATAGTGGTACAAAAGCCGGCAACGTAGAACAGTTAGCCTCCCTGGGTGGTTTGACCAGCCCTGAGGATATTAATTGTCATTTTGTTATCTGTAATGGTCTCGGTGGCAGTGATGGTCAAATACAGACGACCGAAAAATGGCAGAGGCAATGGTCAATAATACCGGGCCGAAACTGGTACGGCAGCGGCCAGACTGTACGCCTTTGTATTATTGCTGACGGCAAAATTGCTCGTCCAACCGATGTCCAGATGAAAAGAGTGGAGACTCTCATAGAAGGGCTGTGCAGAAGGTTTCAAATTGCTCCTGCCTCTGTCTACTACCCAAGTGATTGGCGATAAAATCGTCGTTGCGAGCGGCGCAGCGGCGGCTCAATTTCTTAACTTAACCCCGGGTTATCCCGGGGTTATTTTTTGTCAATATTCACTTTGACGGCTTAACCGCACACATCTTCAGCAGGCCGAAGTTTTCTTTATCAGTCAGAACCACCCATGCCCGCCAGTCTCTTTTGTAAATTCGCACAGGCTCGATTTGCCTGGCATCCTCAAGCCACACTAAAAGTCCGAACAAACAATCCGTTTTGCTCTCCCAGTATTTATCGGCCCCTCCTATGTGATGGTTGTATTGCTGTTTTATCTCCAGCACTTGTCCCGCTGTCAGATTCTGAAAATTCTTAACCGCCGACACCGTTGCTGTCCCGCAGACCGGCCCGGAGCTCTGCTTCAAAAATAATCTGTCCCCTGGCCGAACCTGACCGAAGGGACTGTGCCTCGTCTTCATAAAACGCGATTCGATTCGCTTTCGACCGCTTAAAATCGCCTCTAAGTACAGTTCTTTCAAAATCACAAGGTGATAATTTATTTGATTTTCGGACATTTGACTAATCAATGTTAACTCCAAGCCGCGATAATTCTGCCTTAACTTGTTTGCTGCTCTCATACAGAATTGCGCCAAGGCCAGCTTCTTTTGCGCCCTCTACAAACTCTCCCCTGTCATCTATAAACACCGACCGATTAGCCGGACTTGCCAGTTTCCGTAGAACCACTTCGTAGAATTCTCTCTCCGGCTTTGCTAATCTCTCGGCACATGAAAAAACCACAGCGTTGAACATCTCATATCCCTGCTGATAAAAAAATTCCATCGCCGGCAATTCCGCATTGGATAAAAGAGCTGTTTTGAATCCCTTGTCCCTAAGCGAACGAACCAGCCGGAACATCTCAGTTTTTGGCCTATAAACCGCCCTGAAAGCTTCGCCCCAAAGAGTGGCAACTTTCGGCTGGGATACATTCAGCTCGCCGCACACCCTTTCCCAGAATATTTCTTCGCCAATCATACCTTTCTGGAACTCGTCACCGAACTTTTCATGTGCTGCCGTATAAGCCGCTTTGGGCACACCAAAAGCATCCGCTAAATACCGCATCAACCCCGGTGCCGGGTTGTCTATCAGTACGCCGCCCCAGTCAAATATAATCGATTCTATCGCATCCATTGTACACTCAGGATATTAACGTTTGATAACCATACAAAGACCCAGAGGCAATATCAATATTTATCTGTCCTTTTCATAATTACTCAGCAATTCCGCAAGTTGGATTTTCTCGTAGTTTGTGCTGCCTGGCTTTGGAATAGATTCGACTACTTCGACGCAGCTCAGTGCCAGCAAGCTCACTACAGGTTGGGTTTGATTGGGTTTGTTTTTTCTCGGAATCGCCATTTACAGGCCAAAAAACGCATAAAATTGGGTTTGTTTTGCATTTTTAGATAGCGTGGAGCATACAGCGTAGAGCGTATAACAGACAGGGGGTAGCGTATAGCGGGTAGCGGATAACGAATAGCGAAGAGGGGGTAGCGTACAGCGTACAGAGTTGGGCAAAAGCTAAGCACTAAATCCAAAATCCGAAACAAATTCAAAATCCCAATACCCCAAATTCAAAACAAATTCGAAAATTAACTCTGCCAGAAGCGGAAACAGACCCCGTCCTTAATTAGGGTGAAGATGCGCGTTTGGTGCAGAAATGGGGCAATTTGGGGATAGCTAACATAAAGGTGGATGGGTAGATGCGTTTATAAGTTAAGTGTAGACCCCCGACTACGACATTCGAGGGCAGGGATAAAAAAATGTTGAAAAATTTGATTTTTGTTTTGCCGTAGAGACAAAAAGGCACGAAATAAAGAAATCCTAAAAGCTAATATCTAAATTCTAAACAAATCCTAAGCACGAAATCCGAAACAAATTAAAAGCACTAAAATAGCAATGTTAGAAACAAAAACAAACTTAGCCAGCTAAAAGTAATTTGTGACTTGTCAGGCAGGTCGCAGAGGAAATTGGTAGAAATAAAGGACTAAAAAATGTACCACCTAAGGCACAAGCGGACACCTTTAATTTTCCCCGCACCGTTGCGGGGGATTTTTACGCTATATTGTTTAGCCCTTCAATATTTCTGCTGCTGTCTTACTTACGAATTCCATTACTACATTGTAAGCAACCGGACCATATTTATCACAAATCCGTTTTATTCTCATTGCTGAAGGCTTGGCTTGTGGTATATCCTTAGCAATATTATGCATATCTTCATCAATTGTACTTTTTTCATTTTCGTCAATACCTAACTCTGCAAACGTTTGAATGGCTGCCACAATTTTGTTTTCTGTCCAAGGATAAGGTTTACCACAATTAGAACAGTAGTCAGGAACATTAACGGCCCCCCAGGGACCATTCCTGAATGGCCAGATCTTCCGCCACTATAATCTGGACGAGCCTTAATCTGAGTACCTTCTATTGCTTTATCACAACTTGGACAAGCAATTATGGTGGGCGCGCCGCATTCTTGACAAAAATCTTTTCGCTTATCCGGGCACATCTTATAACTACCAGTTATTTGGTGACCATTCTTACAAACTTGTTGAACATCGTAATTTCCTGACATTTTTAGTTCTCACTTTCTTTTCTCTTTTTCCAACTCTTCTACATAAGCATTGAACACACGACTGGTACCATAAACAACATGACCACATTCAGTTACTACATATGCAGAATGCTTATCTAAAAGATCAATTGGGATATCAGTACCAGTATTGAACATAAGCCAATCGGACTCTCTCGATTCAAGTTTAAGTGGCCAACAGTTCTTTCTTTTTAAGGCTATAGGGTGTGTCAGTCTAATGCAATCCTTGAGCAATTTGAATTTGCCAAATCCAACACTTTGAATGGTAACTGCAAAACTGCTTAAGTTCGTTACTTGGACACCTAGTCGGTGTTGTTTTTGTTTTATGGCATTCATTGTCTTCGGAAATGGAATAGCAGAGACCACCCACTCATCTGTTTCCTCATAAGCAATCTCCGGAACCACCTTTAGCTTAACCCTATTGTTGCTAAACTGTATCCATGTGTTTACAATACTAAGCGTTAAAGCTCCAATTCCTGTACCTGCACCTACTATGGCAGTGACTGTGGTTGCGATCTCGATACCTGTCAATTTATAGCTCCTTATTTTTAATTTTCTTTGTAACTCCATTAAAAACAACGACTTACGTGCCTTTTTGCCCATTTACAACGGCACGATGTAAGCCGACAATGCCCGTCTTTAGGCCAAAAACCACATTTTACACGACTAAACAATAGTTGCACCAATTCTATTGAACAGCTTTTTTCGCAGGTCTTCAGGGGAATCATATACGATGTGATTATATTGTCTTGTGTCGAAATGTTCTTTTAATTTATCGACATCTTCTTTTCTGACGGTAAAAATGACTTCCCTGCCAAGTCCTTTTGCAAAGCCTGCTTCAAAAAACACTGCTGTTCTATATTCAGAACAATCGGCAATCATAAATTTAGCGCGCTTAATTTCGGCAATGATTTCATCACAGATTTTTTCATTGAAATCCTTCAAGTCAATTCTCACCGGTACATAACCAGACTCTTCAATTGCTTTCTTAATACCGTTTTTATAGTAATCATCCATTGACATATCAAACCACATAGCAACAAATGCACGCTTGTTACCCACTTCTCTTTTTTCTAAGTTTTCTACTATCTCCCAGAATTTAGTAGTTAGAGAAAAGACGTGGAATTGTATGCTACCCGTTGGCGTTTTATTAAATCTAATATACTCTTGCTCTGCCAACTCTCGTAAAAAAGCTTGGCATCCCTGCTGGTCTGGTATAAATAAATGCAAGCCACCTTTATTTGTTGCCAAATCAAGCTTGATAATCTCGAAAGGTTGTTGTTTGAGCAATCGACTTAAATTAAGCAATGCTCTGTTAAGAAAATCGCTTGCCTTTTTAGGGAACTCTTCCAATAACTCATCGACAGAAATTATAGGATGGTTGCAGATCTTTCTCCCCTTATCTGTCTTTTTACTCAATACTACCCCTCCAAAACCTTTGAGACGCCTTTCGTTTAAGACACAAGCCATTTTGAACTTATTCTCTGTATCATTGATATTAGAATGGTTTATAAAATAGTGAACATCTATGAGATATATTCCACAGTATTTGCATTTATAATCCTTTACAGTGTGCATGTTGGGAACAGGGTCTATTTCGCACGCATTACCACAAAAAAGACATTTATTTTCATCTTCTGCCATGACCATTCACCTTACAACAATTATTCAGTTTTAAAAACTGTTACAGCACCACCATCACCGTATTGCTCGGCGAACCATCGCCTGCTTTATTTATTGCTATGATGCGATATTCGAGTTCTTTGCCTTTCGGCTGGTCAACCAAAGTTGCTTCTGTCTCGATTGCCGTTGCGACATCGATTCGTTGAAGTGCCTGTAATATGGTGTTGCCACTACGATTGTCTATTATGACCGATAACTTCTCCGCCATTTCACTATTCCCATTAAATATCCCAAGGTTAAGAATTCAGGAGGGATTATACGTGATTTTGCGGACGAATGGCAATGATTTTCTACGCCTTGCAATTAAAGACACCTGCAAGATAAGAAACACCCTCTTTCAAAACCCGCCGCGCAACAAAATGTTGCGGAATTGCTGGTAATTACTATTGCTCTTTGACGCGGCAAACAAAAAAAACTATAATCATCACCGTTTCTTAAGGGTGGAAAAATGGAATTGATTTTAGCTGTCGTACTTATCGTTCTGATTATATTTGTCCTGGCTCTTTTGGTCTGGCTTATAACATCCAGCTCTGCCGGCAGGAGAGAAGCTGCCGGTCAGGTTTCCGCTATCGGCCTGCTGCAGCAGCAGCTCGAAGCCCTAAAGGCCGCTCAGGACGGCACACGCGAAACACTGCAAAAATCCCTGCAGACCGGCCAGGAAAGTCTCTCGCTCAATCTGCAGTCCAGCCAGAAGGTCCTCGGCCAGTTGAATACCCAAATCGGCGAGCTGCAGGGCACAAATAAACAAATGCTCCAGGTTGGCTCCGAGGTAAGGCGACTGCAGGATATCCTAAGTTCTCCCAAGCTTCGAGGCCAGATGGGCGAATGGTCTCTCGAAAATCTTTTACAGAATATCCTCCCCAAAGACAGCTACGAGCTTCAATACACTTTTAGAGATGGCCAAAAAGTAGATTGCCTGATAAAAATGGCAGACTTCTCCGTACCTGTCGATTCCAAGTTCCCATTGCCTGCTTTTGAAAAAGTTGTCAAAGCCGAGACCGACGATGAAAAAGCCAGATTGCGTAAGCAGTTTTTAAAGGATGTAGCGATTCATATCGACAAGATTGCTTCGAGCTATATCAGGCCCGTTGAAGGCACACTTGATTTTGCGATTATGTATATACCAGCCGAGAACGTCTATTATGAGACCATCGTCAAATATGCCGGCGAAACGCAGGACATCCTCCAGTATTCGCTGGACAAAAAGGTGATTCCCGTCAGCCCTAATTTATTATATGCCTATTTGATGACGGTCGTTATGGGTCTGCACGGCCTGCAAATCGAAAAACAGGCTGCCGAAATCCGCCAGAATCTCAAAAAACTCAACGCCGACTTTGCGGATTTTGTTTCAACATGGGATACTCTTGGCAGCCACATTCGCAACACTTCGAATAAGTATGACGAAGCCGGCAAAAAGCTCGACCGATTCGGTGTGCACCTTGACCAAATCCAGGGCGAAACCGCGGAAAAAATCGAAAACGCTTAATAGATAAGGTATCTCGAAATGATTTACGATGACCTTAAAGGCAAAAAAGTTCTGGTTACCGGCTCCAGCAGCGGAATCGGTCAGGCAACGGCGATTATGTTTGCCCAGCAGGCTTGCTTCCTCGGCGTCCATTACTTCAAAACAAAATCCGGTGGAGAAAAAACCCTCGAACAGGTCAAAAAACATAGTGACGGAATCCTGCTTCACGCTGATATGCGGGAAAAAGAGCAGGTTGACAGATTGGTCGAGCAGTTCGCAGCTTCTGCCGGCAATATTGATATCCTTATAAACAACGCTGGCTCACTCATCGACCGCCAGCCCTTCGAGACCGCAACGCTTGATTATCACGAAGATGTCTTCGCCACCAACGTACGCAGTATCTTTTTAGCTACTCAGGCAGCCTTGCCTTATCTGAAAGAAAGCAAAGGCTGCATCGTCAACATCGGCTCCGTTGCAGGCCATACCGGCGGCGGAGGAGGCTCCGGCATCTACGCCGGCGCAAAAGCAGCCGTAGCCGCCGACACTATCGCTATGGCAAGGGAATTTGCTCCCTATGGCATAAGGGTTAACTGCGTCATCCCAGGCTTTATTGAAACACGTTTCCACGAGCAGTTCAGCTCCCCAGAACGAAGAAAATCATTTGCTCAGCAGACACCTCTCGGCAGAAACGGCAAAGCTGAAGATATCGCCAATGCTATACTATTCCTCGCAAGTGACGTCGCATCTTTCATTACAGGTGAGTATATCGCCGTAAATGGCGGCTTTTATATGAGGGCTTGATAAATGACAAACAAAAAACTAAACCGTCGTGATTTTTTAAAAACCGTTGGCTTGGGGGCTTCTTCACTTGCTCTGCCCCAGTTAATTACTGGCTGCAGTTCCGCCGCTATAACCCCTTTGCGGAAAAAACCTGTCTGCGAAAATTATAAACATGTCAAACTATCCAACGGCAAACTCGATATAACAATCGTCCTGCCGGACCAAAATGTCGGTTTCTACAGGGCCACGCGCTTTGACTGGTCCGGAATGATAGCCGACATTCGATACAAGTCACACACCTTCGTCCAGCCATGGAAATCTCCGCACGAACCGGAGAATACCGAGAACGCTATCGGAACTGCCGAAGAGTTCAGGGAGCCTCTGGGTTACGAAGAAGCAAAAATTGGTGGCGGCTTTATCAAAATTGGCGTTGGAATACTCGAAAAGCCGCAGGAAAATGAATACATATATGGCAGAAGTTATAAAATCATTAAGCCTGGCACGTGGAAAATTGAAAAGCTGCCTGGCGGGATTAGTTTCGAGCAGGAGTTAACTTCCGACAGCGGCTATGGCTATCTCTACAAGAAGCAAATAATATTTGAAAAAAAATCGCCCGTCTTTACTATCAGCCACATCCTGAAAAATACGGGGCAGAAGGCTTTTTCAACGACCCATTATTGCCACAATTTCTTCATAATCGACGGCTGGCCGATTGGCAAAGGGTATACTCTGAGTTTCCCCTTTCAAATTAAACCGAAAGGAGACCTGCTTGGAATCGTCGAGACAAAGGAAAACCAGATTATCTTTCTAAAAGGTTTTCAGCCGGGCCAGGCGCTATGCAGTCTGTTTGAAGGATTCGGCCCCGGTAGCGTCTCGAATCAGGTCTCTATCAAAAATGCCACGGATAGGACCGGAATTGAAATTATCGGCGATAAGTCTTTGGAATGGATAAACCTTTATGCAGTTACTACAACTCTGTGTATCGAGCCGGGCATTCGGATAAAACTTCAGCCGGGTGAAAACTTCTCCTGGGTAAACAGGTATCGCTTCTTCGAGTTTTAAAAAGCTAATTTAATAACGGAATATTTTCCTGAAAGGACATTATATGCTGATGTTTAGAAGGATTTCGTTTTGGGTAGTGTTTGCCTATACTGCCGTGGCAGCGCAGGCATCTGTAACGCTGACGACGCTGAAATGCGAGTACCTGACTAATCCCCTCGGTATTGATGCCAATTACCCAGGACTAAGCTGGCAGCTCGAATCGAACCAGCGGGGACAAAAGCAAACCGCTTACCAAATCCTCGTCGCCGGCAGTAAAGAGATGCTCAAAGCCGACAAACCTGACCTGTGGGACAGCGGAAAAATTAATTCCGACCAGTCCATTCAGGTCGTCTACAACGGCAAAAAGCTCACCTCACGTATGCGATGCTATTGGAAGGTTCGTATCTGGGACAAAAATGGAAAGCCCACCGAATACAGTGACCCCGCCTGGTGGGAAATGGGATTGTTGGAAGGAAGTGACTTCAACGCCAAATGGCTAAGTGCTCCCTGGCCGAAACAGTCTCCACCGCCCGCAGAACCATGCCCATTCTTCCGTAAAGCTTTTTCTCTTGCCAAATCAGTTAAAAAAGCCAGGGCCTATATCACCGGTCTCGGATACTACGAGCTTTACATCAACGGCCAAAAAACCGGCGACCACGTCCTCGACCCGGCATTTACCCGTTACGACAAGCGCGTTCTCTATGTCACCTATGACGTCACTGACCAGTTAAAGCGAGGCAAAAACGCCCTCGGAGTTATCCTCGGCAATGGCTGGTACAACATGCACACAACCGATACTTGGGAATTCTACAAAGCTCCTTGGCGGGCCAAACCAACCGTGCTTTGCCGGCTCGAAATAGAATTTAAAGATGGAACCAAAGAAACTATTATCAGCGACTCAACATGGAAAGTTTCGTCAGGTCCGATTGTATTTGATGGTATTCGAAACGGCGAAACCTATGATGCCGGGCTCGAAAAACTAAGCTGGAATACCCCTGACTACAATGATGCCGATTGGCAGCCGGTCGAAGTAGTCCCCGGCCCGAAGGGCAAACTCGTCGCTCAGATGCTTCCACCAATCAAAATCACTAAAACCTTAAAGCCTGTAAAAATCACAGAACCAAAACCAGGTGTTTATGTCTTCGACATGGGCCAGAATATGGCTGGCTGGGCAAAATTAAAAGTCAAAGGTCCTGCAGGAACAAAAATCCTGATGCGGCACGAGGAACGCCTCAATCCCGATGGTACCGTGGATAGAGAAATGAACAGTAAGCACGTCAAGCAGGGTGACTTCCAGACGAGTACCTATATATTGAAAGGCAAAGGCACAGAGATTTGGCAGCCTCGTTTTACCTATTACGGCTTCCGCTACGTCGA
>Ga0209777_10004473_pt1 | contig 16500 bp, 18 predicted proteins | sample FrelakmetHBP12HB_FD_187147 | JGI IMG/M metagenome (GOLD analysis project Ga0209777, IMG submission 187147) | Freshwater lake sediment microbial communities from the University of Notre Dame, USA, for methane emissions studies -HBP12 HB (SPAdes)... | ecosystem: Environmental > Aquatic >...
TTGGATATTTCTTATAATGGATTTTAAAAAGATAATCGGGGGCGTAGTTCAACCGGTTAGAGCGCCGGCCTGTCACGCCGGAGGTTGCGGGTTCGATCCCCGTCGCTCCCGCCATTAATAAGTTCAAGGGGTTACGTCAATTAGTGACCCCTTGATTTTTGTCTTTTTTATTTAATTCCCAACACTATTCCCAATACAAGTGATGATTCAACAAAACTCCGTAACCAATTCCGAGTTTTCGGGATCAGCAGTATTCTGCTTGCATCGAGGCTGACCTTATTGGGAATGAAAAAAAATGACACCGAGATTGGTTCTCCTTCCCACTCCCACCCTCCCTCACATCCATAACGCCTCCCAACAAAATAGTGGTGGTGCCGAGCCTAGCATCAATAAACCTATTCATCAGGATGGTTTTCAGTTGAGAAAAGTGGGCATAACTTCTGGAGAGGGACGCATTCCTTTTACATAATTTGTATCTGAAAATCGCACGCTCAAGGGTTCATGGCAGCGACCAGCATAAAACGAGAAAGGAAGGTAATAACCAGAAGCTTCTTTATCCGAATCTGCGGGAATGAGCTTGTGGTTGACCTTAAGCCTTCGGTGACCTCAATCCTTTTTAAACCAGAGTAAGCCGTTTTGAAAGAAATTCTCAAAAAAGGGATTATATATGGATCGAGCAAAACCCTCTATCAAAAGTGTGCAAGGAATTAGAGAGAGAAGATGCTCAATTTAAGGAAAGCAAGAGGAGCTGAGCTGTGCTTGGCTTCTTGACGGATAAGTGTGAAGCTAATTAAAAACGTTGGAGTCAATCAAGCCTTTTTCCTCTTCCTTCAAACCATAGAGCAAAGAGACTAATTCATCAATTTGCTCATCAAGCAAATTAATTCTCTTATCAATTTGAGCAATTTTAGTAGAGCTCTTCATCTTTTGCCGATTCGATTGTAGAAACAACATCTCGTCGACGAGTTTGACCATTTCATCATGATGGAATTTGTCTTCAGCATTATTCGGATCAATCACCCGAATAGGAAGACTCAATAAAGCATTTTTGAGTACATCGATAGTCACAAAAAACTCTTGATAATAGTAGTTCAACAATCTTGAATTTAGAACCCCGAGCAGGTACTTCAGAGATATTTGTGATTTGCTTAATAGAAGCATAGCATCTTTAACATATAAACCGCCGAAATCGTAAGTTGCTATTAACTCTTTCCCCATCCTCGAAACCATCAGCTTTTCCGATTCAAAGCGCTCTGCTTCGCCAGGACGTGCAGTTCTTCGATTTTTGACCATTAACTCTGGAACGTACCAAACGTATTCTTCAGGATTGTCGTACCAATACCTGTGAATACCTGCACTACGAATAAATGGCTTGCTCTCTTTGTGTTTCTTGACCGAGTGTATAAATTTTTCATCATCGGCTGTCTTGAAACCGTAAACGAATTTTACATACTCTTCTAGTGGAGTACCTGCCTTTTTAATTTTCCTAATAATTGCCTGACTATCTTCGCGTCCGTGAAGTTGGAAGTTGAACAAGTGGGTTTCTTCGATCTTCCTTTGAGAAAATGCTCTGACATTTTCGACCTTTCCATTAGGGTCAAGTTTTTCAATTTGAACTTCTTGCTTTTGTTTTGGCTTGCTTCTAGTTCGCTCGAACACAAAGATGCAAGTTTCAACCGTTGAGTCTGCAAATACTTTCTTGGGCAGTTGCACCAGTTTAATTACCTTAGCGTGGTCCAGTATAAACTTCCGAATTTTCGTAAAACTTTCAAGTGAAGTCCATGTTTGCGGAACTATAAAACTGAATGCACCGCCAGGTTTTGTCAGCTCGAGACCGCGTTCCATGAAACATGAGTATATGTCCGATTTAGCTACAAACGTCGTGAAGGTCGCCCATAAAATTTTTTTAATATCTGCTGGTATATTGTGTGGTCTAACGTAGGGCGGATTTCCAATAACCACTTCAAAACCACCTCCACTCAATATTTCTCCAAAACCCTCGCGTTTGCTCCACCAATCAAAGGGTCTAATTTCATAAACCCGATCATTATCCTTAAAAAGTTCCTTGTCCCCGATTCCAGGCCGAATAAGAGAGTTTCCGCATCTGATATTTGGGGAAAGAGTAGGCAGCAAGGCGCTCTTTTGTGGAAGACTTTTTTCACCTTCGAGGAGCTTGATATACAAGCTCATCATAGTAATTTCGACAGCCTGGGGGTCAATGTCAACACCATAGATGTTATTCTTGAGAATGCGTGCCTTCTCTCGGATAGAAAGTTTCCATTCTCCTTCTAATAGAGTAAGTTGCCCCAAGGCCTTTTTTTGGGAATGACGTTTATACCAATCCAAGTGGTAGTCTAAAATATACTGATACGCGTTCAACAGAAATGAACCAGATCCGCAAGCAGGGTCAAGGATTCTGATTTTGGCTATTTGGGTAGGCGTTTTCCCTTTTATGAGCCTTCCAACCGTATTAGAAACTATGTAATTAGCAACGTATTTTGGCGTATAATAGACTCCACCTGCTTTGCGCACTTCTGGCTTTTCTTCAACTATTGCACGAGAAGCCGTAACTCGAATGGTTTTACCCAAGTATCGTTCATAAATAGAGCCAAGGAGTTCAACTCCAATTTGAGCAAAGTTGTACGGTTCAAGCCCTTCTTCGATTATTTCAGCAAGTAGGCCAGACTCCCACTTAACTTCTTCGCATTTGTGGGGCTTAAAAATCTCCCCGTTCAGGTCTATGTTAATCTCGCGAAAAAGCGGCAGAAGTTCCGCTGTTATCGGTCTCTCTTTGCCTTCATCTCGCCATACTCGCTCAATTTCGCGAAGCCTATTTGGAGGTAAGGCACCCCTATCTTCAGCAATGCGTATAAAAATCAGACGGTCAAGGAAAACTTGAATTACACTATTTAGGTCTGTAGGAGAAAAATCAGGATGAGCCTTATAGACCGATTTCGCCAACCGTCCTCGCCAGTAAGTGAGGTCGTTCAGGAATTCTTGGTCAAGGGGTGTCTTTGTTCGAGCGGCACGAACGCTTGGTGAAATGAGTTTGTCCAAAGTGCCAGATACGATAGATTCGCGTGATAATAGCCAAAGGTCGGCTAAGGCTTTTTGGGACGGGTATTTATCGTATGTATAGCTAAAGATTAAACCCACTTCTGGGTGCTTAGGGTCGGGTTTCCGTGAAGCGTCATAAAAACGAAATTCTTGGAAATCGGTTACAGCAGCGAAATATACAATTTGATCTGTATTATTCCAGGCATACTTCTTGGTCTGCAAAACATCGTTCTTTGAAATCCCTGCATGGGGAGCCTTCGCTTCAACAAAAAACCTCGTTTCTCCATTCAAGCGAAAATTGTAATCTGGCCGTCCTTTGGTTTGTCCACGCTCTACAATAACATCTCTCTCGTACGGGTTTTCGCCAGGTTTAAGACTGATAGACCAACCAAGGACTTCAAATAACTTATTAATAAAGTCTATACGGACTTGAGACTCCGGGTAATGTGCAGAAAGAAAGTGACTCTTATTGCTTTCAAACTCACTAACGAGCTCTTGTACTTTATCGCGAAATGAGTGTGATACGGGCATAATCCAACCTGAGCGCAAGCCCCCCTTTTTTTGTACTGGAGAGCACCATGTCGAAATTGTAAGACCGGTGATTTTTCAATTTTTGGGAAGTACACCTTGAAATTTACATATTTCGGGAGACCTGTCAATTGAAAATTTCAGGAATCAAAGAAGAGAGTTAGCGGATTGTAGGGAAAAGAGAGCCTATTTTTCTTGTGAGTTATCTATACTAATTCTAGTGTGCCGTCTCACAAATAAGCTGAATAAGTCTTAAGGTTCGGTAATTTATGTAAGTAAGCGTAAATAAGTGGAAAAAGATTTTGTTAAATCAAAAAATTTCCTCTATGTGCGTTCAAGGTTCTTCCAATAACGGATCACAGTGATAAAAAGTATTCTCGAGTTCATGGGGTGTGTTCCGCTAACTCTATCCCTGGATAAACCGCCTAGACTAAGCTATCCCAGAATGTAATGACAAACTAAAATTAAACTCTCAGTCTTTGACTACCCCCGTTGATTTTGGTAAAGTTCTTGGAGAGTCGGAACATGATTCACCAGCAGTGAGGTAATCTTATGAAACCGATAGCTGCTTTATTTGTCATCCTTACAGTAATCCTTTTGATTGTCTTATCCCCACCCATCACCCTCTCTCAAGAAAAATCCACCACCTGCAACTGGGAAGTCTACTTCTCCCCACACGGTGGAGCTACAGATGTCGTCATCAGGGAATTGAATAAAGCCAAGAACACCCTCCTTGTACAAGCCTACACCTTCTCCTCTGCCGCAATCGCCAAAGCCTTATTGAATGCCTACAAGAGAGGAGTCAAAGTAGAGGTCATTCTGGACAAGAGCCAAAAGACACAGAATTATTCATCAGCCACCTTTCTCTATAACCAAGGGATCCCTGTGAAAATAGATGCACAACACGCCATAGCCCACAGCAAGGTGATGATTATTGATGGGGAGACCGTGATTACCGGGTCCTTTAATTTTACCAAGGCTGCTGAGGAGAATAATGCCGAAAATCTACTCGTAATCTATGATAAAAAATTGGCTGAAAGATATACGAGGAATTGGCAGGAGCATGAGAGGCATTCGGAAGTGTATGCTGGAGAGGAAAGATAGGATTCCTCGCCTTCTTCCCCCACGAGGCGTCATTTCGGCCGAGCATGCTTGATTAGTAATCGTTATCTGCAATATTGGCTAAGACCCACCTTGATAGCTTGTGGTCTTGGTTGTTTGACATACAACTCCGCTTTTTGTATATTTGACCTATTCCAAAGGGAGTTCTCAACAAATATCAAATCAACTCAAAGCGAGTTCAGATCAAACGTGTCGACAGGCCGGGCAGTTTTCACTGCACTCCATAGGCATAAGGCAAGGTGATGGGTATGGAGAAAGAGGATGAGATAAGACTCCTTATGATAGAGGAACAGACTCTCCTCTCAAGGGAGAGGACCATGCACTCCTATATGCAGACAGGCCTGGCCTTCATCTCTGTCGGTCTCGTAATCATCAAGTTTCTCGGTGGGATCTTCTATTTCTGCACCGGGATGCTTCTGATGATCCTGGGAGGCCTCCTCATAATTGAATCCGGGAGAAGGTATGTGCGCTTTCGGAAGGCAATTCGCCTCATGAGGGAGAAGGAAGCCAAGCTGGGATATGACATAGGAACCATCAAATAACCACCAATCACGACTTCTTCGGACACTCTCTGCTAAATAATATATTGGTCAGGACTGATGAAAAGATTTGTCAAAGTGAAAAATCGGGTAAATCAGACGGACGGTATCAGCTCGAATGCATTTCGACGTCTATGGTTTTAAATTTTTGTTTTAACAGGGTGTCAACATTTACATATACAATCTACAGGGTGTTTGCCGATGCCTCCCAGATGAACCAGGAAAATCATCCTGGACGATTATCAATCATTTTAACAAAAAAAGAGTGAGCATCTTTTGATCCCCAGACAACCAGAAGGATCAACTCAAAGGGTGCCCACTCACTCAAATCATCTCTTTCTTAGATTTTGCCCACCTTGGAGTTCTCGTAGAGAATCCTGGTAACGATCGCGTAAACTGCCAGATCCATTAGTGTATCAGTTACCGTTTCGTCACTCACTGCAATTTCATCAGTTTTGGCTATGTTCATGAGTCTCGACATCTTGTCACTCAGGCGTATAATACAACCTTTCCATGCAGGAATTCCCATGTGCTGTTCACACATCAGAAAATTCGATAGGTATTCACTACCGGCATAATCACGGTTTTTCCTGTCGTGAAGCTCCACCATCTCCTTCACTATCTCGCGAAATCTCTCCTTGCTCATAACATTTCCTCCCTTGTTTTGAGGACGTTTCTGAAATTTGATTCAATTGTGGGAAAGGGATTTAGATGGGACTTTCTTTAGATGGTAGAATGTTTTTAGAAGGATCCACCTTGGGAGATGCCCAGTCACTATAGAATCAACTCTTTCCTAGAATTGTAAATTCTTACAGCCATCTGCTCATCTTCAATATCTCCGAAGACACGAAACCTCATTTGACGCTGCCAATTTTTAAAAAGGGTAAGCATTGCATTGTGCGCGACCCAAAAGTAACCGTATCCAATGCCGTACTTCTCGTTAGCGTTCTCCTTGACCTTCCCTGAGAGTTCATACATTCTCGTGACCGCTTCCTGAATCAAATCTTCCTTAATGCTCTGTGCCAAAGGGCTCCATCTGAAGTTTTTCCAATAGACTCTTTTCGCAGTTGAGTACGAAACTGCTACATCGAAATTTTCTGGGTCGATGATGATCTGTTTCTTGGAATAGTTCTTGACGAAGAAACCTTGCTTCAAAACTTCTCTCGCTCTTTTTGATGACAAACCGTATTTCTCCTTGATCTCGCTAGACGTCATTTCTGGTGGAATCAGTATTCTTTCGCGACGGATTTCTGGGACAGAGTTCATTGAAACCTCCTTTCTTTTTGGAATGGGAATTGTGTTGGTCAAAACGACTTTCTTCAAATCAAATAAGGAACGGTTCTGGATCTTTCATGGAGGTAGTTCTTGGGGTAGGTATAAAGATTAGGGGTAGGTTGGGATTGAAGTGATGAATCTTGGGTCGCTCGGTCACGATCACAGTAGAAGAGACAGTAGAATTTTAATCCGAAAACCACAGTGAAATTTCTACTGTGAACGGGTGGGTCTATTTCTCTTGATACTGTGAAAGCTACTGTCTGAAATACGATGAGCACTGAGGTTGAGTAATCAGCGAATATAATATTTGGGTATTAATATATGTAGACGGAGGGGTCTATTCCTGATTGGTTATCTGAAGGTTAGACTGGGGGGTGAATGGAGGGGAATTGACGGGGTATTGGTCTGGAAGCTGGATCGCTTCGGGTGTTCTCTAAAGTCTCTGGTTACTACCCGTGAAGAATTGAGAGCTTTAGGTATTCAATTTGCCAGTTATAAGGAGAACCTAGACTTCAGCACGCCTGCGGGGAGGCATTATAAGTGTTAGCCCCTTTTGATTATAATTTTGTGATTCTGATATTATTGGCGCTGCAGTGATTAGCTATATGTGCCACTAGCTGCTCTAAAGTATGTGTGGGGACGCGAGGGCCGAATGTGACCTCACTGATGTGGCCATCCAAAATCAGGTTTACATCCTGACGATTGCCAATGAACCGTATTTCTTCCTCTCGTGCCCACTTCTTTATCTTGGTTAATAAGATATTTCGGTAAGTCTCGGAAGCTCTGTCAGGAAATAGCGCTGATTCAAGGAACGAATCTACATGGAATATCTTATCTGATACATAATGGACCCAATGGTAGGATTGACCAACAAGATGATCTGGAATATTGATTTCAACGAAAACCCCATTGCCTTTTCCGCCATACTCTTCCCATAAGTGGACATCATTCTTTGTAATCGAAAAGCTGGTAATACCTATGGTGGTCCTGCACTTATGGACAATATCATCAATGATTGGTGCTGAAATGACTTCCAGTTTCTTATTCTTTAAGGCTAAAGACACTAATTCATGAGGCGGGAGATAATTAGTGGTTCTGTATTGAGCTACTACTTCAGATAGAAGTTGAGCCGTATGCGGCGAAGGTTCATAGTCGAGCTTGAATTTGAATTCATCTTTATCGTTCAAAGAATCAGGCCTCGCACACCAAATAGAGTTCTTCAAGACTATTTGGAGGAAATGGGAGTGCTTCTTCTCGTCAGTCAAATCCTTGAACTTATATATTTTCATCTCTTATTCTGGGCTAACTTATTTTTTAGCAACGTCATCAATTATCTCTTGAAGATTTTTCAAATTTCTCGTTGATGATTCTTCTTGCTCTGCCATTTCCGTTTGTTTTTTTACTACTCTGTAACAATCTTGTGCAAGATCATTTATTTTCTTGGATAATTGATTAATATCTTCAACTCGGTTTGCTGGTTCTTTTTTTAAGATTTCAATTTGACTCGAAAGCCCTTGTATATTTTCGATAGCATGATCGTGTCGATAAGAAAATTTCCGCAATTTTCTGTAATCTCTTATGAGCCAATATATAAAAAATGCTAATAATCCAACAATAATGGGAGAAAAAGTAATAATAAAATCAACTATATATGTTTTCATTTTCCCGCTCTCCCATAAATACTTTGAGAACCACACAACGAATGCTATTATTAAACCACATATTATTGGCCTTACCCAATTCTTTGTTTCTTCCGTCATAAACCACCTCTGCTTAACATGGATTATGGTATATCAAGGGCTGAAAAAATTCAATATTTCAAAACTGACGCACTACCATTCTTTTAGTTTTATTATCCCAACCCCCTCCCCGTGCCACCTACCCGTCTACCTAATATGTCTGAGTAGTCGCTGAGGATGAACTACCCCGAGGCATCCAGTGGAGTCATCTCCGGTTCCTTTACTCCTTAACTTTCCTTCTGTGTTGGAAACGGTCTGGTTTTCATTAAAATTTGGAGTATGGTATTTACAGTGAAACCCCAATTTCTCACATAAATATCTGAATGATCTGAATGGTTTCATAAGCAGAAAAAGAGGGTCCTAGAATCATCTCATTACGTTTTCATGCCCAGCTATCCGGGATTTTTACGCTGTATGGAAAGGGACAGGCGGGGTCGTTGGTTAGTAAGCTGAAATGTTGTTTTTGCATTTTTGTTCCACTATACAACATTTGAAGTAGTAATCGATAACTCCTGTTGACTTTTTCGATTAGAATTAGTACTTTCTTATTAAATTACATCGTTTTTAAAAGCCAACCTCTAAACTCAACCTCAACCTTTTGGAGTTAGAAATGAAATGAGGGATCTAAAAGGTGCCGCTATGAAGCCTACAAGAGGTTTTTACCACCTTGGGGGCCCATAAACCATTCTAAATCTGAAGTCTTATAAAAAGTTATTTCTATCCTTCCATTTATAAAACTTTAGAGGAGGACTCCATGACCACCCAAGAAGTAAAACGCAAGTTCGCAGCCATCCTCAGTGCGGATGTTCTTTGAGGCCTCAAAAAGATTAAAATTTTTTAAGACTTTGAACTCCTGTTCAGTAAGAATTCAATTTGTGACAGTTGGCGGGGATTTTTTTGAGAAACGATAGTGAGAATATTTAAAAATCCCTTCCCATTTTTTCCTGTGAACCTTCATATGTTGAAACGAATCATCCTCTGCCAATTACTGAGCATCCCAATTTAAAAAGAGTCTTTCCGACTTTATCCACATTTTATCCAAAACATTTACAAACAATTTACTTGACAGATGTAAATATTTTTAGTATAAATATTTCTAACTAAAACATTTGGATATAAAATGACTAGAAAAGCTGATCAAGACGAAGTGATTTTAGGGATTACGCAGTGTCTGCGACGTATTATTAAGTCCCTTCAAAACTATTCTCAAAACGTATACAGCCATTTTGGAATTACTGGTCCTCAACTTTGGGTGATTAAAACCATATACCAAGACGGTAGTTTGCCTCTTGGTGAGCTGAGTAAAAGGATGTATCTACACCCCAGCACTTTAACAGCAGCTGTGGATAGACTTGAGAAAAAAGGATATGTTTTGAGAAATCGTATTGAAAAGGATCGAAGAGTCATTAATGTCCAATTGACTCCAAAAGGGAATAGGTTGGCGAAAAGAGCACCTAAACCAATTCAAGGGAAAATGATTTATGGGTTGAGAAAGTTGGAAAAGGATGAACTCTCTTTGATCTATAGATCCGTTGAAAAATTAGTAGAAATCATGGAAGCCGAAAAAGTGAAGGTCACTTTCCTGTTTGATCAAGAGGCATAGCCCCTCCGAAGGAAACAACAGCCCCTGCCCCGGTTGCACCAGCTGTCACTAAAACAGCTCCTCCTGCCAAATTGGAAAAGTGCGGCGGTAAAATTAAGAGTGTGGATGCAGTGGCAAAAAGCGTTGTCGTTGCCAAAGGGAAGGACGAAAAGAACTTTATGGTCACCGCCAATACAAAGATTGCAAAGGGCAAAGAGACTCCTAAATTCGAGGATCTGAAGGCGGGAATGAATGTCTCCATCGAGTACAATAAGGAGGGAGATAAGAATGTGGCCGTAGCGATCAAAGTCGCTGAACCAAAAAAGAAATAAAGATAGAAAGCACACTTAATGGGTGTGGCTCTTAATTCTATTCTGAACTCCACTTCGAGTATAGCTAAGAGGGAGGCAGTCATCATTCTGGTTATTCCAGGACTGTGAAGAAGGTGATAACGAAGGGAGGTGATAATGCTATGAAGAGGGTGATTACTTGGCTGGCGTTACTGGCTCTTCTGACAACTCCATTCCTGTATGCCTGCGATACAAGCAATCTTAAGCAGGAAAATGAGGGTTTGAAAAAACAAATAGAATCCCTTACCCGCGAAAAGGTCCAACTGGAGTCGCAGCTTAAGGAATTTACATCAAAGGGCTCAGAGTTGACGGCAAAGGTGGATGAGCTTACCAAAATTAACGAAGAGCTTAAGGCAAAGGTGGATGAGTTGTCCAAGCTCAACGAAGAGCTGAAGGCAAAGGTGGAGAAAAAGGCCCCAGCCAAAATGAAGACCTCACCAAAAAACAAGTAGAGAGAAGGTGTGAGTATTGTGGTAGTGGAGAGGCATCCATATGATACCGTTTGAGAGAGACCTTCTTTTTAGAGTTTATTCCTTTTAGGGCTGGTTCCTCTCCTAATCTATCGACGTAAAGGGGCAAGGTGGTGAAAGAGGAGAATACCCTGATTTTTGCTGTTGATGACAAGACAAGGATCACAAACGCTGGGAAGGATATGCCTTTCGCGGAATTAAAGAAAGGGATGCATGTGTCTATCAAGTGTAGAAAACACGGAGACAAGATGATTGCTGTAAGAATCAAAGTCTTGGCCAAAAGTGCCAGAGAAGGCTGAGGGAAAAGCTGCTGAAGCATCAGAGAAGTATTAGTTATACGAACAAATCTTGAAAGGAGGGGTTTGATATGCATGGAGGGTAAGGTGAAAAGAATCCAAAAAGACATTTGGGGATGGTATTACAGTAATTAGGAGGGGTGTTACGCACTGCCAAACAAGGAAAAGGAGGTATTTAAATGTCAGTCAAAATTGGAGAAGTTCAGACCAAAGTATCTTCCGATTTCAAGAAAACAGATGAGGTGAATGTTGATCTCAAGGTAAGCTTTTCGAGTAAGCTAGAGACAGTCAAATTCAAGCCCTCTGAGGACCTCAAGAAAGGTGACACAGTAAAGATCACCATTGAAAAGGTCTAAAGATTGATAAGGTGGAGGTCATCGGGGTAGAAAGGCAGTGCAGCTCCCACCCCCTCCCTCCGCTGCCCTCTCCAACCACTTAATATCCTCAAAGAGAGGATTGCGCAAAATCGTAAATTAATTTTGCTTAGCTGCATATCGGCTGAAGAACCAACCGCTTTTTATAATTCTTCTCCCCCCAATGGGGGATGCTAACAGATTCGCTTAAGGAGGAATTGATCTATGAAACATATAAGATTGTCGATATCGGTGTTAGTGGTTCTTGCTCTGGTAATGGTATTGGGGAGTTGTGCAAAACCGCCGGAAACGGAAAAGCAGGCCGCAATGTCAGCGATGGATGCCGCCATCTCCGCTGGTGCAGACAAATATGCCACAGATAGTTTAGATGCTGCCAGGAAGATATGGGATACTGCTGAGTTCCAGATGAAGGAGAAAAAGTACGAGGAAGCTAAAAAGAGTTACATCGATGCCACGGTTGCCTTTAATAAGGCCTTCATGGAAGCCGAAAAGAAGGCCGCTGCTGATCAAGCAAACGCTTCCTTGGCCACTGTTGAAAAGTTATGGAAAAATGTAGAGGCCACGGCCAAGAAAATGGGAAAGAAACTGAAAGACAAAGAGGCCTGGACAGCCGATACCAAGGCGATCAGTGAAGGCTTGGGGAAAGCAAAAGAAATGATTGCCACAAATCCTTCGCAGGCAAAAATTAAACTGGATGAGCTGAAAACCCTGGTTGATAAGTGGGAGAATACTTTTAAAGAAATGGCCACCGCTCCCGCAAAACCTAAAACAACAAAAAAAGAGAAAAAAAAGTAATACTTCGATCATCTGAACAGTAAATTCGCTCCTCACACGTCGCTTGGCTTGTATGAGGTGATCGCCTCCGTCGGTGAAGCATTAAAGGTAACCCTTATCGAGGGGCCGCAGCATCCCCCTTGACATCCAGTCCAAGGCTCCTCGCAAATATGGCGGGGTTTATGTGTTTGATCAACTCAATAGTTAAGGTTGAAGGTTTGCCTTGTTAAATATTTGGTGATGAAATTGCAACGACCTATGGATCCAAATTTTCCGCTAACTCTCGTTGATTGGGAACTTACATCTATCCAAGGGACTGAGGATAAATATGACAAAAAACTTATCGGAAAAGTTAAGAATAATTCTAAAGGGAACCTTTCGGAAGTAAGAATCGAATTTACTGTCTATGATGAGAAAGAAGCCCAAATTGCTATTATTTCTCAAAATACTTATGATCTTAAACCTGGCGGCATTTGGAACTTTGCACTACTGGTAACACACGACGTTGGAAAAGCAAGGTTAGAAGGACTTTATTGTGTTCCTGCGAAAGAATTAAAAGGTTTGGAGGGCATGGAATAGTAATAAGGCATGTCAATCAAGGAAATTCAAATCACAAATAAGAGGAGGTTCAAAATGATTAGAAAAAGTCTAAGTATCATTATTCTTATCCTTTGTTTCGGACTTATCCTGACGGGTTGTCCGAAAAAGACAGTTGTGAAGGAGGAGCCTTCTGTCAAAAGAGCCGAGGAATTGGCACCCCGGAAAGAGAAAGCGGCGAAGGAGGAGGCCAAGAAGGCCAGAGAGAAGGAGTTCGAAAAGAGCTTGGTCGCTAAAAAGGAACCTGGGATAGAAGGAGAGGTTCTTGAGAGCAAACTTCTCAAAGACATCCACTTCGATTTCGACAAATATGACATTCGTCCCGGGGATGCAGAGGTCTTAAAATGGAACGCGGCCCTATTGATTAAACACCCAACTGTAAAGATACAGATCGAAGGCCATTGTGATGAGAGGGGAACCATCGAGTACAATCTGGCATTGGGAGAAAGAAGGGCCAATAGTGCCAAGAAATACCTTATCTCTCTCGGTATGCCAGCAGATCGGATCTCCACAATCAGTTATGGAAAAGAGAAACCTTTGGATCCAGGCCATAATGAAGAGGCTTGGGCAAAAAACCGAAGAGATCACTTCATCATCTTCTCGAAATAAAAATTCTTGAGGATCTCATTACCTTCTGATGATAGCAATTTTGAAAATGCATTAAATCAGGAGAGGGCTGTCATTGAGGTTCAGTAGGGTTAAACCAAAAAATGAAGAGTAGATTCAAAAAGATTCAAATTATTCTGGTTATAGCAATTTCATTCACTATCCCTATATCTTCAGCTTACGTCTGTTACTATACTGTGGCAGCGGCCGATTTTCTCTCTCCCAATCTAAATTTTGAAACTTTCGATCAGGAATTTTTGTTTGCCGCTTATGAGAACGAATCGAAAGTATTTGTACTCAGTAGCTTTTTAAATGGGCCTCGCCTGATAACCTATCTATTCGGACAGTCTTCCCATTTCTTTTCCAAAATACATTCTCTCGATCAGGAAACCTTAATCCTTCGTTGTTAAGTAGAGCCCGTTACAATTCATTTTTAAATTAACCTTTTGCTTTTTAATTCATTTAACTAACTTAAAAAGGAGGTGATTATTATATTAGGTCAGTTCATTTTTGTTCTCAAAAATACTCCTAAGGGACAAACCCAAATAGAGAAATCTCTTAGGCCAAAGAATGCGGTTACACACGTTGGGAAGGACTTTGAGTTTATTCACAATAAATAACTTCATCTTAAAAAACGGAAAGGGGGAAATTTTATGGAATTCAGACTGAGTACAGAGCAGGAGCTATGGAAAAACACGGTTAGAGAGTTTGCTAAAGCGGAATTGGAACCCATCGCACGGAAGATTGACGAGGAATGGGAGAGAATCCCCAAAGATCTCATCAAGAAAATGGCTGATCTCGGGATCTTCGGAGTGACCATTCCCGAGGAATATGGCGGCATGGCTGTGCCTGGAGAGACGATGCAGTACGCTATGATTACAATTCATGAGATTGCGAGGGGTGAGTTGAGCATGTCGGTGCCTGTATACACATTGCTGTGCATTGGATGGGCATTTATGCTTTCTCAGTATGGCACCAAGGAGGCGAAGGAAGAGATATTACCTAAGGTGGCAAAAGGCGAATGGTTCTTGGGGATCAATACGACTGAGCCCGGCGGAGGCTCCGACCTTGCTAACATTAAAACCTGGGCTAAGAGCGAAAAGGACAGGTTCATTGTCAATGGTGAAAAGGCCTATATTAGTGGTGTGAGGGAGTCTAATGAGTGGGGTGGTGGTCACCTGACCCTCTTCAAGTCCGATCTAACGAAAGGTTATAAAGGATCAACTTTTGCCTATATTCCGGCTAAAGCTCCAGGCATAACCTATACCGTTTATAAAGACATGGGACGTATGGGGCTTTCCACTGGTGGTTTTGTTTACAAAAACGTTGAGATTCCAAAAAAATACATTCTGGGTGAAGAAAACAAAGGATTCTATATCAACATGGAAGGTTTCAATTCCGCTCGAGTATTAGTGGCTTCAGCTTGCCTGGGAGGGGCTGAGAAGTGCCTGGAAATCAGCCGGGATTACACCAAGCAGAGGATAATCTTCGGCCGGCCTCTGTCGAGCTTTGAGGGGATTTCCTTCGAGATCGCCGATGACTATGCCCAATTGGAGATGTTGAAATTGATGCTACAGAAAGGGGCCTGGATGATCGACAACTTCTACGAGGATCGATCCAGCTTCACCAAGGAAGAAATCAACCGGACGATCTCGATATGTAAGGCCCATTCCCCAATGCTTGCTGTGGATATCGCAAAACATGGCATGATGTACCACGGCGGTTTTGGTTATACCAAGGACACACCGCTTGAGATGGCCCTGAGAGGTGCTATGTCCTATGTCGTTGGAGCAGAGGGCGGGTATCACGTTCAAAAGATCATCATCGCCCGTGACTACATTGGAGACGAAGGAGTACCTTATCGCGGGACGCAGGTAGGACACTAATACCTTCTGATGCACTTGATGCCATTTAAGCAGAGGGAATCCTCTCAGGTGGATTTCCTCTGCAACTTATGGCTGCATAGAAAAACAAGGGCTGGTCTTAATCAGCTTAGAACTTCCCCCGTTTTTTGGAATAAAGACTTCGATTATTTAATAAAGGATATATATTTCAGCCATCGAAACAATGATGTTGTGGATGGATAGAAAGGAGGTTAGAACGTGAACATTGTGGTATGCTTGAAGCAGATTCCTGATCTGGTCTATATCAGAGTAAAAGATCGAAAACCCATTCTGGAAGGAGCCCCCTTAATCTTTGGAGAGATGGACAGAAACGCCCTCGAAGAGGCAGTAAGAATCAAGGAAAAGGTTGAAGGGACGAAGGTGATCGCAGTGGCGATGGGCGGTGCCAAACTGAAGGAAGGCATCAAAGGGGTCTTGGCCAATGGAGCCGATGAAGCGGTTCTATTGACGGATCCTCTTTTCGCCAATTCGGACACTGCAGGAACGGCCAAGGCGCTAGCTAAAGCTATCGAGAAGATCGGGGGATACGATCTCATACTCTGTGGCGAGGGTTCCACAGATAACTACTCTGGTCAAGTTGGGCCGAGGCTGGCAGAGCTCCTTAACCTTCCGCAGATTACATATGTCCGAAAGCTAGAAATCAATGGCAATAAGATCAGAGCCGTGCGGAACATGGAAGAAAGCTTTGAGGTCGTGGAAGCTGAAATGCCAGCCCTGGTGGCGGTAGCCAATGAGATTAATAAGCCGCGATTGGCTTTACTAAAAGATATTTTAAAAGCAGGGCGAAAGCCTGTTAAAGAATTAAAGACAGCAGACCTCGGGCTTTCTGGTGATGAGGTCGGAATGAAAGGGTCGGTCAGGGAGATAGTTAGTAACCTTGCTCCGGAGCAAGCAAGAAAGCAGGTAATCTTTGAAGGTGACCTAAAAGATGTGGTCGAAAACTTGGTCAACGCCCTTACCAAAGAAGGGGTACTTGGGAGGTAATCATGGCCGAACTATTGGTTTTCTCTGAAAAGGACAATCTTGCCTTTGAACTGGTTTCGAAAGGCAAGGAATTCAGCTCTGCATTGAATATGAAGTTAACCGCTGCTCTGTTGGGTGAGAAGATAGATGCTAAAGCTAATGAATATTTTGCTTATGGCGCTGACAGGGTTTATATAGCTGAGAATCCAGCCCTGGCCGATTTTAATGCCGAGTGTTTCGCCGAGGCCCTCTACCAGATTGGACAGCCAAACGATGTTAAAATTCTATTGCTACCTTCCACGAAACGGGGCAAAGAATTGGGTC
>Ga0209777_10004474_pt1 | contig 16499 bp, 18 predicted proteins | sample FrelakmetHBP12HB_FD_187147 | JGI IMG/M metagenome (GOLD analysis project Ga0209777, IMG submission 187147) | Freshwater lake sediment microbial communities from the University of Notre Dame, USA, for methane emissions studies -HBP12 HB (SPAdes)... | ecosystem: Environmental > Aquatic >...
CAGCACCACGAGCCCTAGCAGCAACAGCACTTTGGGTCCATCGTACGCGAAGAAGGCCACAGCCTCGCCCAGACGGCTGCCCGGTTGCAGGCCGAGGACGCGGAAGGCCAGCCAGTCTGCCATCGGTTTCAGGCCCAGATAGAGCGCGAACCAGGCCGGGAGGGCTACCAGAAGCCAACCTCCGGACCTCCAGAACCCCGGGCCTGGTACTGGCGGATGCGGGGCACAAGCGCAATGTTTCGCGTCCAGGGTCAATCCTTCATCCTCCGCAACAGGTGGGTGCGCAGCCACAGGCTCGATCGGTCATCGTCTTCGTGGCTTCCACCTGGACGCTCAGCACAGCTCCCGCCGCAGACTCCAGTTCCTCGGAGCTCAAGCCGGGGTAGCGCTGACGCGCCGCCTCGAGCAGTTCCGGCGAAAACATGTCGAGACCATAGCGCCGTTCCCCCACCACCGATACGCTGCCAAACCCCGCCGCCTCGATGGCAGCAAGGTAATCCCCCTTGAAGAGGGCTCCCGCCACGCAGGCCCCGTATGCGTCCATGTCTAGGCGGATCGCCTCGGGCAGCGGGCATACCAGTACCAGATCGGAAACCAGGAGCCGTCCGCCGGGCTTCAACACCCGGAAGGCTTCGCGGAAGGTGAGTGCCTTGTCTGTGGTGAGGTTCACGACACAGTTTGAGATGATCGCATCCACGCTGGCATCGGCCACGGGAAGGGTCTCGATGTCGCCCAGGCGGAACTCGACGTTCGTGTAGCCGTGAGCCGCCGCTAAGGAGGTGGCACGTCCGATCATCTGAGGGGTCATATCCACGCCGATGACATGGCCCATGGGGCCCACTCGCCTCGAGGCCAGGAAGGCATCGAAACCCGCGCCGGAACCCAGATCGAGCACGGTTTCACCGGGCTTCAGGGAAGCGAGGGCAACGGGATTCCCACATCCGAGACCGAGGTTCGCGCCTTCGGGCACAGCCTCGATGTCTCCAGCCGCATAACCCAACCTGAGGCTCGAATCCTCTTCCGAGTCACAACCGCAAGTGGTGGCGGGGGCGCAGCAGCTCTGGTTCTGGGTGACGAAGCCTGCATAGCGTTCTCGGACGGCGGCTTTGATGGTCTCGGAATCCATGGTGGGGCCTTTCAAGGAAGAAGATCCCCTGGGAGGCAGGCGCATCCCGAACCCAGGGAAAGTGGACGGTCAATCCCTGCCGCAGCAGGGCGAAGGTTCGGACTTGAGGCTGGACTTTGACTCCGAGCCGCCGGAGCAGCAGTCCTGCCAGAGGTACTCGGTGAGGGCGTGCAGCACGCCGAAGTCGGCGCGATAGCGGAGGGTCGTACCTTCCCGAGCCACGACGACCAGGCCAGCCTCGGAGAGAGAGGCCAGGTGGTGGCTGAGGGTGGAGGCCGGTATTTCCAGGCGCGTCTGGATCTCCCCGGCGGGCGTCCCCGCCTCGGGCCCCTGGACCACGCTTCGCAGGATGGACAGGCGCACTGGATGCCCGAGGGCCTTCAGCCGCTCTGCCGCCTGCTCCACACGCCGGATCATGGCTTCCTCCTGACCTAATTCTAGGTTTATCGAAATAGCGTGCAAGAACTAATTTCGATTTTTTTCGAAATTCATGAAATCCACCCCCGTTCGCGACCCAGCACCTCCAGGCGCCGGAGGATTTCGTCGCGCGTGCCGCGGAACCTGTTGCGAAGGTCCGCCGGGGTCAGGCCGGAATCGTCCCCGGCGGGATCCGGGATGGGCCAGTGAAGCCGCTCTGCCTTGCCTAGGAATGCCGGGCACACCTCTTCAGCGCGCAGGGTGATCATCAGGTCCACCCTTGCGGAATCGATGTCTGCCACAGATTTCGAGCGGTGGGTCGAAGCGTCGATACCCACTTCCGCCAATGCCTCGATGGCATAGGGGTTCACGCAGCTGGGGCGGCTTCCGGCGCTCTGAATGCGGAGCCCGGGGAACAGCTTTCGCGCTAGTCCCTCGCCCAATTGCGAGCGGGCGCTGTTGGCCACACAGAGGAAGAGAATGGAAGGCACGGCGATTCTCCCATCAGAGCAACAATTCCCAGAAGCCCACGTCGATCCAACGGCCGAACTTCCGCCCGGCCTCGTGCATGTGCCCCACCTTCCGGAATCCGAGCCGTTCGTGCAGACGGACACTGGGATCGTTGGGCAGGGCCAAGCCTCCCAAGGCTAGGTGGAATCCCCGCCGCCGCAGCTCGTCGATAAGGGTTTGGTAGAGCTTGGTTCCGACACCCTGCCCGCGATGATCCATCGAAAGGTAGATGGCCGTCTCCGTCGAGTGCCGGTAGGCGGCTCGAGCGCGCCAGACCGAACTGTAGGCATAGCCGAGGATCCGGCCTTCCTCATCCCACACCAGCCAGGGGTACGCCTCGGTCACCTTCGCGATACGCCCGGCCATTTCCTCCGCCGTGACAGGATCCTCCTCGAAGGTGATGGTGGTGTCCCGGACATAGGGATTGTAGAGGTCGGCCAAGACCTGGACGTCGGCCAACTGCACGGGTCGGATCATGGGTTTCCTTCAGTGGTTATTCCGATGAGTAGAATCACAGGCGTTCCTTGCAGGAGCGCATGACACAGGCGCACTCGCCGTGAAGGATGGCCTCGGGATCGGTGGCCACTGGGAGACCTTCCTGGTCCCAGACGAGCATGCCGCCATTCAGGCAGGCTGCCTGGGTGAAGCCCCGATCCAGAAGCAGGTGCGCGGCGTCCTTGGTGAAGACCCTGGAACTATCGGCCAGCAGGAGGGGGCGGTCGCTTGGCAACTTGGACACCAGCCTGAGGAGTTCCCGGTGGGGGATGTAAATAACTTCCGGGACCCGGAAGGCCTTCATCTCCAACAACTCATCCGAACGGAGGTCCACCAGAATCACGCCGTCCAGAAGGGTCGCGAGGGCCTCCTTTGGGGGGATGAACCGCAGTCCCTGAATCACCATGCCTTTTCCTTCAAAGGAGCCCATGGCTCACCTCTTGTCGGATTCGACCGCCGGGCAGCAGGTTACGCCTGAAAGGTCCCCAAAGGCTCCTGGAAACCACCGCTTCCTGAGCCAGAGCGAGACATTCACCAACCCGATGAGCACGGGCACTTCCACCAGCGGCCCGATGACCACGGCGATGGCCAGTTCGAAGTTGTTGCTGGCGGCCGTGAAGCTCAGTGTGGCGCTCTGCGCGTAATTGGCACCGACCCTCTTCGACAGCCAAAAACTCAGCAGGAACATCACCAGGAAATAGATCAGCAGCGGTAGGGCCACCCGCAACACGTCCGTGGGCCGGGCTGCAATCTGCCGCCCCTGGAGGCTGAACATGGCGACGATGGTGAAGAGCAGCGCGATAAGTGTCACGGGACTGATCTTCGGCACGAAGACCCGGTGGTACCAGCCAAGCCCCTTGATGCCTCCCAGCACCTTCCGCGTGAGGAAGCCCGTGATGAAGGGAATCCCAAGGTAGATGAAGACGCTGCTGGCGATCTGGCCGATGGTGGTGTCCACGTGGGCGCCCTGGAGGCCCAGCCTGGGTGGCAGCACGATGATGAAGAGTCAGGCGTACACGCTGAAGAAAAGCACCTGGAAGATCGAGTTGAAGGCCACGAGGCCTGCGCAATATTCGGTGTCGCCTTCAGCCAAGTCGTTCCACACGATGACCATGGCGATGCAGCGGGCCAGGCCGATGAAGATCAGGCCCACCATGAGCTCGGGGCGATCCCGCAGGAAGAGGATGGCGAGGCTCGTCATCAGCAGGGGACCGATGATCCAATTCTGCAGCAGCGAGAGCCCCAGCACCTTTCGGTTCTCGAAGACCAGGTGCAGCTCCTCGTAGCGCACCTTGGCCAGGGGCGGATACATCATCACGATGAGCCCCACTTGCCAGGGGCACGCTGGTGGTGCCCACGTTCCAGGCGTTCAAGGCCCTGTTGATGCCCGGTGTGAACCGGCCCTGCAAGATGCCGACCGCCATGCCCAGGAAGATCCACAGTGTGAGGTAGCGATCGAGGAAGGACAGTCGACCCGTGGCCATGAAACCCCTAGTGGCAGCCGCAGTCGTCGCCGCAGCCGCCCTTTTCCTTGCCTTCGTCCTCACAGGCACAGGCACCGCCGCAGCAGCCACCACCTTCGGTGAGAGTGGATTCTGCCAGGGCCAGCATCATCTGGTGGGGATCACCTTTCACCCGAAGAGCCATGTTCACGGCCTCGATCATGTCCTCCTTGGACACGCCGAGTGCTTCCAGGTGGGATTGGTGGGCCCGAAAGGCGCGCTCAGCGTTGGCACCAATGGCCGCGCCCAGAGCCACGAGGTTGAGGGTGGTCTCACTGAGGCCGGTCTCGGTCCGGGTCTCGGTCTGGGTCGACATGGATGCTCCATTGATGGTGGGAAGAAAAGAAGGGATCTGGGACGAGTGGAAGCCAGTGTGAACTACTTCGAAGTCGATTCACCCCGGGCGATGCGGGTCATGTCGGCCAGGGCCTCGGTAGGCCCCATGATCAGGAGCTCATCACCAACCTCGAAGCGCTCATCCCCGGAAGGCTTGAATCGGAGCCCGGTCCCGGGGTGGGTCAGGCCAATGATCAGCGACCCAATTGCTTGGTGGCGGCGCACCTCTCGAAGGGTCAGCCCCACCAGCACACTGCCCTTGGCGATGGCGATCCGTTCCAAACCCAGCTCCAGCTGTTCCTGCTGAAGCACGATGTCGAAAAAGTTCATCATCTCGGGCTTGAGCAGCAGGCCCGCCATACGGCGTCCACCGATCTCGTAGGGGCTCACGATGTGGTCAGCCCCGGCAGCCTTCAATTGGCGTTCAGTGCCCAGCTTCGCGCTGCGGGCCACCACGGGCAGGTCGGGCCGGATCTGCTTGACCGTCAGGGTCACCAGCACATTGTCGGCATCAGTGGTCAAGGCGGTGATGAGTCCCTTGGCGTGCCGGATACCGGCCCGTTCAAGCACCAGGTCGTCCATGGCATTGCCGTAGAGAATCAATTCGCCATCAAAACGGGGACTGCGGCCCTTGGATTCGTCCTGCTCGATGATGACGAACGGGACGCCCGCCTTCTTCAGCTCCCAGGCGGCCTGGAAGCCCATTTTCCCGAAGCCGCAGACGATGACGTGGTCCTTGAGTTCGTCCAGACGTTTCTGCATGCGGCGCTCCATGAGATAGCCCCGGAGGTCACCCTCGAGGAGCAGGGCTGTGAGATTCGAGATGGCGTACGTGGCCACGCCCAGGCCAATGATCAGGTAGAAGATGGTGAAGATCTTCGTCCGGGCGTTCACCTCGCCCAGTTCCCGGAAGCCCACCGTGAACAGGGTCGTGATGGCCATATAGAAGCTGTCGAGGGGGTCCAGTTTCGACAGCACGTGATAGCCCAGGGCCCCCGCCAGGATCACTGCGCCCAGGAGGACCAGGGCGTATCGCAACCGCCTCAGCGGCGCATCGGCTTCTTGGTCTGGAACCTGCGGGAATGGGGCGTGGATGCGCATGTCAGCCGCCGATCCCGTGCTTGATGGCGAAATACGCCGTACAGAGGGCCACCAGATGACCGCCACAGGTGAGGCGGCATTCGAGGATTGCCCCCCGGCCGGAGAAGCGGATAGACCTGCCCTCCCCCAGCACCTCGCCCTTGGCGGGTTCCAGGTAGCGGATGTGGAGGTCCGACGTGGCGAAGGGCATGGCGCCATCGAAGGCCGTGCTGAGAGCCAGGGCCCCCACCATGTCGGCCATGGTGGCCAGGACCCCGCCATTCACGATCCCGCGCGAGCCATTGATGACGGCCTTCGTGGGGACCAGGCGCATGATGGCCGTTCCTGGCGCGGCGGACTCGACGGTGAGACCCCAGTCCTTGATGAGTTCCCAGGGATGGAACCGCGCGCGCAAGCGCTCCAGAAGATCCGGAGCAAGGGTCTCAGGGATCCGCGGCTTGGCCATGCTTGAGTGTATCCGCCAGAAGCGGATACGCAGCCAGATCCGGCGATCAGAGCTTCAGCACATCCTTGAGGGCGCCCGCCATCTCCTGGAACAGCCTGGTCTGAGGACTGTCCGGGTGGAGAGCCACGAGGGGCAGGCCGCTGTCGCCACTCTCGCGGATGGCAAGGTCGATGGGCACCTCGCCGAGGAAGGGAAGGCCCATGCGTTTCGCCGCGGCCTTCACGCCGCCGTGCCCGAAGATCTGGGTCTCCATGCCACAGCCGGGGCAGATGAAACTGCTCATGTTCTCGATGATGCCGACGATGGGCACTTTCACGGTCCCGAACATGCCGATGGCCTTTTTGGCGTCGAGGAAGGCCACATCCTGGGGCGTGCTGACGATGATCGCGCCATCCACCTGGGCGTTCTGGATCAGGGTGAGCTGGACGTCACCGGTTCCCGGCGGCAGGTCGATGAGAAGCACGTCCAGGTCGCCCCAGGCCACATCCCCCAGGAACTGCTGAAGGGCCTTGTTGAGCATGGCACCGCGCCAGATGACGGGACGGTCCTCCTCGATGAGCACCCCCATGGACATGACCTTCACGCCAAAGGCATCCAGCGGCAGGATCTTGCCCTCGGGCGTACCAAGAGGCGAATCCTTCAGGCCCAGCATCATGGGGATGGAGGGACCATAGATGTCGGAATCCAGCAGGCCCACCTTGAGGCCCTGCTGGGCCATGGCGATGGCGAGGTTCACGGTGACGGTGCTCTTTCCCACGCCGCCCTTGCCGGACCCTACCACCACACAGCGCTTGATGCCGGGGATGAGATTCTTGAACACCACCTGGGCCATCTTCTCCCAGCCGATTTCGATGTCGACTGAAGTCACTCCCGGCTGCTGGAGGATCAGTTCCTCGAGTACCTGCTTGATGATCTGCACACGATCCTGGTAGGCCTCCAGGAGCTGGAGCAGCACCGTCACCTTGCCCTCCGTCACATCAATGCCTTTCACCGCCTTGAGAGTGGCGAGGCTGGCGTTGGTCCCGGGAACCATGTAGGCGTTCAAGGCTTCAAAAAGGGCCGCGCGGCTGATTTTCGTCATGCATGTCTCCAGCCCCCCAGTTTGGCATGGAGAGTGGAGGTCGGAACACGCGATGCTGCCGGGGAGCTCCCGGATTTGTGCTACTTCTGGCGCTTCGCCAGGAGCTTCTCCATCTCCGCGAGAGATCGGTCCATGAGGCGGGCGGCCGCGTTGACGGCATCGGGTTTCATCAGGTCGACGCCCGCAGCCCGGAGCAGCTCCACCGGGGACTGGCTGGATCCGCCCGCGAGGAACGCCAGGTAGCCCTCCCTCGCCTTCGGGTCCCCTGTCTGGACCTTCTCAGCCAGTGCGACGCCGCAGGAGAGGCCGATGGCGTAGGAGTACATGTAGAACTTGTAGTAGAAGTGCGGGACCAGAGCCCACTCGATGTCGTCGTGATCGTCCATGACGAAGTCGGGACCGTAGTAGGTGTGGATAAGGCCCCTGTAGGTCCGGTTCAGGAACTCCGCGGTCACCGGTTCGCCCTTCTCGATGGCCGTGGCCACGGCAAGCTCGTACTCCGCGAAGAGGGCCTGGCGCCAGATGGTGGTCGTGAGCCCCCGCACCAGCTCAGTGAGGAGGTGCAGCCGCTCTTCGTCGCTCCTGGCCCTGGCGAGCATGTAATCCGAGAGCAGCTTCTCGTTGAAGGTGGAAGGGATCTCGGAAAGCGTGAGGGAGAAGTCCGATGTCGGGTACGGCTGCTTTGTCATCGACAGGTGCTGCTGCAGGGCGTGGCCCATCTCGTGGGCCAGGGTCGAGACGTCCGAGTACTTCTCCTGGTAGTTCATCTTCACGAAGGGATGGACGCCGAAGGCGAAGGACGAAAACGCCCCGCTCTCCTTGTCCTTGTGGGGATAGATGTCCACCCAGCCGTTCTTCGGGTCGAGGCCCGTCGCCAGCACCCTTCCGTAGTCCGCCCCCAGGGGAGCCATGGCCCCGACGATGGTCTTCTCCGCCTCTTCGTAGGCCACCGTCCGGTCGAAGCCTGGAACGAGGGGCACGCCGAGGTCGTAGATGTGGACATCGGGGAGCCCCAAGGCCTTCTTCCGCAGGCTGACGGAGCGATGGAGGGGCCCCAGATTGGCCCGGACGCCGTCGATCAGTGCCCGGTAGACCGCCGCCGGAAGGTTGTCCTTGTCCATGTAGGCATCCAGCGCGGAACTGTAGCCTCGGGCCCGGGCGAGGAACACGTGCTGTCCGATCTCCCCGGCCAGCGTACCGGCATAGATATCCTGGTGGGTCTTGAGGGTCTTGAAGAGCGCAGCCACCGCTTCGCGCCGGAGATTCCGGTCCGGGGAGGTACGGAAGGTCGAGATGTTCGAATAGTTGAGTTTGACCCTCTTGCCATTCCCATCGGTGACCTCGGGAAGGGGGATGTCGGCACGGGCGGCGCGGTAGATCTTCTCGTAGGGCGAAGGGATCTCGTTCAGGTCGATCTCCGCCCAGAGGTGGTCTCCGGCCTGGGCGAGGATCTTCTCCGATTCTGCCGAGAGAACCCGGCTCCTCCGCCGGCGCAGCTCGTCTAGGTAGGGACGGTAGGCGGCCAATCCCGGTTCCCTGGCATAGGCCGCGTCCATTCTCGTGTCAGGAATCGTGAGGACCTCGTTCCTGATGAACCCGGCAGCTTCCATGAAATCTCCGAGTTCCTTCTGTCCCCGGTCGGAGAGGGCTTGCACCGCCGGGGATTTCTCGTCCGTCACCAACCGGAGGTTGGACCAGAGGGACAGCTTCTTCACCAGGAGTCTGGTTTCAAAGTAGAGGTCGAGGCAGGCCCTGAGCTGGACCAGATCGGTGAGCCTCCCCTGGAAGCCCAGGAGAGCCCTGCGGCTGGAGGCGGCCTTCGCCAGCCCCGCCTCGAAGGCTGCGGCGTCGGCGAAGAGCGGCGTGAGATCCCACTTGGCGAAATCCGGGACGGCCGACCGCTCCATGTTGGAGTCGGGCTTGAATAGTCGGGTGTCTTCGGCCAGGAGGGGCGCAGCGGCCCCCAAGAGAAGGGCGAGGAGGGGGGACAGCGTCCGGCGGACAAGCAGGGGTTGCAGGATCGCTGTTCTCATGGGCGCTGCTCCTTCGGGGGCGACGGGGAGGGACAGGGGACTCGATCCATCAGCTCGCGGCGGCTGGTGTCAGCGTCGAGAATACTCCTGAAGCGCGTCGGTCAGATGAACAGCGGGCCTTGGGCACCCCGGAGCAGGTTTCTCCGGTTCCCCAAGGTGCCTGCCCACACGAAAGATTCAGATGTCCGGGTCCAGGGGCCCGAGTTTCTGGGTCAGAGCGCCCACACCGCTGGCCAGCAGGGTGTGCTCGTAGATGCGAAGCTGGCTCCGGAGGGGGGGGTCCTGCGGGTCAAGACCGCAGCGGACCACTTCGCCCTCGGATCCAAGGACGCGGCCCTTCAACGTATCGTGCAGCTGCAGTTCCACCATCTCCATGACCTGGGCCGCCAGGATCGGGTCCACAAGAGGGAAGGCCAGTTCCACCCGGCGGTCGAGGTTGCGGGGCATGAGATCGGCGCTGGACAGAAGGGTCTCTGGCACGCCGTCATTGGCGAAATGGTAGATCCGCGCATGCTCCAGGAAGCGGTCGATGATGGAAAGGGCACGGATGTTCTCGGACAGTCCGGGCACACCAGGCCGAAGGCAACAGGTCCCCCGCACGATGAGATCCACCTTCACGCCCTCTCGGCTGGCCTCATAGAGCATCTGGATGAGCTGCGGATCCACCAGGGCATTCATCTTGAGCACCATGCGGGCGGTCCGTCCATCACGTGCATGCGCGATCTCCCGCTGGATGCGCGCCTTGAGGGCCTTCTTCAGGTGCTGGGGGGCCAGCAGTATGCGGTGGAATTTCGGGGGCCGCGTGTAGCCCGTGAGCATGTTGAAGAGATTGGAGAGATCCTCGCCGAATTCAGGTCTCGCCGTAAGTAAGCCGATGTCCGAGTAGAGCCGGCTGGTGCGCTCGTTGTAGTTGCCGGTGCCCAGGTGGCAGTAGCGCTTGATGCCACTGGCCTCTTGGCGGACCACGAGACAGGCCTTGCAATGGATCTTGTGGTTGGGAAGACCGTAGACCACGTGGGCCCCGGTCTTCTCGAGGCGCCTGGCCCAGGCGATATTTGCGGCTTCGTCAAAGCGGGCCCGCAGCTCCACGATGGCGGCCACCTGTTTTCCTCGTTCTGCCGCGCGCTCCAGTGCCGCGGCCACGGGACTGTTCGCTGTCACGCGATAGAGGGTCATCTTGATGGCGAGGACCTTCGGATCCTCCGCCGCCTCCCGCACGAAGCGCACGACGCTGTCGTCGAAGCTCTGATAGGGATGGTTCAGCAGGATATCGTTGCGGGAGATGGCCTCGAAGATGCTGCCTATCTGGTCGAGCTGGGGCACGGGCAGGGGCGGAAGCGGCGTGTCCTTGAGATTGGGCAGGTCCAGCAGTACATAGAGCTGCATAAGGTCCGAGAAAGCGGTGAGGCCGGAGCATGGATAGAGGTCCTCGGGGCTCAGCTCCATCTCCTCGATGAGCAGGTCCAAAAGGTTGGAGGACATGCCCTGCTCGTACTGAAGGCGGACCACCGCGCCGCGGCGACGGTCGCGAAGGCTTTCCTCCACGGTCTTCAGGAGATCCTCGGAGGGATCCTCCTCCACCGGAAGGTCCGAGTCACGGGTGACGCGGATGGCGTGGCAGCTCTTCACCGTGTATCCCAGGAAGAGCCGCGATAGGTGGTGCCGTACCACATCCTCAAGCATCACGAAGGTGTGCTTGCCCGAGGCCGAGGGCACCCGCAGGAAGCGCGAGGCCAATCCCGTGGGCACATGGATGAAGGATAGTTCGGAGGCCGGAAGGTCTCCGTCCAGCAAGTCCTCGTCAGGCTCCAGTTCCACCACCAGCACCAGGGCCCGGTTGCCCAGGCGGGGGAAGGGGTGGCCCGTGTCAACGGCCAGTGGCGTAATCAGTGGGAGCAAGCTCCGCTCGAAGTAGTCCAGGGCGAAGGCACTCTGAGCCTCGTCCAGGGCCAGGGGATCAAGGATGGCGATGCCGGCAGCCTCCAGCTGAGGCTCGAGGATGGCGTGGAACAGTTCGTGCTGCCGGGCGGAGTAGTCGTGGATCCTGGATGACACCCGCTCCAGCAGCTGGCGGGGGGTCAGGCCATCCGGTCCGGGCTGGGTGATGCCGGCATCGATCTGCCGCCAGATGCCCGCCACCCGCACCATGAAGAATTCATCCCAGTTGCTGGACACGATGCTGAGGAACTTCACCCGTTCCAGCAGGGGCACGGTGGAGTCTTCGGCCTCCTCCATGACCCGGGCGTTGAAATCCAGCCAGCTCAACTCGCGGTTGAGCAGTTCCTCGGGACGCGGGATGGGATGGAACACGGAGAAACCTCTGGTCAGGGATCTTAGCGCCCTGGTGTAACAGGCTGATGTTACAGGTGATGAACCGCCCGCCCCGAAGAACTTCCTTTGATTTAGGGGGATATTCGGGCAGAATCGATGGTTCGGCCCTCCACGGGGAGGCCCCGAACGGTCCGCCCGGACCCTTCCCAACGAGAGGGCAGCATCTGGCTGCCAGGTAGGAGGAACCCATGTCCCAGGAAGTCCTGATCGTCCCCAAGCGCGATACCTTCGGCAAGGCAGCCATCCGTGACCTCAAGAAGAGCGGCAAGATTCCCGCCGTGGTCTACGGTCTGAACGAGCCCCCCGTCGCCATCGCCATCAGTCCCAAGGTCGTGGCCCGCGTCCTTGCCAGCGATGCTGGCATGAATTCCGTGATGTTCCTTCAGCGCGAAGGCACGGACATTAAGCGCCACGTCATCATCAAGGACCTGCAGCGCGATCCCCTCACTGGCCGGCTGCGTCATGTCGACTTCATGCGCGTGGACATGGCCCTCAAGGTGCGCGTCAAGGTGCCTGTGCGTCTCGTGGGCATCCCCATTGGGGTGAAGAGCATGGGCGGCGTAGTCGACTTCGCCCACCGTGAGATCGAGATCGAATGCCTGCCCAGCATCATTCCCGCCCATATCGACGTGGACATCTCCAACCTTGCCGTGGGTGACAGCATCCGCTTCGAGCAGCTCACGCTCGCCCCCAACCTCGTCTTCACTGGGGACGCCCACCAGGTGATCTGCTCCGTCCACGGCAAGGCCGCCGAGGAAGAAGTCGTGGCGGCCCCCGTGGTGGTGGCTGCCCCTGAGCCCGAAGTGGTCAAGAAGGGCAAGAAGGACGAGAAGAAGTAGTCTCGGTACTTTGCATTCATCCATGCGCGGGCGCCTGAGGGCGTCCGCGGTAAAGATAGATGCATGTGGACATTGGTACCCCTCGGGAATCCTGGCCCTGAATACCAGGACACCCGGCACAACCTTGGCAGGTTGATGCTGCAGCGTTGGATGGCGGATCGGGATCTGTCCCCCGCTCCATCGAAGCGCTTCCCCTCGGGCACGCTCTACCCGCTCACTGACCGGTTGCAGGCCCTGGTGCCCGGCAGCTACATGAACCTTTCCGGCGAGGCCTGCCTGCAGGCCTCGTCGGCAGGCCTCTACCCACGTCGCCTCGTGCTCCTCCATGACGACAAGGACCTTCCCTTGGGAACAGGCCGGTTCAGATTGAGCGGCTCGGACGGTGGGCACAATGGGTTGCGCTCTGTGCTCGAGTGTCTGGGCACCCAGGATATCGCCCGTCTGCGCCTGGGCATCGGCCCCTTCCAGCGCCCTCTCGCCGATTTCGTGCTGGAGCTATGGACGGATCCCGAATGGGATCGCATCAAGGCGCTGGACGCCCCCTTTGCCCGCTTCCTCGACCTGTTGGGTGAGTCGGAGGATCTGATGACTTTGGCGGACAAGGTCAATCCACCGGCGTTTTGGGGGTAGTAACCAAGGAGTGTGTTCCAGACTTTTCGTTGATCTTCCTGCCTTTCCGCGCGAAACTATCCGTTCGCGTCCTCCGCTGGAGGGCTCTTCCTTGCTCCCTGGAATCCACAAGGGGGCTTCACATCCACAAGGAGGACAGATGCGTCGCTACGAGACCATCTTCATCGCCTCCCCCACGCTGACGGACGAGCAATCAGACGAGCTCGTCAAGCAGTACGAGGGGATCATCGCGGAGCAGGGTGGCGAACTGCTCAAGACCGACAAGTGGGGCCGCAAGAAGCTGGCCTATGAAGTCCAGAAGTTCAGCGAGGGCTACTACACCCTGTTCGAGATGAACGCGGGCCCGAACCTCATCGCTGAGCTTGAGCGTCGCTTCCGCAACAACGACGCCGTCATCAAGTACCTGAGCGTCCGCATGGACGAGGCCGAGAAGGCCGCGGGCCGCACCAAGCAGCGGCTTGAGCGCGAAGCCAAGCGCAAGGCGCAGGCTGGCATCAAGGAACGTTCTGCCGAGGAGGTGATGGGATGAAACGCCGCGCCGATGCGAAGAAGGGCAAGCCCAAGAAGAAGAAGGCTTTTGGGGGCCGACGCGCCAAGTTCTGCAAATTCTGCGTTGAGAAGTCCCTCATGATTGACTTCAAGGATGTAAAGACCCTCCAGGCCTTCACCCCGGAGCGCGGCAAGGTGCTGCCCCGCCGCACCAGCGGCGTGTGTGCTGTCCACCAGCGCGAGCTCGTGGAAGCCATCAAGCGCGCCCGCAACATTGCTCTGCTGCCCTTTGCCGCCGATTAGTCTGGGCAGTGGCATGCGAAATAGCGGGGGCTCGCGCCCCCGCTATTTCGTTGTGGATATCGATCAGTGGGTGCATGGACCAGGGATTCCACGCACGGCCTCGTGCGCCTGGGCGGGCCTCGATCCGGCGGCGCGTCAGAGGTTCATCCGGCGCAGCAACGCCTGGAACCTGGGGTGGTCGCGAAGGCTGGCGAAGAGGTGCGAGCCCTTGATGCCGTAGACGCCCCCGGACCGCTGCTCAAACGCCCGCTCCAGGCAGCCGAGGGCAGCGTCTTTGTCGCCGAGACCGGTGTAGACATGGGCAAAGTGGTAGGAGGCCACGTACTTCGATTGGGCCAGTGTCTCGAGATCCGCGAGGATCTCCCGCGCCCGGGGCTCCGCTCCCGTCATGCCGAGCGCCTGTCCCAGCTGGGCGAGAAAGAGAGTGCTTTCCGGCGAGAGCTCGACGGCGCGCTCGAGGGCTGCGAGACCCTCGTCCTTCCTGCCGAGCGCCAAGCAGGCCCAGCCGAACACCGCATGGGAGCGCGAGAAGGAGGGATCTAGTGCCAGGGCACGCTCCGCCTCGGAGAACGCCTCCTGTGTCCGGCCGAGCCGCATGAGTTCGTTGGCGACGTCGCTCCGGTGCGCGAGCGGGTCGAGCTCTCGCGCCCGGCGCACTAGGGCGAGAGATTCGTCGAAGCGCCCCTGTGCCGAGCAGAGCCAGCCGAGATGGTCGTAAACGTCCGCGCTGCTGGGACTGAGCCCCAGCGCGAGCCGGAACTCCGCTTCTGCCCCCTTCCAGTCGAAGTCGCGCGTGAAACGGAGCAGGCCCACGATGCCGTGCGCCTCGGCCAGACCGTTGTCGAGCGCCAGTGCGCTGTCCACCGCTTTCTGCGCACGCGCATAGGCTTCCAAGGGCATTGTGCCGCTGATTCCCTCCATGCCGAACTGAATGTGCGCGTGCGCCATCGCCACGAAGGCCAGGGCAAACCCAGGGTCGTGGGTGACGGCCTGCTCGAAGAGGGCGAGGCTCCGAGTGATCCCATCTTTCGTGAACTTCACAAGGTTGTGCCGCCCCTGCAAGTAGAGCTGATACGCCTCGAGATCGCGGGTAGGCCGCAGTCCGATCCGTGCGCGCTCTTCGAGTGTCAGCTCGGCCCTCAGCGCGGCAGCGATCTGCAGCGCCACGTCGGTCTGGATGGCGAAAATGTCATCAAGGTCGCGGTCGTAGGTCCCAGACCAAAGATGCTCGTCGGTGAGCGGGTCGACGATTTGCGCCACGATGCGCACGCGGTTGCCTGAGCGTCGGACGCTCCCTTCGACGAGCACGTCAACGGCGAGCGCCGCTCCGATTTCGCGCAGGCTTCGTTCGCGCCGCTTGAATGCCATGACCGACGTCCGCGAGGTGACGCGCAGCGTCCGGATCCTGGCGAGGTGAGCGATTACGTCCTCGGTGATGCCGTCGGTGAAGAACTCGTTCTCGGGATCGGCACTCATGTTCACAAATGGCAGCACGGCCACCGAGGGGAGATGGCCGGCTCCGTGATCGGCCGGTCTCGCTGTGGCGGGGCCGACGGTCTTGGAGACATCTTCCTTCAGTCGCGCTAGATCCCGAGCCAAATCCCTTGTCGAGGCGTAGCGCTCGTCCGGGTTCTTGGCGAGACACCGCTCGACGATCCATCGGAGGGCGACCGGCGTCTGCGGCGCGCCTCGCTCGACCGGCTCCGGCTCCTCGCGGATGATCGCCGTCATCGTTTCTGGCCTGCTCGCCCGCGCGAACGCCTTCTTCCCCGTGAGCATCTCGTACAGCAGCGAACCAAAGGAAAACTGGTCAGACCGGAAGTCGGTCGACTGCCCGAGAGCCTGTTCGGGCGACATGTAGGCCACCGTCCCCATCACGGTCCCGGGCTCCGTCATCTTGAGGAGCGTCGGGGCCGCCGTTGAGTCAGCCAGGCCCTCCGGTTCCATCTGCTTCGCGAGGCCGAAGTCGAGGAGCTTCACGCGTCCCTCGGACGTGACCATGACATTCGCGGGCTTCAGGTCGCGGTGGACGATCCCTTTCTCGTGGGCCGCCCCCAGCGCCTCGGCGATCTGCCTTGCAACAAGGAGAGATTCTTCGATGGGGAGAGAACCGAAAGCAATCTTGATGTCGAGGCTGTCGCCTTCGACGAGCTCCATGACTAGGAGATGCCTTCCCCCGCTATCTTCGAATGAGTAGACGGCTGCGACGTTGGGATGGTTCAGCGAGGCCAACAGCTTCGCCTCCCGCTCAAACCGTTGCCTCCTCTCTTCGCCTTCAAAGAATTCTTCCGGCAACACCTTGACCGCGACCTCTCGCGCGAGGCGCGTGTCTCTTGCCCGGTAGACCACCCCCATCCCGCCCGCGCCGAGCGGCGATAGGATTTCGTATGGGCCGAGGCGGGTGCCGGCGGAGAGTGTCATCGAGACGTCGTGTTGGTGGTCATGCAGCTGGCGGCGTCCGGCTCAGGCCAGCGCGGGCAGGTCGCGGCAGTGTACAGGGAATTCAAACGCCCCATTCTGACCAGGACTGAGGGCTGAGGGCCAGTGAAAAGGACGGAAGATCATCCGGAATCCGCACCAAGCAGCGTTTCAAGCACACCCGCAACATCGCTCTGCTGCCCTTCGCTGCCGATTAGTCTGGTCGGTAGTGTGCGAAACAGCGGGGGCCTGCGCCCCCGCTGTTTCATTTGAAGCCTTTATGGCAGCTTTGAGTGGATTATGGGTCTTGAGTTTGCCATTGATCAATGAAACCTCAGGAGGCTTCCATGAACCATCGAGTGTTGTGCCAGGCACCAGGGGCACCCGAGGTCATGAAATGGGTTGAAGCCCCACTGCCAAATCCTGCCCCAGAGGAGGCACAG
>Ga0209777_10004475_pt1 | contig 16495 bp, 16 predicted proteins | sample FrelakmetHBP12HB_FD_187147 | JGI IMG/M metagenome (GOLD analysis project Ga0209777, IMG submission 187147) | Freshwater lake sediment microbial communities from the University of Notre Dame, USA, for methane emissions studies -HBP12 HB (SPAdes)... | ecosystem: Environmental > Aquatic >...
AGCGCTTTTTCCAGCATGGTGTCCTCACAGAATATAATAGACCTGCGGTTTCGTTCCCAGCTCCGCCCTCCGGCGGATCGAGAACTTCTTGTCCAGAATCTGACGGACTTTCGAGTTAGGGTCTTCCACGTCCCCGAAGACCAGGGCCTTTTCCTGGCAGGCCAAGACACAGGCTGGCAGAATGCCCCGCGCCAGGCGCTCCTCGCAGAAATTGCACTTCTCGATCACTCCCTTCGTGCGCGTCGGGAAGTCGAGGTTGAGCTTGCGGATGAAGGGCCGCGGATTCACGAAGTTTATGCTTCTCGCCCCGAAAGGACAGGCAGCAAGACATATCTTGCATCCGATGCAGCGGTGCGAATCCATCATCACTATGCCGTCCGCCCTTCTGAACGTGGCCCCCGTGGGGCAGACCCGCACACAGGGCGGGTTGTCGCAGTGGTTGCAGAGGACCGGTATAATCTGTTTTCGGACGGTCTCCTGAATGCGGGTATGGCTCTCCGCGGGAAAGACGTTCTCAAACCGCTCCGGCCAAATCCATTTGACCTCGTGATTGACGTTCCCTATGGCCGGGACATTGTGCGCTTGATGGCAGGCGGTCATGCAGTCCGTACAGTCGCCGCAGCACTTATTCGCGTCCACCACCATGGCCCAGCGCTTTGCCTTCAGGGCGGGGGAGCTCCCCGGAGCGCCAGGGGAAAGAGTTCCCCGTGACGTCGTCTCTTTAGCGATGATCCTGCCCAGGGGCGGGCAGGCAACGCCGATGGCTGAGAGGCCCGCTATAATCAGAAATTCCCTTCGGGTGGGCGCCATCACAGAACCTCCTCGGGGTTAATATGGCAGTTCCAGCAGGTCGGCTTGACCCCGGTATAATCGTGGCACCGATCGCAGAAACGAGACTTGTTTTCGTGACACTCAAGACAGTTGCCTGTGAGACCCATTTCAAATACCCTTCCGTCTTTTGATGTGTAAACGCGAATATCTTTCCGTACCACGCTTTCACGCCACGATGCCAAAAGCTTCATATGATTGTCCCGCATGAAGGCGGTGTCCTCTACACAGCGCTTGTCCGCAAGCTTCTGGATTGCAGGAGTGTCGAGCTCGATTGCCGGCGGGGCAATGGTTTTCCCCCGGTCATACCAGAACGGGAAGGTAATCGCAGCCAGGAAGACCACGATCCCTACTATAATTATCCCCCTGTTATAGAGCTTCATCGTCCGTCTTTTCCTTAAGGGGTTCGCCGCGGAGGTCCGTTGTTCTCTCTTTTTCTCCCTTCATGACAAGGGCATTGGCAAGCAGCTCGTGGACGCCCGTCACCGTCACGCCGGGCACCCAGTACTCCATCAGCGACGTCAGCGTCGAACGGTCGATGGCGCACATGCAGGCGATCCGGTTCACGCCGTGCTTTTCCTTGACATGCTTGACGGCCATGGCACGGGGCATGCCTCCCCGCATCCGCATCTCGATGTTTTCGTCGTTGCCGAGACCGGCGCCGCCCCCACAGCACAGGGTCTTTTCCCGGATGGTGTCTTCGGGCATCTCGTGGAAATGCCGCACGGAATTTTTGATAACGTACCGCGGCTCTTCGAAGAGTCCCATGCCGCGGGCGGGATTGCAGGAATCATGGAAGGTGATCCGCAGATGGTCGTTCCGCGCAGGATCCAGTTTCAGTTTTCCATGCTTTATCAGGTCGGCCGTGAATTCCGCGATATGCACCATCTTCGTTGACCGGGCGTTTTCAAACAGCGTTCCCGTTATGGGAGACACCGGTTCTTCAAGGAAATCGGCGGGGCCGTTCATCGTATCCATGTATTCATGGATGACACGCCACATGTGGCCGCATTCGCCCCCGATAATCCATTTGACTCCCAACCGCTTCGCTTCCGCATATATCTTGTTGTTGAGGCGCTTCACCATCTCATGGGATGTGAAGAGGCCGAAGTTTCCTCCTTCGGAGGCGTAGGTGCTGAAGGTATAATTCAGGCCGATCTCGTGAAAGAGCATCATGTAACCCATGCACGTGTACGTCCCGGGGTCGGCGAAGTAGTCGCCGGAAGGCGTGATGAAAAGAATGTCCGCGCCCTTTTTGTTGATGGGAACCTCCACCCTCACGCCGGTGCGTTCCTCAATATCGTCCGCCAGGAATTCAAGCATGTCCTTGACGCCGCCGGGCTGGATGCCGAGGTGATTTCCTGTCCGATATGAGTTCGCCACCGGTTCGATGACCCAGTTGATGTTGCATCCCACCAGATTGAGGAGTTCCCTGCCCATTATGGTGATCTCCGCCTGGTCGATGCCGTAGGGACAATACACGGAACACCGCCGGCACTCCGTGCACTGGTAGAAGTAGTAGAACCACTCCTTGAGGACATCCACGGTGAGATCGCGCGCGCCCGCGAGCCTGCCGAAGCGCTTTCCCGATTCTGTGAAGTAGCGGCGGTACACGGAGCGCAGGAGCTCAGCCCGCAGGACGGGCATATTCTTCGGATCGCCGCCGCCGATGTAGAAGTGGCACTTGTCCGCACAGGCGCCGCACCGCACGCACAAGTCCAGAAAAAGCCTGAAGGAACGATATTTATCCAGACGCTCCCGCATCCCCTCAATAATGATCTTCTTCCAGTTCTCCGGAAGTTTCCAATCCTCTTCGTATGGCTGCCAGGCCCTGGGGTTCGGCAAATTCAGGTAGATGAGATTCTTCGCGGCGCCGCTGTAGCTCCATGTCCCCGGCCGGAAATCGACAGGGGTGTCCATCCACGGAGTCCGCGGCGGCTTGTAGCTGATCCGGATCATCTCCTCAGGTTTGGGTATCTTGATGGACATATCTACTCCTTGTCCAACGGCAGTCCTGCGGCCTTCATCTTATCCCGGTATTCGTCCTCATATTCCTCGTAGGTGTGAACCTTGACGGGCGCATTCCAAGGATTGATGTGCCGGCGCATCCGGCTGTCGTTGGCCATATTCCGTGTTGGGCTGAGAAAAACTCCTCCCATGTGCATGAGCTTGCTGAAGGGAAACCACGCGAGGAGGACTGAGACGAGAAGAAGGTGAATATAAAAGACGGCGCTCATTCCCTTGGGGACATAGGGCGCAAAGGTCACCCACCCTATGGCCATGGTCTTTACCTCTTCGATATCGGCGGGGAAGAAATTCCTCATAAGTATGCCTGTAATCGCGACACCCAGGATTAGAGCAACGGCGAAATAATCGGTAAAAAGAGAGATGTAGCGGAGCTGCGGGACAACGACCCTCCGGAGGAAGAGGAATGTCAATGCCAGGACGATAGCTGCATCGCTCAAGAAGAATGTCGGTATGGCAATATCAAAAAAACCATCTATGGCCGCGAGGCCGTTGATCAGCGGACCAACGGGCTCGATGAAGAAACGCATATGCCGCAATATAATTACGAGCATCGACCAGTGAAAGAGAAGCGCAAAAAACCAGAGCCACTTGGCGCTCGCATAAACTGGGCGCTGATCGTAGAGATAAAGCCGGGTGTTTCTGAAGAGCGAACGGAAGAGGAGAACCTCCAAGGCCATCCTGCCGATGACACCGGCCGTGCCCGGAGGGCTGTCCAGAGATTCGCACTTGATCCAGGGCAGCGATTTCTCCTGACCGCAGGTGGTGGGTATGGAAAAGGGGACAGGCAATCTTCCCCAGGATAAAATGCGGTAGACAAAACCTGCCACGAAAACGGCAAAGGCGCCGCATGGGATGACAACGAAAAAAACAGTCTTCAGTCCTGTGATCGTAGCCCCGCCCATGGCGATAAAGATCAGGATCATGATGGCAAGAAGGGACAAGGCCATGTTCATTTTCTGTTACCTCTTCGCCGCCTAAATTATTTTATGCTTTTCCCGATAAGACGATGGCCTTGCCGAGAAGATCGTGGAGTCCGACGACCTCCATATCCAGTTTATGGGCCTGCATGAGTTCACGAAGCTGCTTCTTGCAGTTGGCGCAGGGGGCGCAGACGATCTTCGCGCCTGTCGCCCGGAGTTGTTCCACCTTCTTGACTCCGCCTGTGGACATCCGCCAGTCGTGCAGACTCTCGACGACTACAAGCCCGCCGCCGCCGCCACAGCAATAGTTCATCTGCCGGTTCGGAGTCATTTCTATGAAATGCAGCACCGCGGCCTTCAAGAGTTCACGTGGCTGCTCATAGAGACCCGACCCTCGCCCCAGATTGCAAGGATCATGGTAGGTCACGGTCTCCGGGTTCTTCGTCGGATCGAACGTCAGTTTTCCTTCTTTGAGGAAGCTATGACTCACCTCAAGGATGTTCTTGACCTTCATGCCTTGGTACTCCGGCCGGCCGTATATCTTTTGAAAGAGGAGACCGGCCTTTGTGGAGTGGCCGCATTCGCCGATGACAATGGTTTTGCATTTAAGACTGTTGGCAGCTTCCAGAAGGCGGTTGAGGACCTTCTCCAAATCCGCATCGCTGTAGAAGAGCCCGTAATTGATGGCGTCGAAGTTCTCCATGCTGACGGTCCAGCTTGCACCGGCGGCATAAAACGTCTTGGCGATGCCCAGGAGTGTATCCGCCTCCATGATGTAGTCGCTCACCGGAGCAGCAAAGAAGAATTCAGCGCCTTCGACGTCGCGGGGGATAGGGATGGCGATGCCTGTCTCGTCCCGCAATTCCTCTTCGAGAAAATCGAGTGTATCGATGAAGGCCGCCTTGGGAATGGCGGACGTATTGCCTATCTCTCCGAGCTGCGTCCTGGTGCTCAAAGTCATATTGGCAGGGACGAAACCGAGCTGCGCTAATATAACCCGTCCGACCCGCGTGATCAGCGCGTTATCGATAGCCAGCGGGCAGTTGACGCCGCAGCGCCGGCACATGTTGCACCGGTAGAAGGCATCCACCATGTTGTCGATGTCCTCTTCCGAAAGCGCCTCTGCACCCACGAGCTTGCCAAAGAGCTTTCCCGAGGTGGTGAAATACTTCTTGTATACCTTCCGGAGGAGGTCGGACCGCCAGGCAGGCAAATCCTTCTGATCACGTGAGGCCTGATAGACCTGGCACTGCTCGGCGCAGTTGTTGCACTTGGCGCAGGTTCCGAGATACGTCTCCAGGGGCAGGTTGTAGATCTTCGCGCCCAGTACCTCCTGGAGGGTCTCGATGAAACGCACCACCCGTTCCTCGCGTGGCAGGAGTTTCTCGCTGCGGAAGGGATATTTGGGGTCTGTCTCCTCGCTCTTTTCGTTCTCTATGGTCATATGTGCCCCGCCGTCATTCCTTCTGCCAGTTGATATGATGATAGGTGAAGTACTTGGAGACGTAATGGATCATTTTGCTCAATGGCAGATACATCAAAAAAAGTCCTCCCAGAAGCACGGCCAGAATATGGACAGCGGAGAGGAATGACGCATCAGGACGGAATTCGATCAAGCCCAAAAAGTACAGGCGGGGAGAGACAGGAATGTGAGGCACCGAGGCCGCAAGTCCTGCAGCAGCTACGCCTGCCAGAAATGCAAGATTGAAGAACTCTTCAAAGTTTGAAAGGAGTCTGAGGTTCTTATCGTAGATTCGTAATCCGATGATATAGATTGGAGCAATCACAATGACCGAGAGGCAAACCTGTACGACAAGCTTCGTTGACCATCCCGAAAGGTAGAGGATGAAAAAAAGGACAGCACCCGCCATCCCCATATGCATAGAGAACGACCCGAACCAGAGGCGGCGGTTAAATTTGTAAAGGGTCTCAAAGGTGAACATCTCCTTTACCATGTATTTCAACTGGCCCGCGAGTCCTTCCGGCGCCGGGTATAATGTCCATTTCACGTGGGGCGGCAGGGACAGCCAGTGAATAAATCGCCATGCCGTTCCCAGCAGGCAAAGCGCAACGGCTATATAGGGAAAAATGACGGCAATAAACTTTGAACCTGTCATCAGACGCACCCGGTCGGTTTCGAAAGCCCGGCCAGCTTGCAGGCTCCCTTGGCAGGCCCTGTCGGAAATAGCTCGTAGAGCCTCTTCATATCGATACCGTTGTCCTTGACGAGCTTGCGGATCATGGGCGCTATGCCGAACTTCTGGAAATAATCCCGGAGATAGTTGATAATCTTCCAGTGTTCCTCCGTTAGTTGCCCCTCGATGCCTTCATTTTTCGCATAGGCCTGGGCGAAATCTTTACTCCACTTGTCCAGTTCCTGAAGGAACCCGTCTTCATCAACCTCATAAGTTTTTCCTGCCAGTTCTATCTGGGGCATTCTCGAAACCTCCTATCGTGCAGTAATATATATTTCGAATACTTTCTTATTGATGCCTGGCCCGCTTCCGGCTTCCCGAAGAGCTACTATCCTTCTTGCCGGCGCGGAATTTTTTTGCCCTGCCGACGATGCCTTCCGCCCACTCTCGCGTTCCCAAGGCATGTACGTGGGTGAAAGTGGCAAGCACATTTTTCCTGCAGAGTCCGTCTCTCTTGCCGTCCATGCCGATTCCCCGCTTGACCCGGAAGGCAAGATGTCCTTCATCCTCTTTTCGGGAGAGGACCCGGGAGTAATGAAACTCGTGGCCCGTAATCTCCGTCCCGACAGGATAAAAGGGATTTTCCTCTTCAACATGGAGAACTGTGTATCCGTGCCCCTGCGGGCGCTTTTCCATCCCGAACGAGATGGGCAGGAAGCCGACCATGGGATATTGCTTATCGCCGACAATCAGCGATTCCCCAAGGAACATGAGCCCACCGCATTCGGCATATATCGGCAGTCCCTCTTCTGCCGCGTCCCGCAGGGAGCGGCGAAAAGATTTATTCCTGGCAAGAAGCCCGGCCTGCGTCTCCGGAAAACCGCCCCCGATATAAAGGGCGTCCATTGACGGCATCTTTTCCTCACTGATGGCGCTCACTTCTATGACCCTGGCGCCCTCTTTCGCGAGCGCCTCGATGTTTTCCGGATAATAGAACTGAAAGGCCCTGTCCCTGATCACGCCGATGGTCACCGAGTCTGCCGGCTCTGCTGCCGGGAGGACATCCGGAAACGAAAGGTCTTCCCATGGCGGAGCGCTCTGGGCGATCTGTAACAAGCCTTCCAAGTCCAGGCAATTTCCGGCTATGTCTGCTACCTTTTGCAAGGCTTGAGAGATCCGGTCGTGTTCCTGGGGAGGGATCAACCCGAGATGTCTTTCCGAAAAAGGGATGTCCGCCATCCTGGGAACCGTGCCGAGGACGGAAATGCCGCAGTGGTCTTCTACGGACCTGCGAACAGCCGCCGCGTGGCGGGTTCCTGCCACACGGTTCAGGATTAATCCCCGAATATCCACATCCGGATCAAAGCGCTGGCACCCGAGAACCATGGCCGCCATTGTCCGTGTTACCTTGTCGCAATCGATCACAAGGACCACGGGTGCTTTGATGAGTTTGGCCAGCTCGGCTGTGCTGTGCTCTCCTCCAGCATTCGCTCCGTCATAAAGCCCCCGGTTCCCTTCGATCAGCGAAATGGCGTCCGAAAGGGCATGACGTGAAAAGGAGCGGACTACCTGTATCCGTCCCATCAAGAAGGTATCGAGGTTGTAGCAAGGGTTCGCAGCCGCCATGGCAAGCCAGGCTGCATCTATATAATCCGGTCCTTTCTTAAAGGGGATCACACCGATGCCGCGTTTGCTGAGCGCCGCAGCCAACGCCGCAGAGAGCGTCGTCTTGCCGGCGCTGCCGCGTAAGGCCCCAATAACCAGCCGGGGACAGGGTCGGCTCATGCTCTATCACCCACGCAAGCCACCACCGCTATTCCTTCGGATAACATTCCGCCAGCACAAGATAGGTCGTGCTTCCGCTCGACCAGTACTTAACTGCATCCTCATCTATAAGGGCCTTCACGACACCCTGGACGGCATGCCGGTCTTCATCGGGAAACCATTTGACGACATCGCGGATGTAGAACATCTTCTTTTCGCCCTTAGATCTCTGGCAGAACGCCTCAAGTACCCGCGCTTTCAGATCCTCGCTCATGGTTACCTCCATTTAAACTGCGTTGATGATCTGAACGTTTCCGTCGCCAGGTCGAAATCATCGATGTGCTTGTCCGTGAAGGGAATGCCCGTCAGGTTGAAGAAACGCTCCCAGCCGACGCGCTCGATCCACTCGCCGACCCGCTCGTGCTTCCTCGCATTCTTTGCGTAGACCTCGATGATGTTCTTCACAGCGGCAACGGTTTCCGGCCACAGTGGCGGGTTATTCGGCAGGTAGGGGATCGCCAATTTGGAAAACATGGGTTTGCTCCGGGCATTGGAAACCTTCCCTCCCACCCAGATGGAAATCCCGTCGTTGTCGGCATCGGCAATTGGCATGGCCGGGCAGACGGTGTAGCAGTTTCCACAGTACATGCACTTGTCGTTGTTGACGCTGACGGTCTTGGTCTTGCTATCCCCGCGGATGGCGCCCGTCGGGCATGATGCCACCGTCGTCGGGATTTCACAGAGGTTCGGGATGCGGGTATTGTCCGGCTTGGGGACAGTCCGATGGATGCCGAGGATGGCGATGTCCGAGCAGTGGACGGCGCCGCACATGTTCAGGCAGCACGCCAGGGCTATCCGCACATGGTTGGGCAGCTTCATCGTCACGAAATATTCGTAGATCTCTTCCATCAGCGCTTTGACGGGGCCCGAGGCGTCCGTCGCCGGCGTGTGGCAGTGCACCCACCCCTGGGTATGAACGATATTCGAAACTGCGTGCCCTATGCCGCCCACAGGGTAGTTCTTCTCTTTCAGCTCCGCAAGCAGTGGAGCTACCTTCGCCTTGTCCTCGATGAGGAATTCGATGTTATTGCGGCTCGTGAAACGGAGATAGCCGTTGCAGTACTTCTCGGCGATATCGCATATCTCGCGGATGTGGTCCGTTGAAAGCAGCCGCGGCGAACCTGCGCGCACCGTATAGAGAGATTCTCCTGTTTCACCTACATGCACCATCAAACCAGGCTGGAGGATTTCGTGATAGCGCCACTTCCCGTAATTGCGCTGAATCATGGGAGGGAGCATGGTCTTAAAATCAGGGGGTCCGATATCTGTTGGCATATCACTTCACCTCCTTTTTCTTGATATCTTCAGGCCAGAAGAATACGTACGGGTTGGTTCGCGGGGACTTAACCATCTGAGGCAACGCGGGAAGATCCACTGCCCTGAGGAATGTCCTCATGCCGACGCGCTTGATGAGTTCTCCGATCCGTTCGCGAGACCGGGCGGTTTCACTCCACCAGTCTATGATCTTGGCAATGAGATCTTTAAGTTCAGTGTAAGGGGGTTCCAGCTTCATGAAGGGCACAATGACCCAGGATAGGAGCGCCCCTTCCACGATGGGGGCCTTGCCGCCGATCAGGAGTGTGGCGCCTCTTTCTGGTCCCGGCCTCAGGGCCTTAGGCATCAGGTTTATGCAGTGCATGCACCGGGTGCAGTCTTCGTCGTAGATTTTCAATTCCTTCCCATTATAGACCATGCATCTCGTCGGGCAGAGGTCGCAGACTTCCCTCTGGATATTGAGGCCCGACGCTGCATAGGCCGCCACTTCCTTCTGGTCTATGGGGATATCGCCCTTCCACGTGCCAATAATAGCCAGATCCGAACGGGCGATGGAGGCGACGCAGTCATTGGGACAGGCCGCGACCTTGATCTTGAATTTGTACGGGAACATGGGGCGGTGGATCTCGTCCTGGTAGCTCATGGTAATGTTGTAGCATGTATCGAGGCTGTCTATGCACGCCCACTCACAGCGTCCCGGTCCCACGCAGGCGCTAGGCGTCCGTAAGGCCGAGCCGGAGCCGCCGAGGTCAAAGCCCTTTGCCGAGAGATCGTCGAAGCACTCCTGGAGGTGCTCCGTTGTGGTCCCCAGGAGAATGATATCGCCGGTGGAGCCATGCAGGTTCGTCAGGCCGCTCCCGTGTTTGTCCCACACGTCACAGAGATTGCGCAAGGCATCGGTCTTGTAGAACCAACCCGTCGGATGATTTACCCGCAAGGTGTGAAACGCCTGTACGTTTGGGAACTTCTCCGGGCAGTCCGAGTACCGGCCGATGACGCCGCCGCCGTAGCCCTTGACGCCGACGATTCCGCCGTGCTTCCAGTGGCCGATTTTTTCTTTATAGGAAAGCTCGAGCTGCCCAAGAAGATCCTTGGCCATGGGCTTCTTCTTGGCAGCCTGCTTCATGTCGTCAATGAAGCTTGGCCACTTTCCCCCTCCCAATTGGTCCAGAAGGGGTGTATCTGATTTTGCCATGAGATGTTACCTCCTTATCTTAATCATCCTATTTTCATCCAGTAATCCTTGAATGTCACCGCGGATAGCACGATGCCCAGCGGGACATTGACAATGACACCGATGGTGAAGGCCCAGAAGGGCTTCAATCCGAAGTGGGCCAGCTCCGCAAAACGGGTTGAGAGGCCGATGCACAGGAAGCAGAACACGAAGGCCCAGGAACGGAGCTTCTTGATCGGCGAGATGACGTTGGGGTTCAGGACTCTATCGAACCAGCTTGAACTGGCGACAAGCTGCGTGAACACGATCGCCTGGTCCGGTGTGGCGCCGGCAGTCAGGGCTTTCAAGTCCTGGTCGGAGAGTTCGCCTTTGACAGTTACTACCCCTTTCGCCGTGTCAACGGTGATGCGATCGGCATATTGCGGGGGTATCTGGTACTGCGAGAAATCTGCCTTGTAATCCTTGTTCTTGTATTTCCCTTCCAGATTCACCTTGCCGAGATAAGTCGCCGGTATCATGGAGGCGACAAAGCTCATGATGAGGGAGGCCGCAAGGAATCCGAGGACGAACTTGGGGAAACGCTCCCAGATAATACCGCCGCCCACGGTTGCCTTCTTGTCGCCTTCGCTGGTTTCCCAGTACATGACGGACACAACGGACAGGATGAGAGCCCAGATACCGATCCAGATGTCCCGTCCGATAACCTTCATCAGGGTGAAAGTGTGGATCGGCGCCTCGCCGAACCGGGTCGCCAATTCGGCCGCGACGGCAAATCCGGCGGCGTCGGCAAACTCCGATGTGCCGACGATGGCTCCGGCCACCCCGGGGGAGATTGTTCCCGGAACGACCTGCTTCATGACGAAGGAAAGGATAAAGATCATGACGATGGCCCAGACCGTAACGACGGCGATAGAGATCGAGATGTGTTCGTTTCTTGCCTTCACCGCGCCTCCTACAGCGATGGAAGCGGAGACACCGCAGACGGCGCCGCCTGCGCCGAGCACCGCTCCGAACTTGGGTTCAAGCTTGAAAATCTTTGTCGCGGCCAGGTAGATCGTGAGCCAGGTGACAACGGAAACTATAGTCGCCTGGAGCATGGCGACGGGCCCGGCAGTGATGATCATGGTCAGGGGGAGGGTCGCACCGAGAAGGACGATACCGGTCTTGATGTAATACTCCGTGCGCAGGGAGACTTTCATCCAGGCAGGGATCTTCAAAACATTGGAGATGATGAGCCCGATAATCAGGGCCAAGAGGGGCGCTTCTATATTGAGATCCTCCATCAGCTTCCACCCGGCGAGATAAAAAATGGCCCAGGAGCCGACAAAGAGAATTATGAATCCGGGTATGAACTGTTTCAGTTTATGACCCATGATGGCCATGGATATGCTGAAGACCGATCCAAAGAGGATAAAGATCGCCAGGTATCCGGTTAAATTCTTCGCCAGGTCCGCCCAGACCTTGCTGAATTCGGTCAGTTTGGCCGGGATGACAACCCAGCCCTTGATGGATCCGCCCGCCCAGAACGTGACGATGGCGAGGACTACGATGCCCAGCCCGAGCCACACGGACCACCAGTCTTCTGTCTTCCACAATTTTTCGAATTCTTTGCCACTCATGACATCCTCCTTTCAATAAGACACCTTGTTTCTTTGTCGTTGTTTATGCACTCATTATTTAAGGTTCGGATGGACAAAATATGGAATATACACTATAATATATCGTAATTAGATTATATATTATGTCAAGCCTTTCTTTAGAGCTGTACCCTCGTTATTTACAAGTTTTGATTTGGAGGAGGGTTATATTATTTAATCGCTCTTTCGTTTTAAAAAATATCTTAAGAAACTTCAGGAGATATCTATTAAAGACTACGAAAGAACTCACGGCACACGGTGAGTGCCGCGCCACGTGCGGCATGGTTGTCCAGAAGGTGAAGACAGCAATTAGTCTCACCATATGGGCAGTTTCGTGATTCATCCTATTTTCAATTAACAACAGCAGCAAGAACCTATGGTCTACAGGAAAACCATGGCCCAGCACCAGGTAAAGGATGTTTCAAAGAGGTCGTGTGCCCTGCTCTGGGACGAATCGTTCGCCTGGGGACTAATGGCCCGCCGGGCTCTGGCAGATGCCGGTTTGCCTTTCGATCTCCTCCGATCAGAAGAGATTCGCGGGGGGGCGCTTTCCCGCTACCACATGCTATACGTACCCGGCGGCTGGGCGTCGCAGAAGCTGACCACCCTGGGAGATCGGGGAGAGGAAGAGATACGGCGTTTCGTTGAGGAGGGCGGCAGCTACCTGGGAATCTGCGGGGGCGCGGGCATGGCCACGGAAGACGGCATATGCCTTATGCCCATACGGAGGAAGCCCACGACGGAGAGGGTCCCCAGCGTGAGCGGTCCCGTCCGACTTTCCCTGGCCGGTCACAGGATATGGCAGGGGATTGATACGCCCATCTTTTTTGCATGGTGGCCTTCGCAGTTCCGGGCCGCCGATCAAAGGGTCCGCGTGCTTGCCAGCTATGAAGAAATGCTGCCGGATGCCTTCAGTTCCGATATCTCCGTGGCCGACGGGCGGGTCATCGGATGGCCGGCCCTGGAGGCGCGCTACGGGATTCTTCTTGACCCGACGCGTCTGCACGGTGAGCCCGCCGTCTTGGAGGGGCAATTTGGCCGCGGCAAAGTGTTTCTGTCTCTCATCCATTTCGATACGCCGGGAGACCGAAACGGCGCTGCCGTATTGAGAAACCTCTGGGACTTTCTGGCATCGGGTCGGTCTTCAGAATCGCCAGTGAGAAAGACGCGTTCGCGCAGGCAGCCACTCCCGGTCCCAGCAGAATTTCGTGACGACTTGGACGTAATTAAGACGGCTGTTTCGGACCTGATTTCCATGGGCTCAAGGAATTTCCTCTGGTACTGGCGAAACCCCCTGTTCCTCCAGTGGCGCCGAGGGGTGCGAGGACTCGAATACGGCACACTGGCCGTGATAGTGGAGGAAATCGGAAAACGCATGAGCGGCACTGACGGAGGGCAGGCACATGCCTCATCGCTGGATCTTTTACGCTTGAGAGAGGACATTTCGGAGATCCGGAATCAACTCATTCCATTCGTAGAGAAAGCGAAGCGCCTCTTGTTCAGGGAGAGGTTCTACATGAATACGGCACCTCTCTCCCCTCTGAGATGTGCCGACCCAGAGATAAGCCGCCTGAGGCTGGAGCTCTTCGGATCTGCCATGAGTCACGGCGGACATTTCAAACGGCTTATCGACATTATCGACCGCTTTCTGTTTAATCTGATCCGGGATACATAGTTTCTGCCAATGCCCACGGAGCCATTTTGGTACTCGCATTCTTTAACGCAAAATCCTCACAAGACAAAAAGCTTTCTTGAGAATGGTTCTCCTTCAGCAAAATACAGCTATTCTTCTCGGAATAGACAGGGACTTGATTATCTGGATGGCTACTTTTCCTTTAGGCCTTTTGTGATGTATTCATGAACCTGCTTGATCTCCTGATCAGAAATCTTTTCTTTCGGAAAAGCAGGCATTACGCGCTTCGATCCATCGGGCCTCAGGGGGTTCCTGTTGAATTGTATATCGACACTGCCCTTGTTCTGGGGTATCTGTTAACGGTTATGAGGCGAAATATTTAGAATTTCCTTCGCAACAAAGAATGGATGATTAAAAGGGCTTTTTTGCCAAGGAATTGATGATGTATTGATAAATTTTTCTTAGTTGCTGATCAGAAATCTTCTCCCTAGAGACAGCCGGCATAGTGCCCGGTGACCCATCGGGTCTCTTGGGATTCCGACTGAAGTTTATAAATGTATCAAGATTCTTCAACGTGGGAGAATTGATTACAGGCAGGGAGGGGTTAATCAGATTTCCTCCATTAGGATGACAACTGCCGCAATTAACGGCGTAAATTTTTTCTCCGTCGTTGAGTCCCTCCGATGCGTCTGCAAGCCTGTCAGCAAAGATAAGTTGCCCGCCGAAATATCCCAATCCAATCACAGAGACAACGCAGAGGAAATAAAGCACAGATTTAATCATAAGACCTCCTAGATTTTTTATTTCCATAACGATACCTATTACAAGGAAAATGAATAATGCGATGGTGAGGTATATTTTTATCTTGATGGGGAATGACCATACTCCTGCGTAGAAATGCCACCAGTCGGTGAAACCCAGTAAAGCTGTCGGAAAGAGACAGATGAGGGCAAGCACGATGCAGTGGTAGGCCGTTGTATTCAGACTCTTATGCCGTTTGAAGACTAAGGAGACAAGGATGAAAATGAATGCGCCGACAACAAGTCCCGCCGGCATATGCGTGAGGGGCGGATGTAAAGGGTGGTCAAACCCCATGCTTTCTGAAAACCTGTACAGGAAATCCATATTACCTCAACATTTGCATTTTCATTTATATGTATCTAAGTCTTTTTGAAAGCAGTAGAGAACCAGGCATTTACAAACTCTGAACAATTTCTTGCGAGAAACCGCCAGGATTCTTACCTTACTTGATCACAAAATGTTGTCAATATCAATAAACAAGCCAGACGAGGAAATAGAGGGTATTGTTGTCAGAATCGTCTCTTCCAAACCCGTCATAGTTTAACCGGGCACCATTGAATTTATCGTAGACAGTACCTTCATAAAATAGACCGGCTTGCTGGGGCAGGTTCGTTTTATCGTTATCTCCATTATTAAAGAGAGCGACACCCGTATTCAATCCTTGCGCGTCTGTATGGGATAATTGCGCCATCACGGATATTGGAGGCGGGTGCTGATAGGGCTTATCGCTGGTGCTAAGAACATATCCGCCCAGTTTGAAAGACCGTCCAAAGGGAGTCAATTCGGGGAAAAACGTGTGGCAAGTACTGCAGGACATTCCGGTTTGGCGCTTGAAACTTGGAACGGTGTAGGCCTTTTCTGCAAATACAAAAGATAATCCAAGCAATAGCAGCGATAGCACGATAAATTTTTTCATCATCTGCTACCTCTTGACTTATCATTAACTAATATTTTCGATTTTTGTGTTTCGATTGTCAAGTTCTAACTACACCTCATATAGGAAGTAGTGAATATGGTGCCAATGGAGATTTTTGAATTCTGAAGCTAGAACACCTTACCAATACTTCCTCATATGCATCTCTCCCAGTTCAATATCTAATATACTGGACACGTACCAAATAAAAAATGGGGACTTAGAGCTGATTTCTAAATCCCCATGACCACTGAGAAAATTGACGTTGATTTTGGTGCCGAGGCCGGGACTTGAACCCGGACGGATTTTGTCCACTACCCCCTCAAGATAGCGTGTCTACCATGTTCCACCACCTCGGCAGTTGTCCTGTATTGTAGGCGTTGTGTCTCTATTTCTGCTGCCCTGCCGGCGCATTCTGCTGGGGCGGCAACGGCGCTTTCTCTGCCGGCGCCGTCTGCTGCTGCGCCTGCTGCGCTTTTTCCATGACTGACGACGCTTTATGCGTTGCCGAATAGGAAAGGGCGAGAGACGTAAGCATGAAGACGGCAGCAACAACTGTTGTCATCTTTCCCAAAAAGCTTCCTGGGCCGCTGCTCCCGAAGACGGTCTGGCTTGAGCCGCCAAAGACCGCTCCCATATTTGCCCCCTTCCCTGCCTGAAGGAGAACGACGAGAATCAAGATGACACTTACTGCCACATGCAGTATCGTAATTAATATTTGCACGCTAAATTATCTCCTAAAAAAGATTCCTCACATTCGCCTGGAACGTCCGATCTGTGATCGAATGGGCGCTGCCACGGCAATGACAGAAGGTCTACTATTTAATATTGTATGATCCTGACAAAACTTTCGACATCGAGACTAGCACCCCCTACCAGGGCACCGTCGATGTCCGGCTGGGCCATAAGGTCGCCGATATTGCCGGGATTAACGCTTCCTCCGTAAATTACATTCAACAACCCTGCCAGCTTATCACCATAAGCTTTTCCCATAATAGTGCGAATATATGCATGCACTTCCTGGACCTGCTCGGGCGTAGCAGTCCTCCCTGTACCTATCGCCCACACGGGTTCATAGGCTATTACAACCGGTTTTATATCATCGGCCGTGAAATTATTCAATCCCTCTTTTATCTGTCTTTCGAGTACGGCAAAAGTCCGGCCCGACTCCCGCTCCTCCAGGGTCTCGCCGATACAGAATATGGGCCGGAGGTCAAAAGAAATGGCCGTTCTGAGCTTTCTGTTGATCACATCATCCCTTTCGCCAAAGAGAGTCCGGCGCTCTGAATGACCCACGATGACGTATTCACATCCGGCATCTACGAGC
>Ga0209777_10004477_pt1 | contig 16486 bp, 16 predicted proteins | sample FrelakmetHBP12HB_FD_187147 | JGI IMG/M metagenome (GOLD analysis project Ga0209777, IMG submission 187147) | Freshwater lake sediment microbial communities from the University of Notre Dame, USA, for methane emissions studies -HBP12 HB (SPAdes)... | ecosystem: Environmental > Aquatic >...
TCCCACAGACTGCAAGGCACCCGCGATGAGAGCGGCGTGCTGCCGCCGTACAGGGTTAGTTGTAGGAGCTAGGAGCGTTACGGAAAAGAGGGAGGATGTTTGAGCTTCAGTTTGTTTGGGGGTAGCCGAAAAAAAGGCACTGGAGATTAGAAGGAATACCAATGCCCCTAACGCTATCCCTTGAAAAGCTTTCTTTGAATAGTTTTCTTTACTTTCCAATTTTTTTTTGCACTTCTCCTCATAAATCTTCACCCACATGCAACTATTTTAAATGTTTGGAACAAAGAGAAATATTTACTAGAGAAGGTTGATTGAATGGCCGGCTTAACAAAATACATCATTAGACGAGTACTTTTCATGATCCCAGTATTTTTGGGGGTCTCCATTCTTACGTTTGGAATAACTAATGCGGCCGGAGACCCTATTTCCCTTATCAGGCAGGGTCTAAAATCAGCGCCTCCACAAGTTATTGAAGCTTTAAGGGTGTACTATCATCTGGATCAGCCAGTCTATATTAGGTACCTGTATTGGCTATGGGATATTTTGCATCTCAATCTAGGAGTCAGTGTTTCGGGGACCTCTGTGATTGATAAGATAGGTCCATGGACTCTTACAACGCTAGAGCTTCAGATTCCATCGCTTTTATTAGCGGTTCTCATCGGTGTGCCTTTAGGTGTTTATTCAGCAAGGCATCAGTACTCCAAGAGGGATGTGACGGTTACCACGTTCGCACTTTTCGGTTATTCCATGCCTACTTTTTGGCTCGGACTCATCATGATCATAGTGTTCTCACTTTATCTAGGTTGGCTCCCTTCCGCGGGCGCTGCCGGTATTACCCATTATTGGTGGGGTAGCCAATTCGGCGATGCTATAGCTCATCTCATCATGCCTCTTCTGGTGCTCACTTACGTTGAGTTAGCGACTTTTGTCCGGCTAATGCGTGGGAATATGCTTCAGACGCTTAGAGAGGATTACATCCTTGCTGCACGCGCTAGTGGGCTCAAAGAGGGAACGGTAATCTACAAACACGCTCTCAGAAATGCAATAACACCAATAGTGACGATAATGGGATTGAGTTTCGGTTCAGCCTTAGCCGGGGCTCCAGGATTGGAAACAACGTTCAGTTGGCCAGGGTTAGGGTACGAATTCGTAGTGGCTACCTATTCTCTTGATATTCCGATGATAGTAGGACTTACTGTAGTCATAACAATCATGCTAATGATAGCTAACTTGATCACCGACTTGGTGTATGGGTTGATCGACCCAAGAGTTAGACTTAGTTAGGAGGGCTAACATGGAGAAAGATACAAAATCGGATGTTCCAACGACGCAGGAAAAAAAAGTTACTGAAAGAAGAGAGGCAAGTCAGTGGGCAGTAGCCTGGAGAAGATTCAAGAGAAATAAGGCTGGATTAGCGGGTCTCTTTATAGTTCTCTTCTTCGTGTTTATCGCTATAACAAGCCCATGGTTGGCTCCTTACCCTCCACGTAGTTATCAAAGTCTATACGAAGGGGACGCCGGACAATCCCCATCTTTGAAACACCCATTTGGGACAAGTAACTCGGGTCTAGATGTTTACAGCGAGGTTCTACACGGAACACTAGGAGATATGTACGTTGGAGTAGGCGCCACCGCAATAGCAGTTATAATAGGAATAGTAATCGGAGCTGCAGCAGGATATTCGAGAGGAGGATTAAGTGATGTTCTTCTCATGCTTTCCCAGATATTCTACACGATTCCTCTTCTACCACTAATCCTGCTTGCCGCTCGTGTATTCTTGATCCTCGTAGCTCAGGGATTTGGCTTGACGTTGATAATGCTTCTGCTAGGGGTCTTCGGATGGTCAACGATCGCATTCATCGTGAGGGGCGAAATACTCAGAGTCAGGGAACTAGAATACATCCAGGCTTCCCGGGCACTTGGAGCCAGCAGGTCGCGGATAATTTTCCGTCATATAGTCCCCAATATTCTAACTCCGGTAATAGTAACGGCCACTTTGCTGATAGCCGGCAATATCTTAACAGAAGTAGTTATTAGTTTCTTAGGTTTCGGAGACGTGAACACATCAACCTGGGGGTTAACAATCCAAGAAGGAGTCGCATACATTAGAACCCAGTGGTGGGTCTGCATATTCCCAGGACTAGCCACACTCTTCGCTGTCCTAGGGTTCAACCTTGTGGGTGACGGCCTCTCAGACGCCCTCAACCCGAGGCTCAGAGATTAGGAGTTGGTTTAAGAATGGAGACCTTGCTTGAGATTAAAGGGCTGAAGACATACTTCTTCACCGAGGCCGGTGTTGTAAAAGCGGTGGATGGTGTTGATTTTCAGGTTGGGAAGGACGAGGCAGTTGGCTTGGTGGGAGAATCTGGTTCAGGGAAGACTGTGACGGGACTCTCCGTTTTCCGAATAGTACCTCAGCCTGGAAAAATCATAGCCGGAACTATAACCTACGAAGGAGAAGATCTATTAGCGAAGTCGGATGAAGAGATGAGGAAAATTCGTGGTCGCAAGATCTCGATGACCTTCCAAGACCCGACCACCTCCCTCGATCCATTATACACCGTCGGAGATCAGCTAGCAGAGGTCATCAGGGAACATCAGAAGAATATTTCGAAAAAGGAGGCCATGGAGAAAGCAGAAAAACTGCTGGAAATGGTGCGAATTTCGGAGCCTCACCTTCGCGTCGGAGAGTATCCTCACGAATTGAGTGGCGGCATGAAACAACGTATCGCCATCGCTAGGGCCCTAGCTTCGGGGCCTTCTCTCCTCTTCGCCGATGAACCCACCACAAACCTCGATGTTACAGTTCAGGCACAAGTTCTAGAGTTGATCAAGGAGCTCAGAGAGACGCAGAAGATGTCTCTAGTTATGATCACGCACGACATGGGCATCGTAGCCGAGATGACGCAACGTGTGGAAGTACTCTACGCTGGGATGATGGCTGAGGTGGCTGAAACCCACTCGCTCTTCAAAAACCCACAGCACCCGTATACCGAAGCACTCTTACAAGCGGTCCCTAGAATCGATCAACGCAAAACCCTTAGGGTGATCCCTGGAAACATCCCGAACTTGATCAACCCCCCATCAGGATGCAGATTCCACCCGAGGTGCCCGTATGCAAAGGATATTTGTTCAGAGAAAGTACCACCTCTGGAACTCACCGACAACGGACACCTAACCGCGTGCCACTTTTGGCGCTCTCTCTCACTCACAGGAACGTGATATAAATGGAAACTAGTACTCAAAACCTGCTCGAGATAAAGAACCTCGTGAAACATTTCCTGATATACAACCGGGGCATTCTCCTGAAAACAAAGGCTGGGGAAGTCCATGCAGTCGATGACGTATCCATAACGATTGGCAGGGGGGAAAATCTAGGATTAGTTGGGGAGAGCGGCTGCGGTAAAACCACCTTGGGAAAGACCCTGATGTTTCTAGAGGAGCCGGACTCCGGCGAAATTAACTACGATGGCATGGACATGGTCGCTGCCTTCGGCTCGAAGGACGAGGAGAAGATTCGCAGGCTCAGACGCGGAATCCAGATGGTGTTCCAAAACCCCTACACATCCCTCGATCCAAGAATGACAATCTACGACATCCTTTGTGAGCCGTTCATCATTCACAAACACGTGCCTCAGAAAGAGTGGAAGGAGAGAGTATATGATCTCCTCAAAATGGTGAACCTCGAGGAATACCACGCTGAGAGATACCCACATGAATTTAGCGGGGGTCAACGACAACGAATAGCCATCGCAAGGGCGTTAGCTGTAGACCCGAAACTCATCGTCGCCGACGAGCCGGTATCCTCGTTGGATGTCTCTATTCGAGCACAGATACTCAACCTACTAACTGACCTACAGGAAAAGAAGGGACTATCCTACCTCTACATATCCCATGACCTAAGCTCTGTGAGACAAATCACTAATCGCGTCGCAGTTATGTACCTCGGGAAAATCGTTGAAACATCAAAAACCGATGAAGTATTCACCAAACCGCTTAACCCATACACACAGGCACTTCTCTCAGCTATTCCCATACCAGATCCTGAGAAAAACCGAACAAAGATAATTTTACCGGGAGAAGTGCCTAGTGCCACAAACCCACCACCCGGCTGTCGATTCCATCCAAGGTGCCCATATGCTACTGAGCTTTGTTCTCGAGAGGAACCACTACTTAGGGAAATAACACCAGCACACTTCTCAGCCTGCCACTACAGCGAAAAATTCCTCTAATTTAACAATCACAGCTGGTGGTAAGATGCGGAAGCTTAAGGCGCTGGGGAATTTACTGACCATCATCGGCATCATAGTCATCTTCGCCTCAACTATTCTTCCACTCGTCAAACTTCCCCAAACCTTTGTGAAAAAGGGTCCAAGCGTAAAACTGGATGAATCTACTCAATATTGGATCGACACAGTGATTTTGCCCAATATCGACAAGGGTACGCCATTCTCCGTAGATCTCGTGGGCGGACACTCCGGAGGACTGGGCATAACAATACTACCGTTTCGAGACGGGGAGGTGATAACGGGCGCAAGTCCCCTAATCAACCAAATTTTTAACCCAGATCAACAGAGATTTACAACATCCGCAAACACCTCAATATTCTCAGAGTACCTAGTTTCTATTGTGAGTATTAGAAATAACTATACATTGACTATTAATTCTCGATGGTCACCCTTCGATAGTTTCAGACCATACACTTACTTGGGTCTCAGTGCCCTACCAGCTGGACTACTTATCATCTACTACGATAATATTCTTGAAAAGCGAGATCGCCAATTCAAAAATCTGAACTAATCAACAATTTCTATTTAAAAATAGATGCGGACATTGCATTCTAATATCATTAGACTTGTCTTCATGAAATCTCAACCAATTTACATGTATTAAACGATCTCATTTCTTATATCTAGATAAATAAAGGAGCCAATTTGCATCTTATAGTTAAGCCAGACACTTGGACTCAGAGTCTTTTACAGCTTTTCAAATAAAATAGGATTTTCGCGTCTAAAATATCATCGACTATCGACTGTGAGGCCTCTATTAGACCATTTCCTTACAATAACTAACAGGTGACGCGTTGAAAATGATTAAATCTATAAAATGAGTAATTTGATCGTAATCTAACGGATGGTGTGTTAATGGCAAACAATGCTTCTAGCGAAGTCGTACACTGCCCCAACTGCAAGGAAGAGGTTCCTAAGACGCTCTACTGCCTGAACTGCGGTTATCCGCTCTATAAAGAAGAACAAGACAAAGAAGCGAAGGCAGAACCCGAAGTGAAGATAGAACCAAGCACACCACAAGAAGACGCAGTAATCGTGGTCGACGAAAATCAGGAGGAAACAAAACTCGAGCAAGAGGTCGAAGCATTTCACGAACCAACTACCGAAGTCAAACCTGAGATTCCAAAAGTAGAAGAAATGACAATTCAGTCAACGGAACCCGCCTCTGTCTCGGTGCTGGAAGAGAAAAAGACTCCTGATGTTCCAATGGAAGTGAACCCGGTGGAGAAACAAAAAACGGAGGAAATACCACCCCCTGTCATCGAGCCTAAACCAACCCTCACAGAAGAGGAACCGAGTCATCCAGAGGCAGCGAAAGAGCTCTTATCTTCCAGAGAAGAGGAGTCCAAGTTAGAATCGGTTGCGATGATTAAGGAGTTCGAAGAAGAAACTATGAATAAAAACTACATGCCCGACCCATTATCAAAGGATCTGATGGAAAACATTGCTAAAAACCTCTCACTAAAGATAAAACTCATCAAGCTCTACAGGGAGGGGGTGGTGAAGGAGGAGACTTTCACTAAACTGTTCGAACAGTATGCGGGGGAAGGAAAGATCTGGTCCAACCGCCGAGAGGAGATGCTCCGAAACTTGGCCACGGAGATAGAGGAAATGGAAGAAGCCTATGTTAATGCTAGCAAATCTCTCGAACTTTTAGAGATTAAAAAGTCAATAGGCGATGTCTCCGAACTAGAATACTCGGCAAAAGCTCCAGCCTATAGATGGGACGTCAACCACTTCGACTTTTTTGTAGCCGATAAGAGGAACAAGATAGCCTACCTCGAGAACATCGGAGTAATCCTGCCAACGGGGGAGCTAGAGGAGCTAAGAAAACTTGCGAGCCTACAGTACAATACATTAGATGCTCTGCAGATCTCGAATGAAGAGAGCCTATCAAGCATAAAGGAGAGCCTCTACGAAGCAATAAAGATCCTCGGTTAGAAGACCCTGATACTACACCCATATGATTGGGAACTATTTTTACCTTGGAAGAGTCTCTAAGTATCGAGACTGGATTTGCCTGACGTTATTCAACATATCGGTAAGAACGTGAAACTAGGCAAGAACGTGAAGATATGGCACTTCACCTATGTCGGTGACAATACAGAGATCGGAGACGACACGAAGATAGGGTCACTCGTCCACATTGACTACGGTGTAAAGATCGGGAGCAGATGCAAGATAGAGGGTTCAGCTTACATCCCACCACTAACCGTTGTCGGCAACGATTGCTTCATCGGTCCCGGCGTGATATTTACCAACGATCCATACCCAATGTCGCCAAAGATGGTGGGTGTAAAGGTAGAGGATGGCGCCATCATCTGCGCAGGCTCCATGTTGAAGGCGGGGATTAAAGTGGGGAGAAAAGCCGTAATCGGTTTCGGCTCGGTAGTAACTAAAGATGTCACGCCGGAGACTGTCGTATTCGGGAACCCGGCGAGGCCGAGAATGACCCTTGCCGAATACTTAAAGAAGAAGAACGAATGGGAGGCTAGCGAGTAGAGCCATAGTGAGGCTACGGCATGCCTCGGATCCAAGACCTCCTAAAAGGCAGCTCACATTGGGAAGCATACACACTAAGAGAAGAGGCGACGAGGGAGGGGTCAGATGAATGGGGCAGGAAACTGGCAAACGGCAGAGATGCAACCGAACCAAACGTGTCACGTTACCTTTTCGAGAAAGGTTTTAAAATTGAGTACCCGGAGGGAAAGAGGTTCGCGCTGTGCCTCACACACGACATTGACAAAGCCTACATTGGCACTGGGAGGAAGCTATTAAACCTCTTCAGGGGCCGCCTTGGAGGGCGATCTCTCGCTGAAAACCTTAGCGACATGTCATCTAAGGATAGGCCAAACTGCAATTTCGAAAAAATCATGGACCTCGAAGAATGCCATGGTGCAAAATCGACGTTCTTCCTCCTATCATTACAACCCCCTGACAAGGACAACAACTACGATGTAGCGAGTCTCCAAGATTACATATCATCGATCCTCGACAGAGGCTTCGAGATAGGGCTTCACGGTGGATGGGAGGCCTATAAAGATAGAGATAGGCTCGCCAAAGAGAAGAGTAGGATCGAGAAGGCGATGAATCGAAAGGTCGAGGGATACAGGAACCACTATCTCCTTTTTGATACTCGAGAGACTTGGAAGATACTCGAAGCCGAGGGGTTCTCATATGACTCAACATTTGGCTACCCTGATAGTATAGGATATAGGAACGGTCTTTGCCACCCATTCAACCCCTACGACTTAGAATCAGGGAAAGCACTCAATATCGTGGAGTTACCCATTGCAATGATGGACAGAACACTTGAGACATACAGCAGTCTTAGACCAAGTGAAGCCTGGGAAAGGATCAAGTTAGTGATTGATGCCTCCGAGAGATACGGAGGCGTGGCTACGATTATCTGGCATAATGTCTTCATGTGGGGCGAATGGGGGAAGCTCTATGAAAAGATCCTTGGTTATGGTTTGGAGAGGGGAGCTTGGATGAATGGCTGTGCAGAGATAAATCGTGTAGTAAAAGATCAAATTTAGAATTCCTCAGTTTTTTTAAAAATTGTTTAACTGATTTAGAATTTAAGTTTAAGGAGATTTATGTTTTTTATCTTTTTTACAATTTGTGAACATTTTTCTACAAATGAGGGTGAAAAGTTTCCTTCCGCTCGTAGAGGATATTTTCGTATAATAGATGGCAAATCATCATAAGAATTTGGTGTAAAGGGAATATCAAGGAGAGTATAACACTTTCCGATTTCAAAAGAAAAATGAGCATCACTCGATCCTAACTCTTTTTTATTATAAGAATGTATGATATCCATTTTTTTAGTAGATATTGGGGAACGTGAATTTAAAATTTCAATGAATTCTATTTTATCTAAACAAGAGTTTAATGATTGTAAATTATGATGTTTCATTGGGTGTGGTAAAATAACTAATCCATCTTGATCTATGATTTCATCTAAAACTTCATTAATATTTTTAGATTTAATTTCTTTATTTAAAAATATTCCAATAATATCACCAATATTTGTGTTTACTTCCTCACCGATTATGACAAATAAATCAGAATTTATTTTCTTTTTTTCGTTAAAAGTTACCAAACCGCCTTTAATTGTATCATGGTCAGTTATTGCCACTAACTTAATCTTTTTATTAATAGCTATTTTTATAATTTCTTTTGGATTCGTAAAACTATCAAAAGAATATCGTGAATGTATATGTAGATCCATTTTTATCAATTATTTACACCAATTTTTTAATTAGTTTATTCATAGTTAAATTTAATTGTATCAGGTTAGGGCCAATATCGTTATATTCAATATTTTTTTTAATTTTATAATCAAAAAGATCAATAACAAAACTTTTAATTTTTAATGGATTTAAAATTACTCTATTAAAATCATCAGGAAAAGGCCACATATATTTCAATCCTATTTTATATGAAAAATGGGGCTTAACATCGCCATTTAAAATCATTTCATAAAATAAATAAGGAAAATCAACACCAGAAGCTATCGCTAAGTCTAAAGATCCCCAAAATTTTGGATTAATCTCCATTATTTTATAATCGCCATTTTTATTATCCTTTTTAAATTCCACCATAGCTACGCCATTCCAATTTAGTTTTTGTAAAATTTTTAATCCATAGCTTAACAACTGTTTATCGTATATGCTCTGAGCACATGTACTTGGTCCTCCAGTAATTGGATATTCTCTTATTCGTTTATGCATGAAGTATGCTCTAGGAGATCCCTTATTAAATAATCCAAAGAATCCATAACCATCTCCTGATACATATTCTTGAACTATTGGAAATACACCTTGAAGATCGTGTATTTTTTTTACATAATATTCAAGTTCTTTAAAATTATATGCATATTTTACAAACCCTGCGCCATATATTCCTTTCACAACGAGAGGAAAATCTAATTTTATTTTTTTCAGATCTTCGATTGAATCAATTTCGATGGTTTGAGGACCAGGTATTCCCAAACTATTAGCAAGAGAGATAGTAGCACTTTTTGATGCAGCTATTTGAAAAGCCTCGGTACTCGCTATAGGAAGATTATATTCTTCAAATATTTTTATATTGTTTGATATGGCGAAAAAAACTTCGTATCCTACTGGAATGAGAATATCTATTTTATTTTTGATCATAATTTTTTTTAGATAAGAACAAAATTTTTTGGGGTATTTTTGTGGATTAGGATAAAAAAAGGTTGATTTAACATAATTAGAGTAAAATGATATTGGTAAATGATTAAAATATGTTGATCCACAAGAAACATTTAGAGATTTAGAGCCAAGTGATCTAATTATACCTAAACTATGTTTATAATTGGCATCGGTAACTAAAATATTACTATTCATTCCAATACGATTATTAATTGGACAGGAAATATTTAGAGAATTCCCTTTATTATTCATTTCTTGCTTACATTTTACGATCATTAAATCTTTATCGCTATGCTCGCGCGCATAAAATGATATAATGAAATATTTGCAAAAATGTTTAAAAAATCTATATAAAATACTTGGATATACCTAAAGACCGAAGCACTCATTGGATCTTATATCAATGTCGAGAGGGCCAAGTTCTTGATTGAGAAGATCGATGTCTGTGTAGTAACTCGTGATAGTTCGCTACCAAAAGGACTTGAATTTATCCCGACAGAAAATTTAATCGTTGAAACGTCAAAACCTATTGGTGAAGCAAGAAAGAGAGCAATCGAGCGAGTAAAAACTCCATGGTTTGCATTTATAGACGATGATATGGAAATCCAACCTTACTGGTTCAAAAATCTTGCAAATCATATAGATGAAGGAACAGGAGGTATTTGGGGGATAATTCAATATAAAGGATTAGGTAAATACTTTGATGAATCTACGGATATTAGACAAAATTATCGAATATTAAAATCAAATGAGAGGTTTAACACAAATAATACTCTTTTCCGCACCGATTTGGTGAAAGATTGGGTACCTTCTCCAAATTTAACTTGTTATGAAGATTTTGAATTAGGTTTACATATCATGAAAAAGGGTTATAAATTGAAGTCAGTTCCAGGTGGTGCTTTACATTGGCGTTCGTGGAGAAAAATGGCTAAAAATGCCGTTTGGGGAGGGAGAACTTTTCGAAAAATATTGAAACCATCTCTTTTTAATTATTTTTATGAATATTTTAAACGTCTAATTTGGGGCAGAATAACGGCCATTTTTAAATACGGTGTTTTTTTTATGATTTTATCTGGATGGAGAGACATATTTTTTGTATATGGAATGCTTACAGAATGGAAATAATCTCATTTTAAAAATTAGAAATACAGTCTATCGTGAGTTATTTAAATTTAAAAAAAGGCCTTTCAAATAACCCGTTAAAAGTCTATAAGATATTAAGGGAGATTCTTTTCCTCCGAAAATCCTTTTGATTAGGACTATTAAAAAAGAAGAGGGATATCTCCAAAATGGATCTAAATGGTATTTTCCACTCATTTTCCCAATTTCAAAGGCATCATTTAATCGATTCGATTTGGATAAATGAAGAGAACACGGCAAGGCTACTTTTAACCACTTATAATCCTTTTTCTCAATATATTTTCTTATATATTGATCCTCATAAACAACCATTTCTTCAGGTATTTTTATGTCTTTAACTAAATCAGTTTTGATTAAAGTACAGTTGGTATATCCTCTACCATTTATCCTTATTTTTTGAACTATGCCTTCTTTGGACTTTACATTTCCTTCAATTGCCCCAATTTTTTTTGATATATTCTTTGCTATTAATTTAAACCAATCTTTTTCTAATATTATATCTGAATCAATAAAAGCAAACCAGTCTGTTTCAACTTTTTTAATACCTATTTCTCTGGCCATTCCTCTATTACAATTTTTTTGAATTACTTTGGTACTTATGTTATTATATCTATTTATTATATTAATTGTTTCATCAATGCTAAAATTATCCACAACAATTAGTTTATTTAAAGGGATATTATTAACTATAGAATTAATACTTTCAACTAAGCATGGTTTTTGTGAATTTTTTGTAATCATTATTACATCAATTTTCATACGTATCGAAGTCTAACTTTTAGCATTAAAGCATTTCTTTGTATCCAAATAAATCTCTTTTTAACGTGCCACGAATAATGAGGCATCAATGAAGTAAATCTAGGCCTCAAGCGGACATTGCGCGCGCAACACCCGTGAGCCAAGGTGCGCGCACTTTTTAATATTAATCTTATTCACAATTAATACGTATTCAGATATATCTAGTAATAAAAAAAAGGTGTTACACCTGCAGCTTAGGAAGGTGTTAAAGGCATCTTGATTTTAATAATTAGTAGGGATTTTCTTGAACGCAGCGTTTGTGTTGATAAATGCGGAGCTAGGGACGGACATCGTGGATGATCTCAAGGCGATCCCGGAGGTCAAACAGGTCTACGGGGTCTACGGGGTGTATGACTATGTTGTTCGGTTGGAAGCCGACACAATGGAAGAGCTTAAAGACATCGTGACCAATCAGATAAGGCGCTTAAAGAACGTAAAATCAACTCTAACTATGATTGTAATGGATTAGGTCCATCTTAATGAAGTAATAATCTAATCACCGTTCCTAATTATTCTCTTGATCTTTTTTTGAAATAGATGCAGATTTAAAACGAGTGTATATCGTTAAGTGGTGAGCATAGGCGGGTATACTCATTGAAGATCGTGATAATGGGAATCGACGGATACCTTGGTTGGCCACTAGCGATGCGCCTCTCAAATAGAGGGCATGATGTTTCCGGTGTTGATAACTTTAGCAGGAGAAAAAACGTGGAGGAGATTGGCTCCCACTCAGCGACGCCAATAAAAACTTTTAATGAGAGGTTAAAAGTCTGGCAGAAGGTTTCAGGTAAGAAACTTGGATTCTATGAGGGTGATCTCACTAAATATGATTTCGTCGACAACATCATTGGTAAAGAAAATCCGGACTGCATTGTCCACCTCGGTGAGATCCCATCGGCTCCATATAGTATGATCGATGTCGAACACTGTAACCATACACAGATGAACAACATCATCGGGACCAACAATATTCTGTTCGCCATGAAGAAGCAAGTCCCAAAGTGTCATTTGCTCAAGTTGGGGACGATGGGCGAATATGGGACGCCGAACATCGACATCCCAGAAGGCTTCTTCGAGATTGAGTTCAGGGGAAGGAAAGACTATCTTCCATTCCCACGCCAACCTGGAAGCTGGTATCACCTTAGCAAGGTGCACGATTCCCATAACATCATGTTTGCCTGCAAGATCTGGGGACTCAGGAGCACCGACATTATGCAGGGAGTAGTCCACGGAATCGTAACAGCCGAGATGGCCAACGATGAACTCCTTACCAGATTCGACTTTGACGAAGCGTGGGGAACTGCTCTGAACAGGTTTTGCGCCCAGGCTGTTATTGGTCACGAGCTAACCCCTTATGGAAAGGGTGGCCAGACGAGAGGCTTCATCGCTCTCCGCGACAGCATAGAGTGCATGACAATCACAGCGGAGAATCCACCAACCGAGGGTGAATACAGGGTCTTCAACCAATTCGATGAGACCTATTCAGTTAATGAACTGGCTGAACATGTCGTTAACATAGCGGGCGAATTTGGGCTGAAAACGAAGATTTGGAGCATTGAGAACCCTAGAATGGAGAAGGAAGAGCATTACTATAATCCGGATCGGAAGAAACTACCTGCCCTTGGGTTTAAGCCATTATTTAACCTCGACTCCGAACTCAGGCTGACGATTCCTAAATTGATTATGTATAAGTCTCGAATAGAGGAGAAGAAGAAAAGCATAATGCCAAAAATCAAGTGGAGAGGTTAATATACAATTAAACTTTTATTAATCCGATTTTTTCCGACTCGCCCTCTTTTTTTATAACCCCTCTCAGCTTCCCGTCAATCGCCTTCAGCTCTATTTGGATTTCGATCCAGTCGCTAGTACGCCACCTTGCATATATTGCAGGGATCCTGAATGCGCAGTGTCCAGCGACCTGACCGAACTCTGCTCGGAAATCCATAAGAGTAACAACTTCACCCTGAGGGTCTTTTACAGTGGCGTTGTGGCGGTCAGATATTCTTAGTTCAAGTTCGTGGAAGCCGAATGAGTCGTAGTACTCTCCTACCCATACACCGGTTAGATCTACACCAACATCCAAAAGAGAAGTCTCAGGCTTGTACCTTGGGTAGAATGAGGTGCCGAGGTCAAATTTCTCGACGAGACCATCCTCTCCATATTCGAAGGTAAGTTCGTAGCCATCGTTTGCCGGGCCGTGCACCACGTATCTGACGTCATTGACCCTTTCAAGCTGAAGGTAGTCGTCTAGTGTCATGAAGCCATTTATGACCCTTATTGTTGATTGGTGAGTTTCGTCGCCATAGGTACCAACGATCTTCTCCCAGTTGGTTGGCGGTATTTGGATATTAGCTTGGTTTTTTAGAGCTTCTCCCGCAACTATCCTAAGAGCAGTCGGAGCGGGGGGCCTCCACCCAGAGCCATCCTGGAGGTTACTCATCCAACAAACACCTATCCTCTTCTCGGGATAGAAACAGACGTGGTTCGTATAATCCGGAAGCCCACCAGTATGGTAGAGCATCACTTGGTCGTCATGTATAGTGCGGAACCAGGTAAGCCCCATGCCACTACGGGATATTCCCGTGGGTGCCTGTAGACTGTGCATCTGTCGAATGGTTTCTTCCTTCAGAAGACGCTTCCCATTGTAGACTCCGCCATTCATATTCATGATTACGAATTTAGCCAGATCCAGAACATTTGAGTAAAGGCTTCCAGCTGGATCTGCTGGTATCGTACCAAGAATATATGGTGAGTTGGGCAGGAGTTCTTTGTTCGGACCTCCTGGTCGCTTATAGCCCTGAGCTAGGTTAGTCAAGATTTGGGGAGAGAGCTCGAAATCGCTTGAGGTCATCTCAAGGGGTTTCAGGACGTGTTCTTTTAGGTATCGATCATAGGACATACCAGTAAATTGTCCGATGAGGTAACCCACAATTGTGAAGGCAGGGTTACAATATGCCCAGGATTCACCACGGGGGTTAACCATTTTGGCTGCTTCATCGATATAGCTTCCCATATCAAGAGGTTTTTCGCCAAGTAGGAATAGAGGTGGGACACGCGTCGGCATCCCCGTATAGTGTGTGAGAAGATCCCTAATCTTGGGTTCCTCCCCTTTTACGTTCTTGATCTTGATCTCGAGATGTTTATTCACATCGTCGTCGAGACTGAATTGCCCCTGCTCCATCAGTTGGAGAAAACCAGTGGTCACGACTGTTTTAGTGACAGATGCACAGCCATATATCGTCTCGGGGGTTGCCAGTTTACCCTTTCTGATGTCTGCGTAGCCGAACCCCTTCGACCATACTACCTGATCGCCCTTGATTATTGAGACGGATGAACCTGGGTGCTTTCTCCCGTCGAGTTCAGCGGATATGAATCGCTCAAGAAGTTCAGTGTCCAGAGACTCCACCAACAAGTTATTTTCTGTGGTTGTAATAAGTTATTTTCCCCAAACTCAACTGTTTACCTTAAACGTCATACTTAACTTACTAACACTACTCGACCTCTCCACTACCTGACCCCTCCCTCGGCAAACAAAGATTAACAAACACGCACAACAAAGAAACGAATCGTGGGCACGAAATCGTTATAAGTACTAAAAAGAGAAAAATATCTAAAAAAAAATAGATTTATAAAACATCAGAAGGTGCAAGACTTTATAAAAAAAACTGAGGGGGAAAGGTCAAATCTCCACGCCTCAGTCCTTATTTCCTCCTATCAAAGAGCTACATTTTTACGACACACTCTAGAGGCGCTTACCAATCAAAAAGAAGCAACATTCGATATTGTTGTGGTTTTGAAGCCAAGCGGGGATGGTTCGGAACAGGTAATACAGGAATTCAAGAATAGATTAGACCTACAAGTGATAATTCAGAAGGAAGGTTTCTTAATAGACTCGATAAATTTAGGGCTCAAATACACAAAAGGAGATGTCATCATATTTTTAGACGATGATGCAATCCCTGACGAGTCATTTATTGAAGAACATCTAAGGTGTTATAAATCTAAATTAAAGATCGGCGGTGTAGCCGGAAACGTAATACCTACTATTCTAGGAAAAGGGGACGAAGTAAATTTCAAAACAGGTAATTCACAGATTATCTCCGTCCGCACACCATTTTTAAAATCAATTTCACGGAGACTTTGGAGATGCCCCCTACCAGGCATGGAGAATTACTATGTCTACATATCCAAGGCGGGAAACGTAGAGTATAATGCAGATATTACAAAGAATCTGGGAGATGGCGTCTTTAAATCACTTCTCGGGAGGGGGGCAAACATGTCAGTTCTCCGAAAGGCCATCGAGGGATTAACACTCCCCCGATCCTGGCTACTAGGCTTATCCTATGAGCAATACATCGGCTGGTTCATCTGGCGCCGAGGCTACATCACCCTATTTGACCCCAAGGCTGTTGTTCACCATCTAATACATGGAGAATCGCTTAGTCGAAACGCGTCGGGGAAAAGGTTAGTATTAATCTCCGTTGAGAATCAACTATTATTCAGCCGTCTATATGGATTAGAGCCGAGATTATCCATGAAGCAAAGAGTAATTTGGTTAATTTTTGATTTCTTTAAAATTCTTAGGAAAAAATCGGGTATAAAATATGGTGTTCAAGCTTTCACCAAGGGAGAGATTATCGGGTTGAAATGGCGACTTATTCGTAGTCAACGTGAGAATGGGATAATCGACTTACTTAAGATCACTTAATTCTAAATATCTATCTTTTAAAAAACCACCAAAAAATATTCTTATTTAATTAGCTCCAATCGCGCGCGCATAAGTTTTTGTCTTAGCTGACAAGGTTTTATAGCTAAATCGAAAAATTACTGCTTATTGTTTACTCTTCTTCGAGGCCCTTAAGTTTTCGTGTCGCGATTAGATATAGGAAGATGAAGATCTCGACAACGATATTGCCTGCAGCAAAGAGGGTGTAGTTTCCTCCCACAATTGATACGATGTAGAGAATGAGCAAAGATAATAGGACCCATACAAATGCAAAGTCTTTCAAAATGTGGGTAAAGGTCTGAAGAGGGTTAATGGTTTTGACTCTTGCTTTCATGCTTATGAAGTAGAGGATG
>Ga0209777_10004478_pt1 | contig 16481 bp, 13 predicted proteins | sample FrelakmetHBP12HB_FD_187147 | JGI IMG/M metagenome (GOLD analysis project Ga0209777, IMG submission 187147) | Freshwater lake sediment microbial communities from the University of Notre Dame, USA, for methane emissions studies -HBP12 HB (SPAdes)... | ecosystem: Environmental > Aquatic >...
AGAAAGCCCAATGCCGGCCCGCTCGCTACGCTGCGCGCGCCAAGGGCTTCGCTCCGCTCGCGGGCCGGTTCGGGAGACCTCTTGCAGGGGACGGGCCTTTCATGGATAGGGTGCAGGTGAGCCGCCATGAGAAACCATCCCTCTGACAGCGTGAGGGCAGACCGAATCAGAAATTCAACGATCCGCGACCGCTGGTTCAAGAAAATGGTTGAAACCGACATTCTATTCCTCCTCGAGAATGGCCAAGCTGAGCAATTTCATGCTACCAGCCATTACCCTCACGATTCGATTGCGGCTCCCTGGGGGTCGCAGACCTCATGAGTCGAGTCGCTGCGCCTCGAGCGGACGGTGGATGATATTTTCGAAACACGCGGGTCAACGGCACCTCGGTCCGTAACGGGTTCGCCATCTACCGCACGGCGGCCCTCCGCCAAGCTCGTACGAGGACAAACGTCATCGCCGGAAGAAACTAACGCGGGAAACCCAGAAACGTTGGGATTTCGAAACGTTGGTGGGGGCATCAAGGCACCCAGCAACCATGCAAGCCGGGAGGGGAGACCAGGTGGGGACTGGGTCAGCATCAGAGACATTACAGGGGCTGCCTTCTAGGCGTAATTGCCCTGCTCACATCGACCGTGAGCCGCATAGACCCGCGCCAGAGGACAGCCAAGGCCCGCAGCGGCCCTGTAAGCGAAACGGCGATTGGGCCTCCAACTGCCTTGTTGACTAAAGGTGCCGGCGACCTTGACGGCAGCGGGCGCGTGTCCCAGGCGGATGTTGCTATCGTTCAGCAGGCGCTTGCGACGCACTACGGCGACTCGGGCGGTGGGAACAGGCTCCCCGCCCCGGGAAATGACGGCAGAAACGGCGACGAGCTAGCGTAAGCTCGCCGCCGACGCAAACCTTAAACGCCGCCCCCAACAGTTGACAAAGGGCCTCCCAACCCGTTACCAAGGTAGCGTCCGTGCCGACCTCCTCCGTTTGTGCTGCATACCTTGCAGAATTGGAGAGTCGGCATGGAATTTTGTGGAGCCCCAACGTCCATGGTCAAACCTCAAAAACGGATGAAGTCCACAGTGCCTAACACGTTTGAAGAGCACGCTGTATACGTCGGCGACTATGCCGGCGAGAAAACCATCAAGGTCCTGCTGGTCTCCGCCGCGACGCCGGACACCTTCTGGAGCTACAGGCACGTCCTGTCGTTCATCTCCAAGAAGGCGTGCTTCCCGCCGCTCGGCCTGCTCACCGTGGCGGCCATGCTCCCGAAGCACTGGAACCTCAAGCTCGTCGATCTCAACGTCACGTCGCTCACCGACGCACAACTCGAGTGGGCGGATTACGTGTTCGTCTCCGCAATGCTCGCGCAGGTCAATTCCGCACGAGAAGTCTTCGCCCGGTGCAGCGTGCTGGGCAAGACCGTCGTCGCGGGCGGGCCCGTGTTCGCCACCGGCCACGAGGGATTCCCCGATGTGAAGCACTTCGTCCTCGGCGAGGCGGAAGGCGTCATGCCCGAACTCGTGGCCGATATGATGTCCGGCAAAGTCAAGGAGTTCTACCATAGCGCGGCGCGGCCCGACATCGAGCAGACCCCGGTGCCCCGGTGGGACCTCATCAAGTTCAAGCATTATGCAACCATGTCGCTTCAGTTCTCGCGTGGCTGCCCGTTCAATTGCGAGTTTTGCGACATCATCGTGATGAACGGTCGGGTCCCGCGCCTGAAGACCAACGAGCAGATGATCCGCGAACTGGACAGCCTTGTGGACAGGGGCTGGACGGACTCGATCTTCATGGTGGACGACAACTTCATTGGAAACAAGGCCAAGGTAAGGGCATTCCTCCGCGAACTCATCGCCTGGGAGCAGCGTCGCGGCATCCGCCTGCAGTTCACCACCGAGGCCTCGTTAAACCTGGCGGACGATCCGGAACTGCTGGACCTGATGGTCCGTGCGGGTTTCAAGAAGGTCTTCGTCGGGATTGAGACGCCGCAAGAGGACAGCTTGCTCGAGTGTGCGAAGGTCCAGAACGCGAACCGCGACATGCTCGCCGCCGTCAGGACGATCCAGAAGTCGGGCCTCGAAGTGATGGGCGGCTTCATCGTCGGTTTCGACAGCGACAGGCCCAACATCTTCGAACGGCAGATCAAATTCATCCAGGAAGCGGGCGTCGTAACGGCCATGGTCGGTCTGCTCCAGGCGTTGCCCGGCACGCGGCTCTTCTCGCGGCTCCAGACCGAGGGCCGTATCCTTCACGATGCGACCGGCAACAACTCCGCGGTGGACCTCAACTTCATCCCCAAGCTCGCCCCCGAGACACTGATCGAGGGCTACCGTACGCTCGTCAAACGCCTCTACACCCCAAAGATGTACTATCGCCGCATCCTCACGTTCCTCCGCGATTATCGCCCGCAAGGGCAGCGTATTCACCTGTCCTGGTGCGACCTGAGAGCATTCTTCAAGTCGCTGTGGGTCATGGGTGTCCTGAGCCGCGGCCGACGCGAGTACTGGAAGTTCTTCACCAAGGCGTTGCTCTTCCACCGCCGCGCATTCCCGGAGGCCATGACGCTCGCGATCATCGGATACCACTTCCGACGCGTCGCGTCGGCGTTGTAGAGCGAAGCGAATCCAGTCGGAGGTGAGGGCGGTGTCCGTGTGTCGAATACCAGTCCTGGAAGCTCAAATACGCTCCTCTCACCGACGAGCGATGCGTAGCGTGCCGCCAGCTCTGCGAAATGCTGATGCAGGAGAGTGAAAGGCTGTTCGAGGTCGCCAGGAAGAAACGAAACAAGGTATCGAGGCCAAGACGGGTGCTGGATGGTCCCAGCATCGTCTGAGGAGAGGAAGTCATCGTGAAATGCCCGTTCTGTGCGGAAGACATCCAAGACGCCGCCATCTTGTGTCGATTTTGCGGTGCCGCAAGAACGGCGCAAGGCGAATGGGTTTCTTCCGACAGGCCGTCTTCTTCGCCGACTCGACGTAGGGGCAGTTCGACCATCAAGATTTCCGGCGGGTTTTTTCTCCTGTCCAGCGTTGTGTCGCTCGCCTCCTCGACTTCAGATGTCCCCTTGTTCGGGGCCATGCGCAGCGGAAGCCTCGCTCTGTGCTACAATCTTTTCTATGCGATTCTCTTCCTGAGCATTGGGCTCGGTTTGATCATCGGGCGGGTGTGGGGTTACCGACTTTTCTGGGCAGGCACAATCGTCTACAGCCTGGATGGGCTTACGTTTCTCTTAAACAAAAACACCAGAAATGCCTACCTTTCCGCTGCCGGCGTTACCCGAGAGGTGGGGTCTCTTGTCGACTTGAACATGTTCGACCAGGGAGTCGTCCTTGCGAGTCTTGTCTCGCTCCTGTGTTGGTGGGGTTTCGCGATTTTCATCTGCTTGCGACGTGATTATTTCCGTGGATCAATTGTCTTGAGCAATGCGTTGGCAAAGTAGACCCTGATCACGCCGACGCACCAAGCAGCGGCCTCGGCTCGTGCTGCAAACTTGCGGAGCCAGATTGGTTGAATCGAAGGACGGCGGTAGCAAACTTCTCCACTCGGTCTCCCAAGCGAGTAAGCCCGCTCCTCTGCCAAAATTCATTGCCAGGTCATCGAATCGTGCTCGACTCAGCGGCGGCGTTGTTGTGCCGTCCTTACCATCTGCGTGTTCCGAATCCGCCTATGCCAAGACTTGCTTGCGGTTTATGGCGCGTCTAGGATGGCAATGCGTGGCGGCCGAAGAGCTTCTCGATGGGTCGGCCATTTGGGCGATTGTGTGGAACGTCTGCGCGATGAGCAGGCGATCTTTGACTACATTTATGCGGCTGTTTTTGAAGGGATTTCACAGGTTTGGCTGTGTTTAGGCGCTTGCGTAAGTGCCTGAAAACACGGCTCTTAGAGTGTTGCCACGTTTTTCCGAAGTTGCCTTACAAGCAGGAGGTCAGAGGTTCAAGTCCTCTATCGCTCAGTTCTCGTCGGATAATGCGCCGCAAAGTTCCCGATGTGGTCTGCGGAGTTCCTTCCTGCTGTTGCCGAACTGCTTCCGCCGCCCAAAGAGCGTGTGCGAAAACTCCCTCTCCCTGGCAGGGAGAGGGTCGGGGTGAGGGTCGAACGCACAGACGATCGCAGGTTTTCCCCCTCACCCAACCTTCGGGCTCCCGTTTTGGTCGCCCTCAGCCCCCAAAGGAGAGAGGGCTTTGCACACACGCTCTAGGGTAGAGAAAAGCCTGGCCGTGCACCGATATCAGATGTGGGAGGAGCGCGGTCTCGGTGTGCACGGGCCGATTTCCAGCCCTCATGCGACGACCGGTTTTGGTCCAAACACGCAGCAAGCGCGGAGCGCAGCCATGGATGGCAAGTATTCCTTACAGTTCATCCGTTCATCACGATTTTGTTCTGATTGTGAGCGAGGCCCAACGGCCGCCTTTCTCATAATTATGCTGGCAAACTCGTTTTTTCCCGGCACTGCGATTGGGGGGTATACCGAAAGCTTCCAAACCTGGTCGTCCACGTCCGCGGGCGCATGGCAGACCAAAAGCCTCAGCGGAGCGCCGTTCAACGTGCCGGCCAACGCCGTGGTCGAGGTAGGTGTTCGCAACAGCGACAATGACTCGCCCCGTTCTGGTGGAGTGCGCGCCGTCGGATCCAGTCTGGATCGCAGATTCAACATTCACGCGCCATACACGGACGGCAGGCAACCCGTGGTCATGCACGTGCAAGCCGACAGCAGTTCGCAAATCCAGCACTACGCCGAAAACACTACTTATGTCACTTTCGTGCTCTTGGGGTATTGGACCAGCGGGACGTACGTCGAGCTGTTCGACACGTTCACCGCGGGGGCCAGCGCGTCGTGGACGGATAAGAATCTCTGTTCCTACGGGGTGCGCGCAAGTCACGTGGCCGAAATCGTGATCACCAACGTTAACGCGGTCAACGGTCGATCGGTTGGCGTGCGAACTAACGGCTCTTCGACAGACCGGCGATTCACCCTCGACCGAGGATACGCCGGGGCCTTCAACCTTGTCTCCATGTTTGTCAAGACGGACACATCCACCGGATCGACGATCGAGGTCTACGCCCAGGACGACACGGATATCGGTTTCAATCTGGTGGGGTATTGGAGCGTTGCACCCGGGGCCTACACGGAAGCCTTTACCGACGTGGGAAGCCCCAGCGCGAGCGCGACCTGGCAGGACAAAGATCTAACCGCAAACGGGGTTCCCGACAGCGCCATCGCCGAGTTTGTGCTGGCCAACGAGTACACCGGCGGCTCGCCGACCCTGGGAGTCCGGACCAACGGTTCGTCGTTGAGTCGGCTGATACAGACGCACCGGGTAACCGGCAGCGGCGCCACCGTCGGCAGAATGCACGTTTCCACGGACGAGACTGCCACCATTGAGTGGTACCATTCGGACATCACCCGAGCGAATAGCTTCTATCTTGCCGGGTATTGGATCACGTGCGACACGTCGATCTCCTATGTCGTCACGGACTTGGGGGCGGTTACGTCTTCGAAGTCCAGCCTCGGCTGGCACATCAACAGCTCCGAGAACGTGGCCGGTTTCGAAGAGGATTCCAGCGGGAATCCGGTCGCCTGGTCCCTGAACTGCGGCACATTCACGTCCCTGGGCACGTTGGGCGGTTCGTATGCCGAGTCCCACGGGAACAATGATGCCGACATGGTGGTGGGGTGGTCGCACAACGCCAGCGGGAAGCGACGCGCTTTCCGCTGGACGAGCGGGGCTGGGATGGTTGACCTGGGAACCGTGTCGAGCCGGACGGACAGCGAGGCGCAGGCGGTCAACGCCAGCAGCGAAATCGTTGGGACGGTGATGAACTTCGGCTCGGAGCCCTTGCCGTTCAATCGGCTAGCTTTTATCTACCTGCCTTCGACCGCCTATGGGCTGGGTGCGGGGATGAACAGTCTCGGCACGCTCGGCGGCACGCAGAGCGTGGCCATGGACATCAACGACTCAGGACGAGTCGTCGGTGGGGCTCAGAATGCTAGCGGTTACTTTCGCCCGTTCCGTTGGAACAGCGGCACGATGACAGACCTTGGCACACTGGGAGGCGACAGCCTGGTTGTCGATCACCGCGCGGAGGCCGTCAACAGTTCAGGCTACATCGCCGGGCGCTCTTACACGGCCGGCGGGGCCGCGCACGCTTTCTATTGGAACGGAACCACCATGTCGGACCTGGGGGTTCTGACGGGAGGCACCGAAAGCTGGGCCTTTGGGATCAACGACAGCAACGTGGTCGTAGGAACGTCGAGCGTCACCGGAGGGGCATTTCACGCGTTTATTTGGGATGGCACTAATGGCCTTCGCGATCTGAACAACTTGGATTCTGGTAGTTCCGGTTGGACGTTCCTCCGCGCCACGGACATCAACAACAACGGCTTCATTACCGGATGGGGCACGAATGGGAGCGGACAGACTCGGGCATTCCTCTTGACGCCGACCTGCAACGCCGGCGGCGGAGGATCTGCCGCGGCGGCCAGCAGTCCGGTGCTGGCCGGCGGATCGGGAGTCACCGACGCCACGGGGGGCTTGGAGGAACTCGTCGTTGACCGCGAAGGAGCGCTACTCGCATCCATCGACTTGGTCGCCGCCGAGCCTGGAAGCGTTGTGAATTATCAGGTTTCGGAGCTGAAAACGGCCTCTGCTGGCGGGTCCGGTGACTCTGTGGGCACCTTGCCTGGCTTCCAGGACAGCATTGCCTTGCCACGCACACTCGAGGTTACGACCTCGGCCCTGAACCAGGGTTCCAGCGCAGCGGTCAGTTTGACCTTCACGCGCGATGAAATCGGTGCGCGGGTCGCAGATCCCGCCGAATTGGAGCTGCATGTGTTGGATTCTGCATCCGGCGTTGGCGGCCGTGCCTGGATCCCAGCGGGAAAGAGCATCGGCGAGTCTTCGCCGACCGGAATCGTGGGTCAGTCGGGGTTCAAGATGAACGCAGATGGATCGGTGGATTATTGGGCCGTTCGCCGGGACGGCGGAACGTTCGCCGTGGGTAAGCCGACCCGCAACGCGGTGGAGAGCACTTCGGAAACGAACGCGCCACGATCATGCGGAATCGGGATGATTTCGCCCTTGCTGGCCTGTGCCGTGGTCACGCTGTTACATCGACGATCCTGGCGTGGCAGCCGATGACCCGGCTCGTGGTCCGTCATGACGCAACTGACGGGTCTGCCCGAGCCGCATCTTTCTCCTCCGCCCGAAGGGCGCACGATGGTTGCCAGGGACTTCAGTCCCTGGGCATCAGCCCACTCCAAATCTTTCTCCCCCGCCCGGAGGGCGGACGAGCCTCGCAGTCCGCTCGCCTCCCACCTTCGTCTGGGCCCATTCCTGAGATGTGGGTAAACTTAAGGATATGACCGCGGGCTTGCGCCGCGCGGCCCTGACGAAGGACGTAGCGCTGTCATCCTGGTGACTGGGCCTGCTCGGGCAACGGCACGATTTTTGCAATTCCTCGAATCATGCGTGTCGATGTACTGGTCACTTGCAGATTCCAAGAGCGCAATTCCGGCTGCAGCAGTCGGTGTCGGTTTCGCAAAGCTGGCCGGTGTGTTTCGCGGTCGAGCAAATCCCACTGGGGTCGCTCGCCGCGGCGAATGCCTTGTGAGCCGAAAGGGTGAGTACCGCCGGTGCAACGTAGGCGAGCTTGGCGCCTATTCTCAACATTTCGCGTCGGGTCCGCATCGGGTCAACCGCGTGTCGCCCGGACGAACGTGCTCTCGGAGGGTCGTGTGACACGGATGCCGGCCTGGCTTCCCAAGAGGGAGCGATGCTGAAGGCGGATTCGAGTACCTGACACGTTTCTTCTGCTGCGCCTACCTCCAGTTCAAAGCATTCCGCTTCGCTGACGAGTTTCGTAATAACCGGGATTGCGGCGTCAGGAAATCGATCGCGATTGAAACATTGTTGAAACAAACGAACTGCGGCGCTGCCGCGCGAAACCCGCCTCAGTTGCGGCCTGGATTCGGGATGATAGCGGGGAAATACCACAACACGAACCGGAGTCGGTTCGCCGATCGCGTCGGCTCCTGCACCGTATGGACTGACGTAGCCGACGCGTCCCTTCGATGCTTTTATGTAGTCCCGACGCCGGGCGAACGGCAAACCGAGCCTGCGAATGACGGGATTAGACCCGGCCTTGATGCAAAGCGCCTTCGGAAACGGTTGCAGATAGAGACCATCCATATCCACAAGGGCGAATTCATCGCAAAGGTAGCGCCAGCCTCGTGCCATCAGTATGGCCGCCAACGTCGTTTTGCCGCAGCCCGAGTCCCCCGCGAAGATGAAGCCGCGGCCCTGGAAGGACATCGACGCCGCATGAAATTGTAGATACTCGTTTCGCGTATCCATGATCCTGAGGTTGATGCCCCATTCAACAAACGGAAATACGCGATTCCTCGTGCAGCGGCCGCCGACTTCCCGACCATCCGCAAGAACCTGAAAGAGCCGTCGGCCAAGGCGCGTACGCCCCGCCTTGCGTACTTCAAGATGAATCGTCGGCTTAGCGCCTGTCCCGGTATCGAAGCGCGCCGCGGGCGGAATGCAATCCCGGCGCGCCGGGAGCCCGCGCGGATTTACCGGAACAGCCTCTTGGGACAGGCTCTTGGCCTCTGTACTACTAACGTTGAGAATCTTCGCGTCTCGCGCAGATTTTTGACGTCCAAGGTCCTTGTTGCCTTTTTGCCTTGTTGCCTTGATGCCTTGGATTGCGGGCGAAGCCCGCGCTGTGGAATCCGGGGACGCGGGAGGGTAGATCGACGCGAAGTCTCGCAGAACCTGTTTCAGTTCACTGCGCAGGGTCACGCCGAAAGCGCCGATTGTGCGATGCACACACGAATCGCGGGCGATTTGCGCGAAATCAACACCTCCGTCAGGCATGTTCCTTCTCACGATCGAGCAATCCACCGACTGCAAACAGGCTGACAATTTGGGAAACGTGTCCAAGGGTGGCGTCCGAGTCGGCGTCATAAGTACGCGCCAGCGCGTTCGCTATATCGCGTATCGTTCGACCGTCGCAAGCTCGCCAAATCGCCAACGCGGCCTGGTTGAGGTGGTAAAGCATTTGCGTCCTGGGATCGTAGACAATGGCTTCGTCATCGATCGGGTACTCGCGAACGTCAGCCCGCCGGGTAAAAGACCCGGGCAGCATACTCATCCATCGCCGGCCCGGAGATTGTCGTTCACCGTAGGTGCTGCCTTCCTCCGCGCGAGCATTCGTGGCGCTGCACGCCTTGCAGCCGCGCAGCCCGCCTAAGACGTTTTCCTCCGCGCGGGTATTCGTGGCATCATACAATTCTGGCGTTGCGGCAAGGTCTTCAACCCCCGCACCCGACCATTCGGCAACAACGTCCGAGGGGAGCTGGCCATCGACAGCCGTGCTCTCGACGCGTGGCAGCACGTAGGCACGCTGGCCGCCATTCGCAACCCGGCCGCCGCTCGCAAGCCGGGAATCCCTCGGCGCATCGCGCGGATGCGGCTCGTGCGGCGGAGCTGGAGAACTACAAACGGCAAGGGATCCTACACCGCCTTCGGGTTGTGGTTTCATTGCGATCCCCTTCGATGGTCTCTAGTCCGAGAATCGGCAAAGCATCGGCTTGACTCCACTTCACCCTTCAACCCCTCGACCCTTCTCACCCTTCTCACTCTTCTCACCCTTCAACCCTTCTCACCCTTTTCACCCTTGAACTCTTGAACCCTTGAACCCTCCACCCCTTCCTCCGCCTCCGCCGTCGGTTATCGGCCCATCGCCCGCTGATTAGCCTATACACTTGCCCACGCCTACAATCGTTATGACTCCGACGGCTCGCCGAGAGGGATGTGGGCCGATTCGGCACTTCGGAGACAATAACCGCGTGACCGATTTTCGGCCCCAGGCGCCGCGTAGCGGTTACCAAACAGCGCGTACCAGAACCCCTCTCCCCCTCCAGGGGGAGAGGGTAGGGTGAGGGGGGCAAACAACGCACCTTTTTAGATCTATGAGGAACACTATGATTCGAACATTGCTCGCTTGTGTTTTGTCGCTGGGGGTTTTCGCGGCCACGGCTGACGCCGGGTTAATCATCACTCTTGAGGCCCAGGACGCAAACGGCGCCCAATTGCCTGCCGATGTCGCCGCTGGAACAGCCGCGCGCGTCTACATCTCTCTTTCGGTCGACGGTGCGGATAATCCGCTCCCAGACCTTCGTATGTTGCAATTCGACTTCTCCGCAACCAGCACGAGCATTACCGTGGACGCGTTTGCGTGGTTGGTGAACGGAGTCGCCTATTCGTTTCAGAAGGTGGATCCTCATTTCACGGTGTCCGCCACTACGCTTCTTAGCAATAGCTCGTCGATTCTGCTGACGCTGACGGGCACGCCGGTGCGTGTGGCCACGGTGGATGTCACCATCAACGGTTCAGGAATCCTAGACGTTAGCAACCCCGATGCCCCGGACAAAAACACCGGCGCCTGGTTTAACGCGGGGTTCGTTTCTCCCCAGGATTTTTCATTGAGACCGATCGACGGCAACTTGAGTGGCGGGACGATCAATTTCACTGTGTCTGGAACTGTTGATCCGGGAACCGGCGGGGGAGGCACGGGCACCGGTGGGGGCACGGGCGGGAGTGGCGGCGGCGGTACCGGCGGGGGCACGGGAACCGGCGGCGGAGGCACAGGTGGCGGTAGTGGCGGCACCGGCGGGGGAAGCACGGGCGGAGGCACGGGAACCGGCGGCGGAACCGGGGGGGGCACCGGCGGTGGAACAGGCGGCGGTAGTGGCGGTACCGGCGGGGGAAGCACGGGTGGAGGCACGGGAACCGGCGGTTCAACCGGTGGAGATACCGGAAGCGGCGGTGGAACCACTAACGGCGGAACGGGCGGTTCGACAGGCAATGGCAGCGGCAGTACCAACAACGGCGGTACGCAAAACGCACCGCAGCCCGTACGCATGTGCGGCCTTGGAATGCTCCTGCCGACGTTGCTGATCTTTGCAGGACTTCACGGTCTGCGTATTCAGCGGCGGCGGCGCTAATTGACCAATCGCTGACGCCTGTCCCGGCGCGCCGGGGCTCTCAGCTCGGATGCGATACAGTCAGTGCGGGCGAACGCCGATTTTACGGGGATAACCGGCAGTTCGAGCGGTAGAAGGCACTTCGAAGGAATGATCGTCGCGGTTATTCAGGATGTTCCAAGCCTCCGGCCGTCTACCGGCCGATAGCAGAGCGCCCGAAGACAACGGCTCATTGTGCCTTTGGCAATTGAAGATGCGGACGCAATCTAGAAACTCGATACTAGAAACAGGTAACGTGAACAAGAGCACTTGCTGGAAGCGGCTTTGACAGCCGCTCATGAAAGTGGTCAAGCGGTTGGCCATTAGTACGGGTCAGCTTAACACATCTCTGTGCTTACACCTCCCGCCTATCGACCTGGTAGTCTTCCAGGGGCCTTCAGTCGTCCGAAGACGACATCGAGACCTTGTCTTGAGGGGGGCTTCCCGCTTAGATGCATTCAGCGGTTATCCTTTCCGTGCATAGCTACCCAGCGGTGCCCCGAGCGGGACAGCTGGTACACCAGCGGCACGTGCCTCTTAATCCTCTCGTACTAAAGAGACATCCTCTCAAGTCTCGTACGCCCACGACAGATAGGGACCGACCTGGCTCGCGCCGGTCTGAACCCAGCTCGCGTACCACTTTAATCGGCGAACAGCCGAACCCTTGGGAGCGCCTTCACCCCCAGGATGTGATGGGCCGACATCGAGGTGCCAAACGACTTCGCCGCTATGAACGCTCGGAAGTCATCAGCCTGTTATCCCCGGAGTACCTTTTATCCGTTGAGCGATAGCCCTTCCACACGGGACTACCGGATCACTAAGGCCTACTTTCGTATCTGCTCGATCTGTATATCTCGCAGTTAAGCCGGCTTGTGCCTTTGCACTCGACGCACGATTGCCAACCGTGCTGAGCCGACCTTTGCGCTTCTCCGTTACTCTTTGGGAGAAGACCGCCCCAGTCAAACTGCCCACCTAACACTGTCCCCCGCCCGGATTCACGGGTCGGAGTTAGGGAACAAACAGCACAAGGGTGGTATTTCAACGTTGGCTCCCCGACTGCCGGAACAGCCGGATCATCGCCTCCCACCTATCCTACGCATGTGATGACTGTGACCAATATCAGGCTACAGTAAAGGTTCACGGGGTCTTTCCGTCTTGCCGCGGGTATGTGGTATCTTCACCACAATTACAATTTCACCGAGTCCGTCCTTGAGACAGTGCTCCAGTCGTTACGCCATTCATGCGCGTCGGAACTTACCCGACAAGGAATTTCGCTACCTTAGGACCCTCATAGTTAGGGCCGCCGTTTATGGGTGCTTCGGTTGCCAGCTTTAGGAGCAAGCCCCCTGACCAACTTCCTTAACATTCCCACACCGAGCAGGCGTCAGTCTCTATACGTCCACTGTACGTGTTTGCAGAGACCTGTGTTTTTGATAAACAGTCGCCAGAGCCGATTATCTGCGCCCTCCCCCGAAGGGGTAGGGACCCCTTTTCCCGAAGTTACGGGGTCAAATTGCCTAGTTCCTTAAGAACGGTTCTCTCGAGCGCCTGAGGCTACTCGCCTCACCTACCTGTGTCAGTTTTAGTACGGATCCGCTGTTTGCCACCGTAGCTTTTCTTGGTCCCTTCGCCTCGCACTTCGGCAACAAATCGGCCTCGGCCTCTCGGCAACCCTCGCTACTTCTCGTGGGCTACGTTTAAAAGGGACGCACTACGGATTGATCGCACAACGGAGGGCAGGAATATTAACCTGCTGTCCATCGACTACGCCTTTCAGCCTCGTCTTAGGTTCCGCCTAACCCTGGGCGGATTTCCCTTCCCCAGGAAACCTTAGGTTTACGGCGAGAAGGATTTTCACCTTCTTTATCGTTACTCATTCCGGCATAATCACTTGATAGGCCCGCAACCACTCCTTACGGTATGGCCTGTGTCTGCCTATCAACGCTCCCCTACCGCTCTAGAGACTAGAAACTGGAGACTAGAAACTAGAAGAAGAATAAACCGCAGCGTCATTTCGAGCGAGCGATCCAATTCTTAACCAAGCCATTCAACATTCTTCCAACTTCACAATAGCCGTCGTGCAGCGAAGCAAACTCATCCGACTTGAGATAGCCCAGATCGCGGGGTATTCGAGCCAAATGCGAGTCTCATCGCACGACCCTAGTGAGTTACGAAGATAACTTACGACGTCTTTCGGAGAGGCTTGACGACCCATTCCTTCTGCGATGTTCGCGCAGATGGATTTCGAGGAACGCCGCACTTGCGACGCTAACTCATATTGCTCCAACTTCGGAAAACAAAGAGTCTTCCGATGCAGAATCAACGATAGGTCGTATGCCTTTCGGTATACGTCCAGCTTGTGAAATGGCATGTGGTTGTTTCTTCTAGTCTCTAGTGTCTAGTTTCTAGTCTCTAGAACCCGCGGCTTCGGTACCATGCTTAGTCCCGTTCATTATCGGCGCCTAATCTCTCGATGAGTAAGCTATTACGCACTTTTTAAATGGTGGCTGCTTCTAAGCCAACATCCTCGCTGTCTCAGAGAAAAGACTTCCTTACGCACTGAGCATGGATTAGGGACCTTAGCCGACGGTCCGGGTTGTTTCCCTCTTGTCCATGAAGCTTATCCCCCACAGACTGACTCCCGGGGTAGTCGTCACGGTATTCGGAGTTTGGTTGAGGGCGGTAGGCTGGTGGCCCCCGCGTCTCATTCAGTAGCTCTACCCCCGTGACGTAGTTCCCCAAGGCTAGCCCAAAAGCGATTTCGGGGAGAACGAGATATCTCCAGGTTTGATTAGACTTTTACTCCTCCTCACAGCTCATCCCATAACTTTTCAACGTTAATGAGTTCGGCCCTCCGCGACCTTTTACGGTCGCTTCAGCCTGGCCATGAGTAGATCACCTGGTTTCGCGTCTACGGCCTGCAACTTAGTCGCCCTATTCAGACTCGCTTTCGCTTCGGCTCCTCCGCGTAACGGATTAACCTGGCTACAGACCGTAACTCGCCGGATCATTATGCAAAAGGCACGCGGCCACACGGTCCGGTTGCCCGGAATCGTGCTACCACTGCTTTGTAAATGCATGGTTTCAGGTTCTTTTAACTCCGCTTAAAGCGGTTCTTTTCACCATTCAGTCGCCCTACTAGTCCACTATCGGTCGTCGAGGAATACTTAGCCTTGGAGGGTGGGCCCCCCGGCTTCACGCAAGGTTCCACGAGCCTCGCGCTACTCTGGGACACCTCTCAACGGAGTGCAGTCGTTTTCGCGTACGGGGATGTCACCCTCTGTGTCCAGCCTTTCCAGACCGTTCCGCTAACGACGCTTTTGTAACTCCTCGAGGGCCCGCAACCCCGCGGTGCAAGCACCACGGTTTGGGCTATATCCGCCTTCGCTCGCCGCTACTGACGGAGTCTCGGTTGATTTCCTTTCCTCCAGGTAGTGAGATGTTTCAGTTCCCTGGGTTAGCTCCTTACGGACTATGCATTCATCCGCAGGTGACGTCATCTGGTTGCCCAGTGACGCCCGGTTTCCCGATTCGGAGATCCCCGGATCGAAGCTTGTTTGACAGCTCCCCGAGGCATATCGCAGCCTACCACGTCCTTCTTCGCTTCTCGACGCCTAGGCATCCACCATGCACCCTTAATAGCTTGACCACAATCATGAGGAGCTGTCGCTCCGAATGTTGAATGGCGAATTCGGAATGCTGAATTCAGCATTCGCAATTCCGCATTCGACATTCTTGTGTCAAGCCTACTTCCAGCGCTTGAGATTCGTTTCGAATTCACGTGACCGAACAGGCCCAAACAGGCGCCCGACGGCACGCGACTCGATGAGAATCCGTGATTCTAATCCACATTACCTTGGTCCGCCGGCTTCGCGAAAAGTCGCCCAAAAGGGCTTATTTCGTGACATCCGGCAGACCCGCGTCCGCATCTTCAATTGTCAAAGAGCCTACTGCTTTCACCGCCGCCCGCAGCGCAGTGCTGGGGGCAGGGGCGAATTGCCTACCGTATCACAACCGCGACCGCCGTCAAGCGGTCAGAAGACTTTTTTTATGAGCCCAATTGCCAGCCAAGCGGATTTCTTGCGAAAGTTCATAAACCTCAGTAATAAATAGACTTATGAGCGATAAAGGGCGACGTACGCGGAATAAATCACTAAATCCAGGTAAAACGGGCAAGATGCCACGGTTAGGGGCTCACATGTCCGTCGCGGGCGGACTTGAACGCGCCTTCGACGCCGGAGCGGCCGTGGGGTGCGACTGTCTGCAAATCTTCGTGAGAAACCAACGCCAGTGGCAGGCGCCTTCGCCGCTGACGGATGAGCAGATCCGGCGCTTTGGCGAGGCCCGAAGTGTCACGGGTTTGACACCCGTGGTCGCCCACGCAAGTTACTTGCTCAACCTGGCCTCGCCGAGCGATGCAACGCGAGCAATGAGCGTCAGCGCAATGACCGACGAACTCACGCGCTGCGAAGCGCTCGGGGTAGAAGCGTTGGTGTTTCATCCGGGGGCGCACTTGAACGGCGAAGATCGAAGTCCGAATATCGAAGATCGAAATCGGAGCCGCGAGCGGGAGCGAGCGGACCATCAGTACCACGACCGGGGGGGAGCGGAGGAATTGTCGATTGACGATTGTCGATTGTCGATTGGATCGAGCGGCGGGCACGACAAGAGGACCATCGACAAGGCGACGCTTGCGGGGATCGAGCGTATTGCGGGTTCGTTGGATGAAGTCCATCGGCGCTGTGCGGGGTATAGTACGATGATCCTGTTGGAGACGACGGCCGGGCAGGGAACTGCCATTGGTTGGCACTTTGGCCAGCTCGCGGACATCCTCGACCGCGTGCGCGATTCCGACCGCCTCGGCGTATGCCTCGACACCTGCCACCTCTTCGCGGCCTGTTACGATTTCCGATCGGCCGAAGGCTATGCGGCCATGATCGACGAACTCGACCGCACGGTCGGTGTTTCTCGCGTGCGATGCATTCACACCAACGACTCCAAGAAAGACCTCGGCAGCCGCGTCGACCGCCACGAGCACATCGGAAAGGGCAAGATCGGCAAGGCGGGCTTCGCCTATTTCGTCAACGATCCACGATTTCTCGATGTCCCCTTCATCCTCGAAACGCCGAAAGGGGTCGATGGGCGCGGAAGGGACTTGGATCGCCTCAACCTCCAGCAATTGCATCGACTGAAGAACTCGCATAAAAGAAAGAAATGACAATTCCATCGGATTGTTCAGTCGACGGGAGTCCGAGGGATTCAGGAAACCCTCACCCTCACTTCGTCAACAGGCCTGTCGAAATCGTCGTGACCTGCGTCTTCATGCCCATCTTCAACACTTCGAAATCGTAAGTCTTGGAAAATAAGGCACTTATGATTTGTGATTTCGGCCTTGGCACTACACACTATCCCTTGGCGGCAGACCGCAAGATCATGGGCGACTTACGCGCAG
>Ga0209777_10004479_pt1 | contig 16467 bp, 15 predicted proteins | sample FrelakmetHBP12HB_FD_187147 | JGI IMG/M metagenome (GOLD analysis project Ga0209777, IMG submission 187147) | Freshwater lake sediment microbial communities from the University of Notre Dame, USA, for methane emissions studies -HBP12 HB (SPAdes)... | ecosystem: Environmental > Aquatic >...
TCAACGCGGTATCCGCCGGCGTGGCAATGCCGCCCGCCGCGAAATTAACGACCGGCAGGCGTCCCAGCTCTTTGACTTTTAAGGCTAGTTCGTAGGGGATGCCGTTTGTTTTGGCAAATCCGGTGACTTCTTCCACCGGCATCTGCGCCAGTTGACGAATCTCGCGGTTCATGGTTCTCATGTGGCGGACAGCTTCCACAACGTTTCCCGTTCCCGCTTCTCCTTTTGTACGGATCATTGCCGCGCCTTCGGCAATACGGCGCAGTGCTTCGCCTAAATTACGCGCGCCGCAAACAAAAGGAATCGAGAATTTTGTCTTATCAATATGGCATTCTTCATCAGCCGGGGTCAAAACTTCGCTTTCATCTATATAATCAATGCGCAAAGCTTCCAGAATTTGCGCTTCGACAAAATGACCGATACGCGCTTTGGCCATAACCGGAATGGATACGGATTTTTTAATTGCGGAAATCATCGACGGGTCGGACATTCTGGCCACACCGCCATCTTTGCGGATATCAGCGGGCACGCGCTCCAGAGCCATAACAGCCACAGCTCCGGCTTCTTCCGCAATCTTTGCCTGCTCAACATTTGTTACATCCATAATGACGCCGCCTTTAAGCATCTGCGCCAATTGAACATTTAATTCATACCTCTTTGTATCCACTTTTATCAGCCTCCTGACTTAATATGTTTATTATAATACTTCATAATGATGTTGCCTAGTGAAAAAATTCATCAAACTACCAAAGCATCCTGACCTTTATCTTTTGGTCTGAGAGATGTTTCTTAATATTTTCAATAGTATATGTTCGGTAATGCACCATGGAAGCGATCAATGCCGCGTCGGCATTACCTTTTGTCAATACTTCCGCCAGGTGTTCGGGTTTTCCCGCGCCTCCCGAAGCGATAACTGGAATACGCACATTGTTGGAAATAAGCGCCGTTAAAGTCAATTCATATCCTGTCTGCGTACCGTCGGCATCAATAGAATTCAGACAAATTTCACCGGCGCCAAGTCTTTCAGCTTCTTTTGCCCACCAGAGGGCGTCAATGCCGGTAAATTTTCTACCTCCATGAATTACTATTTCATACCCTGAAGGAATTTTTTCTGACACTTCCACTTTCTTTACATCCATTCCCAGAACAATGCATTGACTGCCGAAAGCTTTGGCTCCCTGGGTGATAATTTTGGGATTATCCACAGCGGCGGAATTAACACTGACTTTTTCCGCTCCGGCGAGAATCACTTTGCGCATATCTTCCAGATTACGGATGCCGCCGCCCACGGAAAAAGGGATAAAAATCGTTTCGGCCACGCGCCGCACCACGTCAATCATGATATCGCGCTTGTCCGATGATGCCGTGATATCGTAAAAAACAATTTCATCCGCGCCCTGTTTGTAATATTCGCGCGCGGCTTCCACCGGATCACCAATATCAACGTTGCCCTTGAATTTGATGCCCTTGGTGAGCTTGCCGTCACGCACGTCCAGGCAGGGAATAATTCTTTTGCTAAGCATGACGACCTCGCAAAAAGTCCATATGCTGCGTTGCGCTGCGTCCCTCGTTGTTGCGGCTTACGCCAAAGTACGCCTCACGCCTTGTGCCTTGCGCGCCTTGCCTCTGGCGTTTTTTGCAAGGTCGTCTGCAATTACACGTACTTTGATTTTTCATAACTTCATTAAGCATTGCCCCTCCACGCGCAGAAGTTCTTCAAAATCTGCAAACCGGGACGACCGCTTTTTTCCGGGTGAAACTGCATGGCCACCAGATTATCTTTGGCCAGTACCGAACAAAACATTATTCCGTAATCGGTTGTTCCTAAAATTGTAGCGTCATCAGACGGCGCCGGATAATAGGAATGCACAAAATAAAATTCAGCCTCCGGCGAAACATCTTCAAATACCGGATGACTGCGGCGCAACGTAACGCTGTTCCAGCCCATTTGAGGAATTTTTAATAACTGGTCTTCAGAAGTTAATTTCTCGGGGAAACGTTTTGTGGAGCCGGAAACAAGTCCGATGCAATTGGTTTCGTTTTCCTCGGAATAATCCAGAATAATCTGTGTGCCCAGACAAATGCCCAAAAGCGGCTGGCCGGTTTTAACGAAATTTTTCAGCCAGACATCAAGTTTCTTTTTGCGAAGATAAGCCATTGCTTCGCCCGCCGCTCCGACTCCTGGGAAAATTACTCGCGATGCAGCATCGAGCTTTTTCTTGTCATCCGTGATGACAAATTCCTGCCCGATATTTTGCAGTGCCCGCGCCACGCTTGTAATGTTTCCAGCGTTATAGTTAATTATCGCTATCATTTATTCTCTCATAAGAAAAATTTAACAGATATGCACTTAGCAATTTTTATGCAAATATCATAGATTTTTTTACCATATTACCAAAATCGCCTTTGATAACTTCGTAAAATGCCCATAGGCAAGGCGTGCGAATTGAGCGCAATCCGGCATACGCCGGATAAGCTCCGCATATGCACAGCCCGGCAACTGCCGGGGGTTTTTTACGGAGTTATCCCATAGTGTTTTCCCTGATAAGAGTCCCGCCGCCCCAGCTCTTTATTAATCGAATTTAACATGTCTAATTTATTCATTGCCCAGTTAGGCGCAAGAAAAATATCACGATAACCGTCGGCAGTCAGGCGCTGAATCACCATTTCCAGCGGCAATACCTCCAGAACATCAGCCACTAAAGAAACATATTTTTCCTTGGACATCATGCCTATAGTTCCTTTTTTATACATTTCGCCTAAAGCGGTTCCTTCCAAAGCCAGCAGAGAATGAATTTTGATACCATTTACAGGTAAATTTGCAAGAGTTCTGGCGGTTGTTAATACATCTTCGTCACTTTCACCCGGCAAACCAATGATAATATGAACACAACTGTTCAGACCGCGTCCGGCAAGCGAAGCCACCGCGTCCAGGAATTGCTGAAAATTATGTCCACGGTTGATTAGTTGCAAAGTCTTGTCGTGAACAGATTGCAAGCCCAGTTCCAACCAGATGTGATATTTTTTCGCATATTCGCTTAGCAATTCAATAACATCCCGACCGAGACAATCCGGCCTTGTGCCAATGGAAAGTCCGATGACGCCTTCCTGCGCCAGCGCTTCATCATAGAGTGCCTGCAATTTTTCCACCGGTGCGTAAGTATTTGTAAATGTTTGGAAATAAGCGATATATTTTGAAGCGTGCGGTTTGTAGTATTTTTTGCCGGAAGCGATTTGCTCGGCAACAGAAGGCAGAGCTCCCTTCTGGCGCAACTTCGAGCCTCTACCATCGCAATAAATACAGCCGCCCACAGCCACGTGCCCGTCACGGTTTGGGCAGGTAAATCCCGCGTCAATCTGCAGTTTATGAACATTACAGCCGAACAGGCTGCGCCAGTAGCTTTTCAGGTCATTATATCTTTTATTAGTAAAACTCCAATTCCGAGAGTGAAGCGTGTCGGAATTGGTTAGTTGAACTATCCCGCTCTGCGGAGGGCATAACTCCGGGCGAGCTTTGGAATCCTTTTCCAAAACTTTGTTCGGGGAGTTATGCCCGTGATTGTTTTTCCAAAAATCCGTGTTAGCCAAAATCGCCTCTTTTTTTATGTTGTGTTTTTACAATCTATGCCGTAAAAAATATCCATTATTACGTTTGTCATTGCTAGTCCCGACTTTTCGGGACGTGGCAATCTTTACATTTTCTGATAAATACGAGATTGCTTCGCTTATTACATTCGCTCGCAAAGACACTACAAAACCAGAAGACCGGAACACGAGAAAACTTTTACTATTGATTTAATACAAGAGCAAGTGTTTGATTTTTAAAATGGATAATTTAATTGATAGCTATGATGTTGCGGTAATCGGCGGCGGGCATGCCGGCTGCGAAGCGGCGTTGGCTTGTGCGCGCATGGGTTGCCGGACGATTCTGTTCAATATTAATCTGGATTCGATAGCGCTGATGTCCTGCAACCCGGCAATCGGCGGTTTGGCTAAAGGACAATTGGTCAAGGAAATTGACGCCCTCGGCGGCGAGATGGGCAAGGTTACCGATAAAACCGCTGTGCATTTTAGAATGCTCAACGCCTCCAAAGGGCCGGCCGTTCATTCTTCCCGGATGCAGTGCGATAAACAACTCTACCGCCTGACAATGAAAGCGGTGGTTGAGAATCAGCAGAATCTCAACATCCGGCAGGCTATGGTCGAAAGCCTCGTGATTGAAGATGGCACGATAAAAGGAGTGCTGGATCAAAGCGGTTATTTTTACGGCGCGAAAAAAGTTATCATTACCACCGGAACTTTTTTGAACGGGCTGGTGCATATCGGCGCTTCACAAACACCTTCGGGCCGCGCCGGAGAACTTGCTTCTATAGGGCTTGCCAACAATCTCAAAGGGCTTGGTTTTGATATCGGCAGAATGAAAACAGGAACTCCGCCTCGCCTGCGTGCTTCCTCCATTGATTTTACAAGCCTTACGCGGCAAGACAGCGATCCCGATCCCCAGCCCTTTTCATTTACCACCAGCGCTCTGCGAACGGAGCGCCTGCCTTCATATTTTACGGCAACTTCCACAGAAACACATCGTGTGATTCGCGAGAACATTCAGCATTCGCCTCTTTATTCCGGCATCATTAAAGGCGTGAGCGCCCGCTATTGTCCTTCGCTGGAAGATAAGGTCATGCGTTTCAGCGAGAGAGAAAGTCATCCGGTGGTGCTGGAACATGAAGGACTCGAAACACAGGAAGTTTATGCCAAAGGTCTGGGAAATTGCCTGCCGCTGGAAATACAATATCAGATTGTGCGCAGTGTAAAAGGGCTGGAGCAGGCCCAGATCATGCGCCCGGCTTATGCAATCGAGTATGATTTTGTTCAGCCGACACAGCTTAAACCAACGCTGGAAACAAAATTAGTTCAAGGGCTGTATCTGGCGGGTCAGATAAACGGCACTTCCGGTTATGAAGAAGCGGCGGCGCAAGGCCTGTGGGCGGGAATCAATGCCGCGCGAGCGGTGCAGGGCGCGCCAGCTTTTATTCTGGATCGCTCCGAGGCCTACATGGCCGTGATGATCGACGATCTGGTCACACGCGGCGTGGATGAACCCTACCGCATGTTCACATCGCGCGCTGAATATCGCCTCATTCTGCGGGAAGACAATGCCGTCATCCGTTTGATGGGCAAGGGTTGCGAGCTGGGATTGATTGATCGCGAGCATTATTTATCTTTGCAGGATAAAATACGTCAGATCGAGCAAGGCATTAAGCGATTGAAAGCAGCACCGATCAACCCAACGCCGGAAATAAACGAAACATTGGCAAAAATCCCATCGCCGCCTTTGAATAATCACACCACGCTTTACGGCCTATTAAAAAGATATGAATTATCTTATGACAATCTAGCCGTGTTTCCCGGCTGGGAACCCGAAAACGATTCCTTCGTTAAACAACAAATTGAAATTGAAACTAAATATGAAGGCTACATCAAGCGGCAGTTTGATGCCGTGAAAAAATTAAAAGAGCAGGAAAAGAAGAAAATACCACCTGATTTTGATTACAACTGCGTCCCTGGTCTCTCCAACGAATTAAAAGTAAAGCTCACCAAAATAGCGCCGCAAACTTTAGGCCAGATGGAGCGCATTCCCGGTATGACCGAAGGCGCCATATCCGCCGTCTTGATTATGATGAAAAAACAGGAACTCACGGGCCGTTGACCGGGAGCGCATTCCCGTGAGGGAGGCGCAATAAAATAAATAATCATATTCCTTACCGGTAAAGTCTAAAAGACTTTACAATATGCTCATATGCTGTATTGCGCTGCAAATCGCACCGCTCAACGTATGTCAATACGTGTGACCTTTAGGTTATACGCCTCGCGATTCGGTTTTTTGCGCGCCTTGCATCTGAGCATTTTTGAACAGCCCTGAATAGCTTGTCTTTAAAGAATATTATTCTCTTTTTATTTTTTTTAGATTGATGTAGGATTGCACAAAATTTAGGAAAACACCAAGTAAGTATATTAATTGTTAGCTAAAATAATAGATGATTAAACTCAAAACAACAACTCTGGATTGGGCATTAGCGCACGTTAAACGGTTTGGTGATACAGATGTTTTACCGATACCATTTGAATATGATGCAATCGAACATTCTTGGAGTGATATCAAAAGTTACTTGTCAGCTCAGAATTTATTTGATTGGATTGTGAGATCACAGCGAATAGTTCTTGCACCGAAAAGTCGTTATGCTTTTCGTGTAATTACACAAATAGACCCTTTAGATTTCCTTGTCTTTGCTTCTCTGATTCGCGAAATTGCAGGAGACTTGGAGAATGCAAGAGTACCCACAAAACGCCAAATTGTTTTTTCATATCGGCTAGCGGTGAAGCCAGATGGACAGTTATTTGATCCATCAATCGGATATGATAATTTTATTGATAGGACAAAAGAGCTATTGCTAGATAAGAAAGTTACTCACGTTGCAGTTGCAGACATTGCAGATTTTTATTCTCGGATATATCACCACCGTCTCGAAGGTGCCTTGGCAAATGCTACAAAAAAATCAAACCATGTCAAAGCAATAACACGTCTGCTATCCGGATGGAACAGCACGGAAACTTTTGGTATTCCGGTAGGTAATGCGCCATCGCGTGCATTAGCTGAAGTGCTCCTTTGCGACGTCGATGATGCACTTCTTGCATGTGGCATTAATTTTATTCGTTATAACGATGACTATCGTATTTTTACAAGTAGTCATGCAGAAGCATACCGCTATATTGCTTTTTTGGCGGATGTTCTTTATCGAAATCATGGACTGACTCTTCAACCCCAAAAAACTTTTGTTCTAACTAAAGATGAGTTTCGAGCTAGATTCCTATCTACACCGGAAGATCGAGAAATAGATTCCTTAAGTGAGAAGTTTCAACAACTGATCACGGAATTGGGCCTATCAGATCCGTATCAAGAAATTGACTACAATGACTTAGATGAAGATCAACAAGCGCTTGTTGATTCCCTGAACTTAATGGATCTTTTCTTGGAAGAGATTCAAAAGCAAGATGTTGATTATGGCATTCTAAAGTTTGTATTGCGTCGAATGGGACAACTAGGAGATGATTCTCTTGTTGGCGAAATATTTGATAAATTAGATATTATCTTTCCCGTATTCCCCGATATCATTCAATATTTCAGCAATCTTAGAAATTTATTACCAGAGAGACGTCACGACATCGGCAGACAGGTGTTAGACCTATTGAAAGAGTCATTGGTTAGTGAACTTGATTATCACCGCATGTGGGCACTGGACTTATTTACACGAAGTACTCAATGGGATAACGAGAAAAGATTTTTTAAAATGTTAGGGGAGGCGCACGATGCTTTCTCAAAACGAAAATTAATTCTTGCAATTGGAAGAGCTCATCAAAGACATTGGTTTCAATCTCAGTGGCGAAATCTATCCAATGAGTCCCCATGGCCACGGAGAGCTCTATTGGCTGGTGCGAGCTGCATGAACACTGATGCTCGAAACCATTGGTATAAAGCAGTAATGCCTCAACTTGACGAACTGGAAAAAGCTGTAGTAAGGTGGGCAAAGGTGAACCCATTCTAAAGAAATTAGTATGCTAATAATGCGCTGCACGGAATCGGCATGCACGCACTCCTCCATGAGCTTGCGCATTGAACAAACATAAAGCATTGCTCATTTTGTGTTTTTAGAATCCAGTTGAGCTTTTGCTTGGGCGAGTTTTTCTTTATCCAGATAATATTTCCCGTTGTTCGTTTTGATTACCAGACCATCGGCAATCAAAAGATTCAGTGCTTTGGGGCGAATGTTTTTGACGCCCACGCGGAAGAAATTTTTCCGCTCGTCTTGAATTTCGACCGCCCTCGCCTCTTTAAAGGCTCTGGCCTCTTCCATTTCGGCGATAATTTTCAAGCACGTTTTCTGCACAGCCAGACCGCCCATATAAAGAATAAGGACGATAAAGGCAATAAAGGCTGCAACGAACAGAATTATTTGTAAATAAACAGGCATAAAAATCTCTTTAAAAGTATTTCCGATGTCAGTTCATATAATTGATAAGTTTGTTTGTCAATTTTATGCTGAATTAGGTGTCATGCCATCTCTGAAAAGTAAAGAGAAGGCGGCATCATGAATTTTCCAGGATACCGCCTTTTTTAATAGTTTAATTTTTTATTGTGCGCTTCGAAGAACGGAACAATTCAGCCGCTTACCATCAATGCGGCGGCCGCCTTTTTGTCATTTCCCTTGCCCCTGTTCCTGCTTCTGTTCAGGTTTTTTTAAACGCTCCTTTATCTTTTTTTGTCTTTCCTGCTGGAGTTTCTGCTGTTCCTGCTGATAACGCTGTCTTGTCTGTTGAGGCGTCTGACGTAACGTCCCCTGTTGCGGCTGTTGTTGTCCCCATTGAGGTCTTTGTCTTGTCTGTTGAGGTTGTTGTCCCAACTGAGGTTTTTGTCTTGTCTGTTGAGGTTGTTGTCCCAACTGAGGTTTTTGTCCTGCCTGTTGAGGCTGTTGTCCCCATTGAGGCCTTTGTCCTGTCTGTTGTAGGTTCTGCTGCATCTGTTGTTTAGGACGCGATTTCACCCCATAATATGAATCGGGATGAAAAATATTATGATTCTGCTGCAATCTTTCACGATGGAGGTTTAATTCAGAACCGCGAACGGGGTGCCTATATTGCCCTGAGCGTATATACGCGTTAGAAACACGTCTTCCATGATCCATCAAAGGTTCATGGTGGTAACGGTACCCGCCTCTCCAGAAAACGATATCTACAAACGCGCCAACCAGTTCATACGTAAAATAATCGTATGGAAAGGTTACAGCAATCGGAGGAGCATAGTAACAGGGTTCTCCATAAGTTACCGGAGGATTAACATATTGATCATCATATCCCTGACCATATTGATTGCCATAACCATATCCATCTCCATAGCCTGCCGACGTAGAGTTCACAGGTACGGCCACAGGAATACAAGCGGAAACAGTAAAAACAAATAGAAATAACAAAATAGCCAGCATATTTCTTTTCATTAAATAATCCTCCTTTAACAGGAACTTGAAAGTAAAAGATATTGTTTACTCGTTAATATTTTATACATTTTTCTTAAATTAAAATCATTAATATTTTTGTCCTCATGGTTTTAATCATTAAATAATATATTGTATTTCATTATCCTTCCATGCTGGCAATGTTTTCAGTGTCAGTTCATACAACTCACAAATCATTTTGTCAATCTGCCGGTCGTTTGGGTCAATTTGAATACGTGATAAATTGTTTAAATGATAAAGTTAATTAGAAAATAATAAGCTTAAATTTACTTAATAATTGACTTGACTAATGAATAGTGTTGCCTTACCTTTTTTGCGCGAAGATAGGAAAACGAAAAAAGTATATTTAAAGCAGGAAGCATGAATAAAGCATACGTTCACGGTTACGATCAGCGGGAGAATATACGGTTACAGTATCAGGCCTCTACTTTGATTGAGTTACTGCACTCCGACACTTCGTATCCGGCGGGAAGCCGTGTTCTGGAAGCCGGTTGCGGCGTTGGCGCGCAAACTGTCACCCTCGCGAAAAACAGCCCGGATGCTTTGATTACTTCTGTCGATATATCCGAGACCTCTCTTGTTGAAGCCAGGAGAAAAGCGACGGCGGCAGGAGTGACTAATGTTTACTTTGAAAAGGCGGATATCTTCAACTTGCCTTTTGTGCCGGAATTTTTCGATCATATTTTTGTTTGTTTCGTTTTGGAACATCTTTCCCGGCCGGTCCAAGCTCTCAATGCATTAAAAGAATATTTAAGGGATGGCGGTACGATTACGGTTATTGAAGGAGATCATGGTTCGGTCTATTTTCATCCGGAAAGCGAAGCTGCGCATAAAGCGATTCAATGTCAGGTTGAACTGCAACGACGGGCTGGTGGCAATGCCATGATAGGAAGAGAACTGTATCCACTGTTGAATCAGGCAGGCTTTAAATCCATTCATGTTTCTCCTCGTATGGTTTATGCTGATTCCAGTAAACCGGAACTGGTCGAAGGGTTCACGAAAAAGACATTCACCGCCATGACAGAGGGTATCCGTGAAGCGGCAATCAAAGCGGGAATAATTGAACCACACGTTTTTGATCAGGGAATAAAAGATTTATATCGAACCACAGAGGCCGATGGGGTTTTCTGTTATACTTTCTTTAAGGCCATTGGAAATAAATGATTGCCGAGCAATCGGTTGCCGTGAATTGGAGAAAAAAAGAATGCGTCGTAACGACAGAGAAATAAAAGACAGAAAAGAGATTGACGGTATCATTAAACGTTGCCGGGTTTGTCGTCTGGCGATGTGTGACAATGGTCAGCCTTATATTATTCCTCTCAACTTCGGTTATGATGGCCGATTTCTTTATTTTCATGCCGCGCCTGAAGGAAGAAAAATTGACATTATCAAGAGGAATAATCGTGTAGGTTTCGAGTTTGATATCCTTCATGATATTATCACGTCGGAACGAGATTGCGACTGGGGAGCAAAGTATGAAAGTATCATTGGATCAGGCACAGCGGAAATAGTAGATGATTTGGAAGCTAAAAAAGAAGCGCTGGAATGGATTATGTGTCAGTACGGAAGCGGCATATGGGACTTCCCGCGAGATATTCTGAAAAAGACTTTGATTCTTCGTGTAAGCATCTTGGAGATCAGCGGCAAATCCCGAAAATCACGGGTATGAACCCCTCCGCTGCGCGGGATTGTTCAACTTACCAATTCCGACGTGTGACCTTTAGGTTATACGCTAAGCTTTCGGAATTGGAGTTTCAACAATAAATCGCTACAGCCGATAATTTTGCCAGCATAGTGAAAACTTCCTTTAGGAGTGGTGCTATCTTCTAGTGAGCTGCCGGTACTTTATCCGGTGAGGCTGGCTGGCGGCAGCAGTGAAACTCAAATTGCAGTTACGTAGTAAACTGGAATTTGTTAGTTGTAATGAAACTCAAAATTCAGGAGCAAAGTGAACTGAATTTTGTAAGTCGAATTATCCAATGGCCTATGGCTATTGGAAACTGTCCCGCTTATCGGCGGGTTAACTGGCGATATTTTATGCGGTGGGGTTGATTAGCGGCGGCACCCAATCTCTTCTTGCGGTCTTCTTCGTATTCGGAATAATTGCCGTCAAACAAGAGAGTCCTACTTTCGCCTTCAAACGCTAGAATGTGTGTGCAAATTCTGTCTAAAAACCAGCGATCATGGCTGATGACGACAACACAGCCGGCAAAATTATCCAATGCGTCTTCCAGCGCCCGCAGGGTGTTGACATCCAGATCGTTCGTCGGTTCGTCCAACAGGAGCACATTGGCGCCTTCCTTGAGCATTCGTGCCAGATGAACACGGTTGCGTTCACCGCCGGAGAGCGTTCCTACCTTCTTTTGCTGATCGGTGCCGGAAAAATTAAATCGTGAAACATACGCGCGGGAATTGATTTGCCTCGTTCCAATGACAACAATATCCTGCCCGTCGGAAATCATCTCCCAGATATTTTTATTGGGATCGAGCGCATCACGGCTTTGATCAATATAGGCAAGCTTAACCGTATCGCCAATCCTGATTGTGCCCGAATCCGGCCTTTCCTGTCCGGTAATCATTCGGAACAGCGTGGTCTTGCCCGCGCCGTTGGGGCCGATAACACCGACAATGCCGCCAGGCGGCAGCATAAAGGTCATGCCTTCCACAAGTAGTTTATCCCCGTAAGCTTTGTTGACATTTTGCGCCTCGATTACCAGATCGCCCAGGCGTGGTCCAGGCGCAATAAATATTTCGCGTGTACCGGATTCCTTTTCCTGATTCTTTCCCAGCAGTTCCTCGTAAGCGTTAATGCGCGCCTTGGATTTGGCATGGCGTCCTTTGGGAGACATGCGAATCCATTCCAGTTCACGCTCGAGGGTTTTGATTCTTTCGCCTTCCACCTTTTCTTCATTCTTCAGGCGGTTTTGTTTTTGCTCCAGCCATGAGGAATAGTTACCCTGCCAGGGAATGCCCTGTCCGCGGTCAAGCTCCAGAATCCAGCCGGCAACATTATCCAGAAAATAGCGGTCATGAGTAACGGCAATGATGGTGCCTTCATATTTTTGCAGGTGATGTTCCAGCCAGGCGACCGATTCGGCATCCAGATGGTTGGTCGGTTCATCCAGAAGCAGGATGTCCGGTTTTTGCAAAAGCAGACGGCACAACGCGACGCGGCGTCTTTCACCGCCGGAAAGAACTTTCACGGGCGTATCGCCGGGCGGACAGCGCAGAGCGTCCATAGCCATTTCCAATCGTGAATCTATATCCCAGGCATCAAGCGCATCGATCTTTTCCTGTACAACACCCTGCCTGTCGCAGAGTTTCTCCATTTCGTCATCCGACATAGGCTCGGCAAACTTTTCATTTATTTTGTTATATTCGTGGATCAGGTCCATGGTGCTTTGCACACCCTGCTCCACAATCTGCCGCACGGTTTTTGTTTCGTCCAGACGCGGCTCCTGCTCCAGATAGCCCACGGTGTAACCCGCGGAAAGAATTGTTTTGCCCAGATGATCTGTATCAATACCGGAAAGAATTTTTAGCAGAGAACTTTTACCGGAACCATTTAAACCGATAACGCCGATTTTAGCGCCGTAAAAATAAGACAGGTAAATGTCTTTGAGCACAGGCTTTTTTTCATAAATTTTACTGACTCCGATCATGGAGTAAATTACTTTGTTTCCTTCATTGGCCATAAAAATTTATTCACCCGAAAAAGATTTCAAATATAAGGGAATATGCCCTGAATGATCAAATTAAAATTATTCTGAATATTGTTTTTGCCGGAGATGATGCCCATGTGCCCGGGAAGAATCAACTCCAGATCAAGCTTAGAAAATGCAAGAATGCTTTTCTTTAAAAGAGCGCCGTTGCCGCCGGGAAAATCAGTGCGTCCGACACTTTGATCAAAAATTACATCGCCGCAAAATAGAGCTTTTTGCTCCGGCCAGTAAAGGCCGACGGAACCGGGAGAATGTCCGGGGGCGAGAATTATTTTAAATATCTGTTCTCCTAAAGCCACATCGCCTTCTTCCAGCGGAAAATTTACATTCATCCTGGGGGCATTGATTCCGAAAAGGCTGTAGAGCTCGCCGCCTGCTCCTTTTAAAAACTCGATTTCTTTTGTATGCAGGCCGACTTTGACCTTTTCCTGATCAAAGACCTCGGAGCCCTGAAAATGGTCGGGGTGGGAATGGGTGTTGATGACATAATGAATGTCTTCTTTTTTGATGCCGTCGGAGGACATCTGATTGAGCAAATCGGGGACATATCCGGTCAGTCCCGGATCAATTAATGCCTGCACATTGCCGCCGATAAAAAAGCTGTTGCAGTTATTCTCAAAGGGATTTGTCCATTCGTAAACGTAAACATCATTTTTTAATTTCATTGCTGATCCTCTGCTTTTGGTGTAGCTGGGACGAATATCCAAAGTAAAATGTATAGGAATAATCCTGTGCCGTAAATAGTTAAGAGTAACACGAATATTAGACGCCATGCCCAGGAAGGAAGAGGAGTGTGTTCGCCTAACCCGCCACAAATACCTCCGAGCCAACGGTCTTTTTCCGATTTTGTGAAAGCTTGCAGCCAGTTTTTATCTGTCATTGCTTTGCCCTCCTCATAATTTTACGGATTTAAATTTTTATCAATCATGATTATAAATATAACGTTTTATTTTTTAGCGGGGAAAATCGCATCCAGCGGCAAATCTGATACCCTATGGCTTATATCGATAATATTTCCTTCCTTATCCACGAGAATTAATGTCGGTACGCCGATAAGGTTGTAGTCGTTGGCGACATTGCCGTCTGAGTCCAGCAAGACAATATAAGGGAATGAATTTTCTTTGGCAAAGCGCGCCACTCTTTTGCTAGATTCATTTATATCGATATAAAGAAATATCAATCCGCGCCCCGCGTATTTTTCATAAAGGGCTTTATAAAAAGGCATTTCGCCGCGGCAGGCGGGACACCAGGTGGCACCGAAAAACATTACCACGGGATTTCCCCGTTGACTGCTCAGCTTAAATGTCTTGCCCTGAATATCATTTAGTGAAAAATTCGGTGCCGGAATTTTTTCATGTTTAGAAAAAACACTAGATCTGTATTGTCCAAATGAAAGAGTGAAGGGAACACAGATAAGTAAGATCGTCAAAACTAATAATATTTTCTTATTCATCAAATCCTCGTTTTTTTATATTGATAAAACGCCAGCAGTATACAGGAAATATTCAGCCGCGCCAATTAATATCAACCCGAAAATAAATTTTATTTTTGTCATCCATTTTCCCGATTTCGGCAAGGCGGCAATAACCCCGGCAAACGTGCCGACGATAATTAGCAATGTGCCCATGCCGACAGCGAAAACAAAAAGAAGAGTCATGCCCAGCAAAAGATTTGTTTTTACCGCCACGTAACCCAGTAAAACGGCCAGTGCAGGAGCGGTACAGGGACCGATAACAACGCCGGATACGGCGCCCATTAAGAAACTCGCGAAATATCCCTTTTTATTTTTATTATCGGTTAGTTTCATAAGTTTTTGCGGAACGGGCAGAGAAATACTGAAAACATCCAGCATGGACAGACCCATAATAAGGCATAAATTGCCCATGATTAAATATGTCCAGGGCGTTGTTTGCATTTGTCCGAAAAGTTTGCCCGATAAGGCGGCCGCTCCGCCCAGAATAGAATAGGTGAAAGCAAGCCCCCCGACATAAAACAGCGAAAGAAAAAATCCGCGAAGTTTTGATGATGAACCCTGCGTTCCGATAAAGCCTACGGTTACCGGAATCAATGGATAAGTGCAGGGAGTAAAGCTGATAACAAGCCCGCCCAGATATGCGGCCAGAAACGCTAAAAAGACTGAACCTTGCATATATAAAGATAAATTATTTACCAGATTTTCAATCATATACTTCCTTAATCACGGGTATAAACTCCAAAAGCAATTGATTGCGCATCGTATATAGTCCCACTTAGCTTCGCACGTGGGATAATTCGACTAACGCTTCCTATAGGCAGCTAGTCTCATTAAATTGGAATTTCACAATAGGCAATATGACCGCTAGCGTCAAGTGAAAAGCTTGTGTTGAAATGTAGCATATTTATTATTTGGAAGTTAACGCGGGTAAAAAATGGTACCGAAGCCGGGATTTGAACCCGGACAGGCGTACACCCACTAGACCCTGAACAAAGTGAAAAGAATATAGCAACATCAAAACGAGTTTATACATCTTTATCATTTAAGGGGTTTTTGGCATTTAGAGCAACTTGCCATTAACCCCTATAAACTCATTTTGAATGTACTACGTTAGAAAATGGTTAGAAGGAAAGGACGGGCACAAAAAAAGTACATGGGGGGTATAAACCAAACGCACGGTGCGTCTTCTACACCGTACCCATAGTTTTTCCATACACACGGTGATCACCAACTACAAGGCTAGATAGTGATTGAAATGGCAATTTTTTTTAGGGGAATTAAAGTGGGTTGTTATTTGAATGATGGTTACCAGCAAACCAGAAGATGGCTATTTATATTTTTGTTTGTTACACCTACAAAGTTTCAGTAGTGGACAGTTGTTAAAATTGATGATTACCCTTTGAAAAGCATAGCACTGCCTTCTGACCTGCCCCAAATACTTGTACCACATGTTAAGTTAGAATTCTGCCATTTTTTATTTCTCAATTCAGGTATGCCTCTGGGGCTGGAGGACGGTAATTCAAGGAACTATGTGGCCTGAATGTGTTGTATTCCATGCGCCATTTCTCAATTAACGTTTTCGCTTCTTTCAATGTATAAAAGATTTCGTCAAAACGGTTAGAATATGGTTAGAAGCATATTACATATCATTGATTATATTAACATTTATCTATGCCTGTTAGGTAGTAAGCCTAGCGGTTGTTCTTTTAAAATTTGAACGTGGTGCGATAACAACCAGCCTGAAGTCGGTTGTAAATCACGAGAGAAAACAAATCCCGCAAGGGAGGGATGAAACAGAGTGTCCGCTCAAAAGCGGTAGGGTGCCTAACCGGAAGATGGTGTTTTTTGTTTGTTACACCTACTAAGTCTCAGTAGCGGGCAGTTGTCATAATTGAGGATTACTATTAGAAAGCTATGCATGGTAAATATAAGCGATGCTGTTGAGCTATACAATCTGTGTTTCAAGGTTTACCATGAAAACTGTAATGTCCCTAATAGGCAAATTCAATGCGGTTTCGTCCACCTTCTTTGGCCCGGTAAAGGGCTTTGTCTGCACGGGCTATAACATCATTAATGTCTTCCCGCATTTTATATTCCGAAAGGCCGATGGAAACGGTAATCTTAAAATCGGAGGCAATGTCTGGAAACGGGATTTTTTCGATATTGGTACGCACACGTTCCGCGGCGATAAGCGCCCCGTTGATAT
>Ga0209777_10004480_pt1 | contig 16465 bp, 15 predicted proteins | sample FrelakmetHBP12HB_FD_187147 | JGI IMG/M metagenome (GOLD analysis project Ga0209777, IMG submission 187147) | Freshwater lake sediment microbial communities from the University of Notre Dame, USA, for methane emissions studies -HBP12 HB (SPAdes)... | ecosystem: Environmental > Aquatic >...
TCTTTGGAGATAAGGGCGCGACGACTCTCGCTGTTTCACGGTCTTTGTAGACCTAGGGGGTTTCGGTCTGTCGCGCCCATCTGTCCTTTATTCATACCACCACTTATGGTTAAGATACAAGGGGGTTTCGGTCTGTCGCGCCCATCTGTCCTTTATTCATACCACCACTTATGGTTAAGATACAAGGGGGTTTCGGTCTGTCGCGCCCATCTGTCCTTTATTCATACCACCACTTATGGTTAAGATACAAGGGGGTTGAAAAGAGTTTTTTTAAACGCTTGTGATTGTATTGTAAATACTGATTTACATGCCCCTTGCCATGTGATAAAATGGAAGACGGTGAATTGCGAGCTTAGTACCTTACGCTAAAGGAGTGAAGATGGCTGACAAAAAGAGTATAGACCCGGTAGTAGTTGAAATGCTTAGGAAGGCGGAAGCCGAAGGTGTCTCTACGGCTTTCAAGCGTGCTGATGAAACTAAGCCATGTCCTATCGGACATGAAGGGAATTGCTGTAAACATTGCTTTATGGGTCCCTGCCGCCTGACGGGTAAGACAACGGTGGGCATCTGCGGTGCCACAAAGTCAACTGTTGCTGCTAGGAATCTGGCTCGTGGTATTGCTGGTGGTACGGCTGCCCACTCCGACCACGGCCGTGGTATGGCAATGACGCTGCTGGCTGCTGCCGAAGGCGAAGCTCCGGACTACTGTGTTAAAGATGTGAGGAAGCTGTATAGAGTAGCCGGTTACCTGGGTGTGCCGGTGGAGGGACGAGCTACCAATGACATCGCCATGGATGTGGCTAAGATAGCCCTCGGCGAGTTCGGCAAGCAAGGCAATGGCGAATTGATTTATACTCACAGGGCTCCCTCCAAGCGTCAGGCCATCTGGCACAAGCTGGGCGTTGTGCCCCGAGGAGTTGACCGCGAAGTAGTAGAGGTGTTGCACCGCACCAGCATAGGTGTTGACCAGGATGCTGAACATATCCTGAACCATGCCGTACGGTGTGCTCTAGCGGATGGCTGGGGCGGCTCCATGCTCAGCACCGACATCAGCGACATACTCTTCGGCACCCCGGGCCCGATAGCGTCGAGTTCTAACTTCGGCGTGCTCCGTGAGGACGAGGTCAACGTTGTGATACATGGCCACGAGCCTACCCTCTCCGAGTTGATTGTGGCCGCGGCAAGCGACCCTGAGATTATCAATTACGCCAAGTCTAAGGGAGCTAAGGGCGTGAACCTGGCAGGTATCTGCTGCACGGCTAACGAAGTCCTGATGAGACAGGGCGTGCCTCTGCTGGGCAACTTCCTGGCTCAGGAGCTGGCCATTCTCACCGGCGCTGTGGATGCCATGGTGGTGGATATACAGTGTGTCATGCAGGGCATAGTTGAGGTTGCCAAGAACTATCACACCAAGATAATTACTACCTCCCCCAAGGCGAAAATAGAGGGCGCTACCCACGTTGAGTTTAACGAACATAAGGCAATGGAGATCGCCAAGACCATCCTCCGCATGGCTATAGACAATTACCCCAAGAGGGGCAAGGTGCAGATCCCGGATATACAGGACCACCTCGTCGCTGGCTTCTCCCATGAATACATTGCGTATATGTTAGGTGGGACACTGCGCGAGTCCTTCCGCCCGCTGAACGATGCTATTATGGCAGGGCGCATCCGCGGCGCTGCCGGCGTGGTTGGCTGCAACAATCCCAGGGTGACCCAGGATGACCCGCATCTTTACGTTGTTCAGGAGTTGATTAAGAACGATATACTGGTGGTTACCACTGGATGCAATGCCATAGCCTGCGCCAAGGCAGGCCTGCTTACGCCTGAGGTCATGGAGCAGTGCGGCCCTGGACTCAAAGAGATCTGCCAGACCATAGGTATCCCGCCGGTGCTGCATATGGGCTCCTGTGTGGATAACACCCGTATTTTGACCGTACTCGCTCAGTCGGCCTGCGAGGGTGGCCTGGGTGAGGATATGAGCGATCTGCCTGTGGCAGGCTTTGCTCCAGAGTGGATGTCGGAGAAGGCGCTTAGCATTGGCACTTACTTTGTTGCCTCCGGTGTGAACACCTGGATGGGAGTTGGCTCGCCTGTTGCTGGCAGCCCGGAGGTGGTTAAGGAAATCACTGAGGGATGGCAAAAGAAGTTCGGAGCGTCCTGGTACTTCGAGCCCGACCATAAGAAGGCTGTGAAAGATGCCATAGCTCTCATTGATGCCAAGAGGAAGGCGCTCAAGCTCGAGGAGTACAGCCCAACCAAGTATGCTCAGAGCAAGACCTATCTGCCGGGCGATTACTTCTCACCCGAGAAGCACGGCGCTTACTCACTGAAGTAAGAGAGTTTAGCTTAGTGGATTCTAGCGGGGCTCGTCCTTCTGCAGAAGGACGAGCCCCTATTTATTTAGGCTAACTTCTCGCAATCTCACTGCAATCCCTGTAGTTGCCCAATTCATTGGGCAATTCTACTAGTTGGGGAGTGCAGAGGGGCTTTGCCCCTCTGCTGGGGGTCTGGGGGATACCCCCAGTTCTTAAAGTCCCCCAAGATTGGGGGACTTAGGGGGTTGACGAGAAGGGTTACAACCCTTCTAACTTGACAAGCACCCCTTGCTCATGTTAGAAATCAACGCACTAGAGTCATTCTGTTTTTATCAGTCCTAATCTATTTAAACGAGAGGAGATGATTAGATGGCTAAAACTAAAAAGGGCAGAGCAGCGATCTATCACGGGTTGGGTCACCCAATGAAGATTGTGGAGTATCCGGTGACCGACCCCGAGCCGGGCGCCATACTGGTCAAGATGAGAAGGGCCAATATCTGCGGTTCAGACCTCCACATGTGGCGGGGTGATGTCGACCTTGCCGCACTGGGACAGCCCATGCCCGTGATACTGGGGCACGAGATGGTCGGCGCGGTGGATAAGCTGGGCGAGGGCGTTGTGACTGACTCGGCGGGTCAGCCCCTGGCAGTGGGTGACAGAGTAGTCTACCGCTATTTCGTCCCCTGCGGCCGCTGTCGGGCTTGTATGAGCGGGAATGACGCTGCTTGTCCTGCGGCTTACATCACCGTAGTGAACCCCTGTGAGCCTCCTCCTCACTTTAGAGGGGCTTATGCCGAATATTATTACATTATCCCCAATCAGACTGTTTTCAAAGTGCCTGACGACCTCAGTGACGAGATAGTAGCCCCTGCCAACTGCGCCCTCTCCGAGGTTATCTATGGCCTGGAGAAGGTAGGGCTTAGATTTGGGGAGACTATCGCCATCCAGGGTGCAGGGGGCCTGGGCATCTATGCTACCGCAGTGGCTAAGGAGATGGGTGCAGCGAAGGTCATCGTCATCGATGGCATCCCGGAAAGACTGAAGCTGGCCAAAGCCTTTGGCGCCGATGAGGTAATAGACATGAGAGAGTTCAAGGAGCCCTACGAACGGTCGGGCAGGGTGAAGGAGCTTACCGGTGGCTGGGGAGCAGATGTCGTCGCCGAGCTTGTAGGCTTTCCCCAGGTCATCCCTGAAGGCCTGGATATGTTGGGCACTGGCGGGCGTTATCTGGAGATCGGCAACGTCAGCCCTTTGAAGACCGTTGAGCTAGACCCTGCCATGCTGGTGATTAGCGGCAAAAGCATCCACGGCGTTGCCCTTTATACCGCCGAGGCTCTGAAGAAGTCCCTCGACTTCCTGAGCCGGACCAAGAACAAATACCCCTTCGAAAAAATATTGAGCCGTTCCTACCCATTGGAGAAGATAGAGAAGGCCTTCGAAGACCAGGACAAGGGACTCGCTACCCGAACTAGCATAGTTCTCTAGTCTTGGCTAAGCGCTATCGAAATTTGTTTGTAGGGGCAGACCAATGAGTCTGCCCCAATTACTTAGGAACCAAAGGCGAACACACCAACTAGCCCGATGCGCAACCTTCCTATTCCCCTTTACTAAAGGGGTGAGGAGGATTACTTCCTACCACTTTAGGTTTATGGGCTTTCCTATCGCGCTTTCAGTTGGTGACTTTGCAACCAGGTGTAACATGTCAAGCGCTTTATCTCTGAGCGCTCGGTGCCACTCCTGACATTCTTTCTGCTTCTTCACTGGCATATCGGATAGTAAATCGGACACTATGGCTTGAAACACGGGGAGTCCGACATCTAACAATTTTTTGCCCTTAGCAGTCATCTTGACTTCCGTGAAGGGATGTCCCTTGCGCTTCGGTATCCGTAGGGCAAGACCCTCTTTTTCCATTCTGTTGAGCAACCCGGCAATAGTCTGATTCTCCCGATGGGAGATTCGAGCTATCTCGGCAGGAATCAATGTACCTGGATAGTCTCTACAGGTCCAGAGCACTAAGAGTTTTTCGGGTGTCAGGCCCACCTTGGCAAGTTTAGTCTCGGCACATCTGTTTATAGCGAGCCACGCTTGGCGAACTAATGTATAGGTCGTGAGGGCCTGGTCAGAAAACTCCAAGTCATACACGTCAGGCATTGCTTTCTCCTTCCAAGATACTGCCTCCCAGCAGTGTCTTGATATAGACTTCTTATGCTAGTATACATACCGCAGTAGAATATCGCAAGTGGTTCGATTTTCTATGTGCAGAGCATATACCCGATGTGGGTGGCTGAGCAATCTGAGGTAGAGATGAAGTTCAACTGCCAGGGGAATAGTTGTACAGGAACTCTAACTCCTCTGAGGTAGTGATTTGCCTGACTCGAAAACGTTCATAGCTTCGCTCTTTGATTGGCCCGAAGCATTAATAACAAGAGCCAGGATTTTTTACTCAGTATAAAGCTTTTAGTCAAAGTTCCTGCGTGACTCATAGAAACAACTAGTGAAAAATACAAAGCGGAATTATCGAATAGGTTTTCCAGAGCCGGTTTCAAATCGGCAAGAACTGTTGTTATTGCGAGTCCGCTTCTGGCGGGCGAAACAATCTCATCGCTATCCCTGTAGTTGCCCAATTAATTGGGCGGTTCTTGCCTGATCCGCCTAAGGCGGAGACACTACTAAATTCATAGTAGGCGAGCCCTCATAACGCCACGTGTATCGAGTGTAGGGGCACAGTGCACTGTGCCCTGGTTTTCTTTCGCTTACTGGAAAAATCTAATCCGTTCGCCCTGATCCTGTCGAAGGACGCTCCCCTGTCATTGCGAGGAGTCTTCTTTAGGAAGGACGACGAAGCAATCTCTGGGCTGGGTGAAAGAAATGGCGATTAGATTGCTTCGCTTCGCTCGCAATGACACTGGGTTTAGACTCGGGGATTAAGAGGGTTGAAAAGGGTTGCCAAACGCTTTCTATCCAGTGGCCTTGACGTTACAGAGCAGACAATCTAAAATGGCAGACATGAAACAGTCGCTGGTCAAGTATGTCATAGTCGCCGTCATATTGCTCGCAGTGGTCGGAATACTGGCTGCTCTGGCAGTAACAGGGGCGTGGACGGCATTCCTGGCCATTGCCATCCTCTGCTTGCTCTCGTTTGTGTTTCTCTCTGACATTTCAGGTGAGCAAGAAAGCTCTAGGTAACTCTGCTTATCCTCTGAAGCTGGTAGAAAAACCCTTGAGTTCAATCACTCCACCACCGCCCTGTAGTGCTTCATGCTATGCTCGAGTATGAAGGCCATATCTATTACCATTCCCAACAACTCCTCTTTGGTGTGGATAATAGATTAGTAAAAATACCCTATTTACTGCATTATTGACATTATGTGATATAATAACCTTGTCTTACTAGAACCTCGTAACTATTATAATGGTTTTAAGCGAGTTTATATTTGATGGCTTCATGATGGGAGGTGGAAGTTGTTGAAAAGCGGGATAAAACTACCAAAATGCCCGATTTGCGATGAACCAGTCCCCTGTGTTAGCAAATTTGTTACACTGTATTGCTTGGCGCTGCATATTGCTTCGAGATGGGATGATGAACCACACGTAAGATGGAGAAAAGAGCACGGAATTGTGCCTGTTGTCTACCAATCAATGGGCCAAGTGCAAACAATGGTAAAACAGATAATGGCAGTCCTTCCTCAGCATGATATGACCAGAGTATGGTCAAAATCTTATGGGGAAACTCGCAAGACAATACCCTCTTGACTAACCAATTATCAAACTGATTAAATTTCCATTAACCCGAAGGGCAGGGTTCCATGGGCTTTGCCCGTGGGTGAATGAGAACTCGCCCGAAGGGCGTCAAGCATAGCTTGAAGATTTCAAAGTGCCACGGGCTCTGCCCGTGGGTATCTACTGAGCACTTATCGCATCGTTTCCCATCTCTACCTTAACACCGCCCTGTAGTACTTCATGCCATTCTCAGCTCTATATCCGGCAGCCTGACCGCTGAATTTTGTAGTATATTGCAAACAGGCAGTCATAATTGCATTCTCCACCCGTAAGCTGTGGCGCGACATTTTCCCCTTGACACTATTAGAATATATGTGCTAATATCGGTTTGCGAAAACTCCCCAAATCGGTTGCAACCTTTGGTTGGGTGCAGCGTACGGCACCCGCCAATTGAGGAGCGTTTCGCGAGCCGCCTACAACTGAATAGCTATTTTAAAATGCCTATCGCATTGGCGACGCAACTGCGGAACGTGAATTCGGGAACGGCATTTTAGCTGAAGCCGAGCCCTCTTTCCTTGAGGCTGATGTAGCGCTGCTGGCCGATGATGAGGTGGTCGAGCACTTCGATATCCAGAAGCTTACCCGCTTTCACAATCTGCTCTGTGACCTTGATGTCCTCGGGACTGGGCGTGGGGTCTCCCGAAGGGTGATTGTGCACCACCACCAGGGCCGGGCAGTTCTCTCGCACCGCTTCTTTGAAAAGCTCGCCTACCTTTATCAGCGATGTGTTGACATTGCCTTTATAAACGCGGGAGATGGTGAGTACCTGGTTCTTGGTATTGAGCAGCACCAGCCGCAGCTCTTCCTGTTCTAGGAAGCTCATCTCCGCCTGCAGCAGGTTGGCGATGTCAGCGGGTGACTTGACTACCAGGCGTTCCTCTGGCTGGGTGGACATCAGCCTGCGCCCCAGCTCTAGAGCAGCTTTGAGCTGGGATGCTTTTGCTTCCCCCAGGCCACGCTCCTGACAGAGTTCGCCGAAGCCAGCCCTGGCCAGCCCGGCGAGGCCGCGGAACTTGGTGAGCAACCTTGCTGAGAGGTTGAGCACGCTCTCTGAGGTAGCGCCTGTGCGCAGTATGATTGCGACAAGCTCGCTGTTGGATAGTGAGGCAGCGCCGTATTGCTTGAGGCGTTCCCTGGGGCGCTCTGTGGCGGGCAACTCCCTGATGAGAGGGTAATACTCCACCGCGTCAACCTCCTAATCCCCAAGCGAAAATTCAGCCGTTAGCTGTCAGCTTTCAGCAGGGACGCGACAACTGCGCTCCTATGAACTCATATGTCATTGCGAGGAGTCTGCCTCAGGCGGACGACGAAGCAATCTCAGGGGTGGTGGCTGAAACGCCGGTGAGATTGCTTCGCTTCGCTCGCAATGACACGACAAAATCGAACCATGCTTAGCGTTCGGAACTGAGGTTACTTAACCTCGACGTTAGCACCGGCTGCGGTGAGCTTGTCCTTAATGGTGGCTGCCTCGGCCTTGTTCACGCCCTCTTTTACCGTCTTGGGCGCAGCTTCAACCAACTCTTTGGCTTCCTTCAGGCCCAGCGTTGTTACCTCGCGCACTGCTTTGATTACGCTGATTTTGTTGGGGCCAATCTCTTTGAGTATTACGGTGAATTCAGTCTGTTCCTCGACAGGGGCGGCTGCAGGAGCACCAGCGGCGGCACCAGCAGCAGGGGCAGCCATCATGGGTACGGCGGCGCTGATCCCGAATGTCTCTTCCAGCGCCTTAACCAGCTCTGAAAGCTCGAGTATAGTCATTTCTTTTATTGCGGCAATGACTTCGTCTTTGGTCAGCGTCTTCGTCGTTTCCTTCTTGGCAGCGGGAGCGCGTTTCTTGTGTGCCTTTTCCTCCTCTGCTGCTACCGCACCGGCCTCTTCCTTCTGTGCTTCTACATTCTTCTCGGCGGCTTCGTCATTAGACATTTGCCATTCCTCCCATTTGTTGAATTCTAGCATTTAATAGTGCGCTTAGGGCACGTAAGTTGGCGCTGAGTACATTGTGCAGTGAATAGATTGGGCTCTGCAGCACCCCGAGCAATCTAGCCCTCAAAACATCTATCGAAGGCATGGTGGCAAGACTGTATATTTCCTGGGGGCTGAGCACTCGTACATCAAGTATACCGCCCTTAATACTGAGAGCAGCCTTCGAAGTGCGGGCATAGTTGGTCAAGGTCTTCGACAGTTGAGTGGCATCCCCCTGGCAGAAGGCAAGCGCTATCGGGCCCTGGAGGTATTGGGAAAGCCCGGGTTTACCCGCCTTTTCAGCGGCGAATTTAGCCAGGGTGTTTTTGACCACATGAAATTCGGCGTTTACCTCACGAAGCTGACGACGCAGTTGCGACATCTCAGCTACGGATAGCCCCCGGTACTCGGCAGCAATTATGAATTTGTTCTGGGAAAGCAGTTCAGTTAATTGCTCCACAATCTCGACTTTTTTTTCCGTAGGCATGCTTTCTGTCCTCCATAAAAAGAGAGTCCTTATGCCTGCAACATAAGGACTACTCGCCTCAGTAAAGTTGCTTCGGCAGGCATAAAATTAAGCCATTAAGGCACCCGCTGTCTTCAGCGTTATTCAATTGTTTGTATAGTCTAAATCAAAACCCTCAATTATGCAAGTTTACTATCAGAAGGGTTCTCAATTAGTCTCTCTTCAACCCCCTGTAGTCCCGCAGTCTTGGGGGACTTACGAAGCTGGGGGATACCCCCAGACCCCCAGCAAAGGGGCTTCGTCCCTCTGCACTCCCCTGAGATTGCCAAATGCCCTAAGTGTGAGCGTTTAACGTCCGGGGACACCGAAAATGCCCATGCTGCACATAAAAGTGCCCGGGTGCCCTCCCTGGTTATGAGCTATCCCCAGTTGAACATTCTTAATCTGGCGGGATGGCTCCTGGGCCTTGCCCTGGATCTGCTTATATATCTCGTAGACCTCTCTGACGCCGCTGGCACCTACAGGATGGCCGAATGACTTCAGACCGCCGCCAGCGTTAAAGGCCACCTCACCATCCAATGCGAACGTACCGGCTTCGATATCGTACTTGGCTTTACCTCGCTCGCAGAAGCCCATGGCCTCATAGCACATGAGCTCGGCGATGGAGAAGCAGTCATGGCACTCCACTATATCTATCTCTTTTCGCGGGTTCTTGATTCCGGCCTGCTGATATGTCTGAAGGGTTGCCCTGTAGGTTTCCTCCCAGTGTGCCCAGTCGTAGGTTGTCATCATCTTGCCGCAGCCCGGGCCTGCTGCATTGCCTAGACCCTTGACCGTAATATAGTCCTTCCTGAACTTTTTAGCGTCCTCAGCGCGGCAGAGTATAGCGGCCGCTGCGCCGTCGGTTACACCGCAGCAATCGTAGAGCCCCAGAGGCCAGGCGATTATGGGTGCATTCAGTGCTTGGTCCAGTGTTATCTCACGTCGTAAGTGTGCTTTGGGATTGCGGGCGCCGTTATGGTGGCTCTTCACCGAGATCATAGCCAGGTGCTTTTTCTCAGCCCCGTATTGTGCGAAATACCTGGTGGCTGCCAGGGCATATCGCCCCGGGGGTGTTGCCTGGATGCCGAACACAGGGTGTATGCCGCCCATCGGCTCTCCGGAGCCCAGGCCTCCGACGCCTCGGTCCTTAGTCTTTTCAAAGCCGACGCAAAGAACAAGATCGTAAGCCTTAGAGATAAGTGCATAGGTGGCCCCTCTAATGGTTTCCAGCCCGGTGCCGCAGAGGTTCTCCACCCTGACAATAGGTATATAGTCCAGTTTAAGGGGATAAGCCAGGCTTTGGCCTCCGGCGAAGCCAAGGGTACCGGACCATGCTGCCTGTATATCTTTGGGCCCAACTCCTGCATCCTCAAAGGCTTCGGAGGTCGCTTCGACAACGAGGTCCCATGCGCTACAATCCCAGCGCTCCCCGAATTTGCTGCAGCCCATGCCTATTATGGCAACTTTATCTTTAATGCTTTCCATCTCTCACCTTCCTTAGGCTCCTCTCAAAGGGCGGCACTTCCAGTAGTAGTTTCGAATGCCTCGTTCGCTATGCATCCATCTGAAGGTAAGCTCTACTGGCATCTCATATTCTACCTTATCAAGGTCGCGGTCTGTCATCTGGGCATAGAATCTCCCGCCCTCATCGAAGTCGATGATACACAGGATGATAGGTGAATCGAGGCTGGGGCCCAGGTTGTCTTTGCTGTAGGTGAATAGCTTGCCCCTTCTATCAGCGAGACGGATTTCCTCGAACTGGTCCTTGCTCTGGCAGTACATGCAAATCCGTTGCGGCGGGAAGTTGATATTGCCGCAGACCAGACATTTGCCGCCGCGGCAGTTGAGGTTCCACCTGCGATCTCGCCATGAGACGGTGGCAGCTGATTGATTCTCCCAGAAGGTATATCCCTGCAGGATACCGCGATAGCGCAGGTACTTGTCATAGCTAGCTAAGGGCAGCTTTGATTCCAGGTGATATTTTATCCCTCGCCGCGCTTTTAGTTTCTTGATACTCTTTGTGATAGTGATGATGAAAGCATCGGCGCCATCGCCATAGTTGGCGAGCAACATCTTGTCGCCATCTTTTGCTTCTTCCAGCGCGCCGGCCAGCATCATCAGAGCATAGGCGCTGCCGGTATTGCCCACATTAGAGAATATGTTATCTTGAACCTGAGCTTTGTAGTCAAACCCCAGATTTTTGGCTAATTGCTGATGTCTTCTATTGTCGAAAGCATAGAGGACAGCCTTGGTGAAATCGGCCGGTTTCAGCCCCTGTTCATTCATGATCGCTTTGACAGCCTCTGCGGTGTTAGCCAGGTAGCCATTCTCGACGACAAAGCGGTCTTCCCAGAATCTGACGAAGGTGTCGTTATCCAATCGCCACAGGTCCATGATATCGTTGTAGTGGGTGTGACAACCATCGATGCTTGCGATTACGTCAGTGCTTCCCAGAAGGATAGCAGCAGACCCGTCTCCAAATGCCTGTTCGTACTCTGTAGAAGGCTGCCCCATGCGGCAATCTGCGGCAACTACCAGTACTTTCTTCGCCGAGCCGGCGGCAATGGCATCCATCGCAGCTCTCATGGCAATGGTAGCTGACCTCAAGGAGTTGGTGAAGTCAGCGGTCCTGATGTTACGTTTAAGGTCAAGCGCTTCAGCAACAATGCCGGCACACTGCTTCTCCTTGTAGGGGGTTGTAGTAGAAGCTAGGAATAGGGCATCGACCTCGTCTCGGTTGAAGCCTTGTAGACAACTGTTCCCGGCCTCCACTGCCATGGTGATGCTGTCTTCATCGAAGTTGGCGACCGACCTTTCTCCCCCGACGGGCAGCCCACCCCAGGTCAACCAGGGCATATCACGGCTCAGCCGGTAAATGGGTATATAAGCGCCGTAGGAAACAATCCCTACCATTTGGCTCTCCTTTCACGCAGTCGCGTCTAACCGTCTGTCTTAACTGAATAGGGATAAAGCCAACTGCTAAGAGGTAGTCAGGGAAAGGGTTGGTGTTAGATCAAGCTTGATTCCCGGTCCCATTGAGGTAGTTAGCGTGGCAGTCTTTATATACTGACCTTTGGCGCCACTGGGCTTTGCCTTGACCACAGCTTCAATAAGCGCAGCCAGGTTTTCCAGCAGCTTCTTGTCATCGAAGCTGACTTTGCCCAGTGGGGTGTGGATGATAGCGGTCTTGTCCAACTTAAATTCCACTCGGCCTTTACGAGCGTCGGCGATAACACGCGGCAGGTCAGCAGGTTGTGAGATAGTTCCTGATTTGGGGTTGGGCATGAGCCCTTTTCGTCCCAGAATCTTGCCCAGCTTGCCGATCTTGGGCATCATATCGGGGGTGGCGATAGCGATATCGAATTCGAGCCAGCCCCCCTCTATCTTTTTGGCAAGTTCGTCACCGCCAACAGAATCAGCTCCGGCCTCCTGGGCGATTTTCTGTGCCTCGCCCTGGGCGAAGACTAAGACTCGCAGTGGTTTACCCAAGCCGTTTGGCAAAAGAGCCACACCACGAACCTGCTGGTCAGCATGTCGTGGATCAACGCCCATGCGCAAATGGAGTTCAACTGTCTGGTCAAATTTGGTGTAAGACGTCTTCTTAGCTAAACTAATAGCTTCCTCGGGATTGTATGCCTTAGTCCCATCTATAAGCTTTTCTGCTTCCTGATACTTTTTACCGTGTTTGGCCATATTGCTCCTACCTTGTGATCTCGATTCCCATGCTTCGTGCTGTACCCTCCACCATCCGCATCGCCCCCTCGAGATCTTTAGCATTGAGGTCTTTGAGCTTGAGTTTGGCGATCTCGCGGATTTTCTCCTGTGGTAGTGTGCCGATTTTGTTTCGGCTGGGGTTATCGCTTCCCTTCTCCGCGCCCAGTGCCTTCTTCAGCAGATCGGCTGCTGGTGGCGTCTTGGTAACGAAGGTGAAAGAGCGATCTTCATAGATAGTGATCTCCACCGGGATTACTGCGCCAGCCTGTGATGCAGTCTGCTCGTTATAGTCCTTGCAGAAAGCCATGATATTAACACCATGCTGCCCTAACGCAGGTCCTACTGGTGGAGCTGGGTTCGCTTTACCTGCCTCGATCTGAAGTTTGACTACTGCCTTGATTTTTTTTGCCATATTCTTAAACCTTTTATCACTAGATGTGTTAGTTAGAGCCTTTCTACCTGTAGGAAGTCCAGTTCGACGGGAGTCTCCCGGCCAAAGAAGGAAACCAAGACCTTTACTTTACCCTTCTCAGCATTGATATCGTCAACCACCCCTATGAAATCTATGAATGGCCCATCAATGATATGAACGCTCTGCCCCCTGTTGAAGCCAACCTTTACTCTCGGGGTCTCGGCCTCCATCTGTTTCAGGATTGCTTTAACCTCAGGCTCATCGAGGGGAACGGGCTCGACCTTGCCCCTATCATCTTGGGCGCTTACGATGCCGGTGACTCCAGGTGTGTTGCGCACAACGTGCCAGCTTTCTTCATCCATAATCATCTCAACCAGTATATAACCGGGGAATATCTTCTTGGCCACAGTACGCCGTTGGCCGTCTCTGATCTCGATTTCATCTTCGGTGGGCACTACCACCTGGAATATTTTATCTCCTACATCCATTGACTTGATACGATGTTCCAGGTTAGTCTTGACCCTGTTTTCGTATCCTGAGTAGGTGTGGATGACGTACCACTTCTTTGCGTTTTGTTCCATAAGGGTCTTATCCATGTTCAATGTTCAGGGATGGAAACCAATCGAGGCAGAGACTACTGTCACGATCCTACCGTTGTTTTATTGCACGGCTAAGCACTACCTGAGCAAAATAACATTCATCAATTTAGAGAAACCGTAGTCAATCACCCCGAGGATTATAGCAACTACTACTGTGAAGATAATCACGAGAGTCGTTAAATAGGTAGCCTCTCGCCTTGATGGCCATGTTACCTTCTTCAGCTCGGAGATGATGTCACTAACGAACTTGAATCTTTGTTTGCCCGGCTTCTTTACCGCAGCCTGACTCTTCACTATTGCTCTCTACTTTTACTTCGTCTCTCTGTGCAAAATGTGCTTTCGACAGCGGGGGCAGTACTTCTTCAGCTCCAACCTCCCGGGGTCGTTCTTTTTATTCTTGATAGTGGTATATGTCCTCTCCTTGCACTCAGTGCAGGCGAGGTAGATAATATTTCGGGCCTCGGATTTTTTAGGCATTTTTTACTCTAGCACTTTTGTTACCAGGCCGGATCCGACCGTTCTCCCACCCTCCCTGATGGCGAATCTGACTCCTTGCTCCAAAGCCATGGGAACAATCAGCTTCACTTTCAGATTGAGGTTGTCACCGGGCATCGCCATCTCAACTCCTTGTGGTAGCTCCGCAGTTCCAGTGATATCCATAGTTCTAATATAGAACTGGGGCCTGTATCCGTTAAAGAACGGTGTATGGCGGCCACCCTCTTCCTTGGTCAGTACATATACCGCAGCTTCAAAAAGAGTATGAGGCTTCATTGAGCCGGGCTGAGCCAGCACCTGTCCTCGCTCTATCTCCTCTCGTTCAATACCTCGCAGCAGACAGCCGACAGCATCTCCCGCTTGTCCTTCCTCCAGCGTCTTATGGAACATCTCTACGCCGGTGACCACTGTTTTTCGAGTTTCCTTCAAACCTACTATTTCTACCTCTTGCCCAACTTTTATAACGCCTCGCTCTATCCTGCCTGTGGCCACAGTGCCACGTCCTTTGATGGCGAACACGTCCTCTACAGACATAAGGAATGGCTTGTCAGCAGCGCGCTTGGGCATGGGAATGTAGCTATCTACAGCATCCATGAGCTGCCAGATTTTGCCGCACCACTGGCAATCTCTCTTGCCGCAGCCGCACTCCAATGCCTTGAGGGCACTCACTCGGATAATGGGTGTTTTGTCACCTGGGAAGCCGTGTTTCGGGAGCAACTCTTCTCTAAGCTCCATCTCGGTGACCTCTAGCAGATCGGGGTCATCCACTAAGTCCACTTTGTTCAAAGCAATTATCACGGAGGGAACCTCTACCTGGCGGGCGAGGAGGAGGTGCTCTCGTGTTTGAGGCATAACTCCATCATCAGCAGCCACTACCAATATGGCCCCGTCCATCTGGGCAGCACCGGTTATCATGTTTTTAATGTAGTCAGCGTGGCCGGGGCAGTCCACATGGGCGTAATGGCGCTTCTCCGTCTCGTACTCTATGTGAGCAATAGCAATTGTCATGCCCCTGGCCTTCTCCTCGGGGGCATTGTCAATAGAGTCAAAGGGGCGAAACTGAGCGAAGCCCGTAGTAGCTAGTACCTTTGTTATTGCTGCTGTCAAGGTTGTTTTGCCATGGTCGACATGTCCGATTGTGCCCACGTTGACATGGGGTTTGGTCCGCTGAAAAATTTTCTTTGCCACTTTTTCTTCCTCCCGATCCGATTAAGTTCAGCCCACAACCAGATTTGAACTGGTGACCCCCTTCTTACCAAGAAGGTGCTCTACCGCTGAGCTATGTGGGCGCGCTGCATGGTGGAGGGGGCAGGATTCGAACCTGCGTAGCCATTTCAGGCGACAGATTTACAGTCTGTTGGTATTAGCCTCTCACCCACCCCTCCGGGTATCTGCCCGGAGCCCGAGAGCGGATTTGAACCGCTACCCTACCGATTACAAATCGGTTGCGCTGCCATTGCGCCACTCGGGCCTTTTCGACCTTTTTAATTCAAGTTTACTGAGTATATAAGTATAAAAGTAAAAGAAATCAAAGTCAAGGTTTCTTGTATCTTGAAATCGTTCCCTCAGAGGTATCCTCTAGAGTGATACCGAGCTCCTTGAGGTCGTTTCGAATGCTATCGGCAAGCTGCCACTTCCTCGCTGTTCGCAAAGCAGCACGTTTGTTTAACAACAGTTTGATGATGCTCTCAGTTGCTTTGGCATCTTTTGGGTCTACCTCATATCTCACAGCGAGTTCTATCAAGGGCCGTAGAGGAATTTCATCCAACGACTTTGGCTCATAGCGTAGGTTCAGTCCCAGCACTCCAGATAGCTCCCAGAGCGTCTTGTATGCTTCGCCTATATGCAAATGTTCATCATGTCCTCGGTTTATCTCCCGGGCCAAGTCAAACAGAGCAGCCACGGCTTGTGGGGTATTGAAGTCGTCGTCCATAGCCTCAATGAACCGCTCCCGGTAGGGTTGGGCGTCTATAGCGGGAGCTGTGGATTCCTCAATATCGATATGGGCAGCTCGAACTAGCCTTTCTATCCCTTTCGCTGTTGCTGTCAGATTCTCCTCGGAGTAGGTTATAGGGCTGCGGTAATGAGAGCTGAGCACCCAGAGTCTGAGAGCGTCTGGGCTATATTTAGCTAGCGCCTCGCTGATAGTCACCAGCTTCCCCGTGGACTTGCTCATTTTTTCCTCGCCTAATTGTAGTAGTCCATTATGCAGCCAGTGGCGGACGAAGGGTTTGATGCCCGTGAAAGACTCGGATTGGGCGATTTCGTTTTCGTGATGAGGGAAGATGAGGTCTTGTCCTCCGCCATGAATATCCAGTGTTTGCCCCAGGTATTTGAGCGACATAGCAGTGCATTCGATGTGCCACCCTGGCCTCCCCGGTCCCCAGGGGCTATGCCACTGCGGCTCGCTGGGCTTAGCTGCTTTCCACAAGACAAAATCCAGGGGATGCTCTTTGGCTTCACCTATCTCTACGCGGGCGCCAGCTATCATGCCATCTAGGGTGCGATGGCTGAGCTTGCCGTAGTCGGGGTCGCTTGTCACCCTGAAGTAAACATCGCCTCCTGCCTGGTAGGCGTGCCCATTTTTCAATAGGCCTGTGATTACCTCGATTATCTTGGGTATTTCTTCAGTGGCTTTTGGATATTTGTCGGCCCGTTTTATATTCAGGGCGTCCAT
>Ga0209777_10004481_pt1 | contig 16458 bp, 13 predicted proteins | sample FrelakmetHBP12HB_FD_187147 | JGI IMG/M metagenome (GOLD analysis project Ga0209777, IMG submission 187147) | Freshwater lake sediment microbial communities from the University of Notre Dame, USA, for methane emissions studies -HBP12 HB (SPAdes)... | ecosystem: Environmental > Aquatic >...
GATCACGTGAACCGCGGGCAGTCTTCGAACGACGTGATCCCCACGGTTATCAGCCTTGCCAACAGGGTCCGGCTCGACGGATTGGTCGAAGCGATGGGACTCCTCCAGGGAAGCTTCGCCCGGAAGGCGGCGGAGTTCGCCGGAGTCCTGAAGATAGGCCGAACTCACCTTCAGGATGCCGTGCCCATGACCCTCGGGCAGGAGTTCTCGGGGTATTCCCGGCAGGTGGAGAAGGTGCGTGAGCTGGTCATGCGCTGCGCGGCCGGCCTTGAGGAGCTGGCGATCGGCGGCACGGCGCTGGGCACCGGTATCAACACGCACCCTGAGTTCGCCCAGCGCATGACGGCCGCCCTGGCGAAGGCAACCCGGATTCCTTTCCGGGAGGCGAAGAACAAGTTCGAGGCAATTGCGGCGCGCGATTCGCAGGTCGAGCTGATGGGCGCCCTCAACGCAACGGCCGTGTGTCTCCTGAAAATCGCCAACGACCTGCGGCTGCTGGCAAGCGGCCCGCGGACGGGGCTTGGAGAGATCACCCTGCCGTCGCTTCAGCCGGGCAGCTCGATCATGCCGGGCAAGGTAAATCCCGTGATCCTCGAGATGACCATCCAGGTAGCCGCCCGCGTGATGGGCTCCAACCTCTCGGTGTGCATCGGCGGGCAGTCCGGCCCACTCGAGCTGAACATGATGCTCCCTCTCATCGCCTGGGAGACTCTCGGATCCCTGGAGCTCCTCAGCAATACATGTCACGCCCTCGCGGCTCGATGCGTGGACGGCATCGTTGCCGACGCTGCCCGCAGCAGGGACTGGATCGAGAAGAGCCTGGCCCTGGTGACCCCGCTTGCGCTGAAGATCGGCTATGATCGGGCGGCGAAGCTCGCCCAGAAGGCGCTCGCGGAGAACCGGACGGTGCGGGACGTGGTGATCAGTGAAGGGGTGTTGAGCGCCGAAGAGGCGGACAAGGTTCTGGACCCGTCGACGATGCTCGGGCCTTCCTGATCGTCCTTCTCGAACAGCGCACAGGAGAGGACAATGAGAATAGGAATCGCCCTGCTTCCGTTCATGCTCGGAACGCTGATTCCCTGCTTTGCCCAGCAGCCGCACATCATCTTTTCGGCCGCCGCCAGCCTCACCGACGTCCTCACCGAGCTGCAGCCCAGGGCAGAGGCATTTCTTGGGGCGCGGGTTCTGTTCAACTTCGCAGGATCAGGGACCCTTTGCCGCCAGATCGAGGAGGGCGCTCCGGTGGACGTAGTCTTCACTGCTGCCGCCGAGGACATGGACAGGCTCGAGAAGTCAGGCCTTGTCATTTCCGCAAGCCGGCGTGACGTTCTTTCAAACTCAATGGTTCTTATCGGGGATACAGGGCTGGCACCTGCGGCAGGAATCGATGAGCTGCGAACCCTGCTGTCAAGGGCCGAGTTTCTTGCGATCGGAAACCCCGACGTGGTGCCAGCCGGGCGCTACGCCGTGCAGGCTCTCACTACCTGCGGACTCTACTCTCTTGTGGAAAAGAAGCTCGTGCTCGGAGGCACGGTCCGTGAAGTCCTGCAGTACGTGGAAAGCGGGTCCGCGCCTGTCGGCATAGTTTTCCTCACTGATGCACTGTCCGTGAAGCCGGGAAGCCATTTGCGCCGGCTTTTTCTCTTTTCAGAAGATGCATTGAAGACCCCGATCCTGTACCCGATTGCAGTTGTGAGCGCAACCAGGAACAGGGACATTGCCGGAAAAATGATTGACTTCCTGCTGAGCGATGTCGCGCGGAACGCGTTCCGCCGGGCGGGGTTCATTCTGAAATGAATGGCTTGAAGGGTCGTCCCGCTACGGCCGCATCGGCTATTTGAACCGAAGGTGAAGAAGCGGACATACAATTGGGAGTCAGAAACTGACTCCACTCGTCATGTGGTATGGGCGGCCTGCGCGAGGTCCCTCAGGCCTGTCGACGCCCTCTACGCCCTTAGTACGACGAGTCCTCCGTGTAGTGGTCGAGCATCATTTTTGCCCGCTTGTCGTCGGGGTTCAGCTCCACCGCCCTGCGGAAGCTCTTGATCGCCTCGATATTCTTGTACAAACCCGCGTAGGCCTGGCCGATCAGGAAGTGGGCTTCGGCGAAATCCGGACTCATCCTGACGAGCTCCTCGAGAAGCTCCAGCGCCTTGGCGTGTTCATTGCGTTTCATGTACAGCTGGGCGAGGAAATAGTTTGCCAGGAGCGATTCCGGCGACTCCCGTCGGAGAATGGAGAACGCCTCCACCGCCTTCTCGTCATTGCCGAGAAAATTGTTGATCAGGCCCATCCAGTAGTAGGACATGACATGCGTGCCGCACGCCGCGTTCACGTTTTTCGTGAACGCGCTGAGCGCCTCGCTGAGCTTGCCCATCCGCACGTAGCAGACGCCCAGCTTGTACCAGGCCTGGCACATCCCGGGTGCGAGCTCGAGGGCCTTCACGTAATGCGCGGCAGAGTCGCTGAGGGTCCCCTGGGAGTATTCGAGGTTTCCCAGGAGGACGTGGAGCGACGCATCCTTCGGGTTCTTTTCCAGCAGGTCAGAGAGGGTCTTCAGGGAGCTGTCACGGTTTCCCCCCATGTAGCTCCGCATCCCCGAAATGAACTCCGCCCCGGTGTGAAATGAATCCATGACCCGTCTCCTTTTATGCTGCACAGCAGCCGCTGTGTCCGCGGTGGACGCAGACTATCATGGTTTCCCTATTTTGAGAATCCCAGAGACACGCCGGGAATGTCCGGCTCTCAGAATCCCGACGTCGTCAGGGAGCCGATGAACGAGAGCAGCGGCGAGGGAAATACGCCGAGGGCCACCACCGCGAGGGTGAGGGCCGCGAGTGCTGCCGCAGCCAGGAACGGTGCACGCAGCGCCGCCGAGGCGACCGTCCTGCCGCCGCCGGCCGGGGCGCCTTCACTCGCCGAGCCGCTGCCATGCTCGGCAAACCCGCGGAACATTGCCGACACGATTTTCAGGTAGTAGAAGATCGAGATGGTCCCATTGACGGCGAGGATCACCGCCAGTATCCACAGCTCCGCTCCTGCGCCCGCCCGCAAAATGAGGAACTTTCCGACGAATCCGGCGGTAAGGGGCAGCCCGGCGAGGGAGAGCAGCATGGCCGTCAGTGCCGCTGTCAGCCACGGACGACGCGCGGCAAGGCCACGGTACTCCTCGATGCTGCCGGCATCTGCCTCGGGGGTCGAGAGCTCGGCGATAGCGGCGAATGCTCCGAGGGTGGTCGCGAAATAGGCGACGAGATAGAACGCGATGGCACGAAGCGCCTCGGTTCCGCCGGCAAGGAAGGCCACGAGGATGTAGCCGAGATGCGCAATGGACGAATAGGCGAGGACCCGCTTCACGTTGCTCTCACGCAGCGCGAGGATGTTTCCCGCGAACATCGACAATCCTGCGATCATCGCGAAGACCCAGGGGAATGCCGCGGACACCGCTCCGGCGCTCTCCCTCACGAGACCGTTGACGCCGCCCGTGCCGACAAGCGCCGGGGCGAACGCGCGGGCAAGGACCACGACCATGGCTCCCTTGGAGACGGTGGCGATGAAACCCGTCACCGGCGCCGGAGCCCCGTCGTAGATGTCCGGGGTCCACAGGTGGAAGGGGACCACCGCGAGCTTGAAGCCGATTCCCACCAGGATCATGCCCAGCCCGACGGGGGCCAGCACGCTCTGCCCCGGGGCCGCCGTGGCCAGCCGGGCCAGGTCCATGGTTCCGGTCTCAGCGTAGAACAGTGCCATGCCGAACAAAAGAAAAGCAGAAGAAGCTCCGGCGATGACCAGGTACTTGATCGCTGCCTCGGTGCCGATTCCGCTCTCGCGCCGCCACCCGATCAGGGCGTACAGGGAGACGCTCATGAGCTCGAGCCCCAGGAAGAAGGAGGCAAACGCGCTGGACGCGGCAAGGATGCACGCACCGAGAGCGGAGAGCAGGAACAGGAAGAAATAGTCGCCCCCCTCCTCGCTGCGGCCGCGCAGGGCCGCCCAGGAGCTGATGGCTGCGAAGAAGGTGCCTCCGAGGATCAGGACGATACCGAAGAGCACGAAACGGTCGAACGAGAGGATGCCGGCCACTGTGAAAGGCGCCTGTGCCGCGGCAATTCCTGCGCAGACGATGGCCGCCGCGAGCCCCGCGAGTGAGATGACGAAAGACGCCAGGAGCTTCCGGGTGAATGCCGCTGCGAACAGAACCAGGAGGGAAGCGGCCGCAAGGATGACCAGGGGCAGGATGCCGACAAAGTCCTGGGCATTCATGCGGCACCCCCTGCTGCAAGCTGTGCGAGCACCCCGCTTACCGTGTGCCCGACCATGCCCAGGATGAATGCAGGGTACAACCCGAGGAGGACGAGCAGGACAATTGCCAGGAAGAGCGTTCCCGTCTCACGGGGCGAGAGGTCGGGGAGGGTCCATTTCTCCCGTGGCGTGCCGTGAAACGCGGCCTGGAAAAGTCGCAGCGCATATACCGTGGCGATCACCAGTCCGAATCCGGCGATAACCGTGGCCACGGGGCTGACGGTCCAGGTCCCCACGAGGACGAGAAACTCGGAGACGAAGTTCACGAGACCCGGCAGCCCGACCAGGGCCATGCAGAGAACCAGCGCGGCCGCACCCATCCGGGGAACCTGGGCCCACAGGCCGCCCATGCGTTCCAGGTCCCTGGTATGGATCCTGTCCTGCAGCGCCCCGACAAGGACGAAGAGAGCCCCCGTGCTGATGCCGTGGCTCACCATCTGCAGCACGGCGCCGGACAGGGCCAGCGGCGTGAATGCATAGATTCCAAGGAGAACGAACCCGAGGTGGCTCACGCTCGTGTAGGCCACGACGCGCTTCATGTCCTTCTGGCTGAACGCCATGATGCCGCCGTAGACGATCCCTGCCGCCGCAAGGGCGATTGCCACCGGCGCGAAGGCGCGCGAGGCGGCGGGGAAGAGGGGCACGGCAAATCGGATCAGCCCGTAGCCGCCGGTCTTGAGGAGCAGCCCGGCGAGGATCACGCTGCCGGCCGTCGGCGCCTCCGTGTGCGCATCCGGCAGCCAGGTGTGCAGCGGGAAAGCCGGGAGCTTCACCGCGAAGGCGGCAAAGAACCCGAGCATGAGGAGCATCCCGATCACCGGGGACACGACGGTTCCCATGAGGTCCTGAAGAGCGAACGTCCAGGTTCCCGTTGCCATTTCGTGCAGCACGGCCAGGGCAATGATCGCGACGAGCATGAGAAGGCCGCCGACCTGCGTGAAAAGGAAAAACTTCACCGCGGCCTTGTGGCGGTTTTCGTGTCCCCAGAGGTCGATGAGGAAGTACATCGGAATGAGCATGAGCTCCCAGAAGAAGACGAACAGGAACAGGTCCGTGGCGAGGAACACTCCATTGATGCCCGCGAGGACAAGGGAGATGTTGAAGTGAAAGAAGGCCACCCTCGCGGTGATCCCGGTCCACGAGGAGAGCACGGCCATAATGCCCAAAAGCGCGGTGAGCCCCAGCAGGGTCAGGCTGAGCCCGTCAAGGCCGAGTGAGAAGGAGATCCCGAGGCTCGGGACCCAGGGCCAGTGAACCTCGGCCATCCAGGGCGATCCCGCGCCCGGCACTGCAAGGAAGGGGAGGCTGAGCACGCCCGACGCGCCGAGCCAGAGGAACGCCGCCAGGCAGAGGTTAAAGAGATTGCCGGCAAGCGCACACCAGCGGGAATATCCCGCCTGCCGGCGTCCGAGCACCCAGCCTGCAACCCCCAGGACAAGGGGCGCCACAATGAAGAGGACGAGAATCACAGCAGCACCACCGCGGCGACGATGAGCACCGCGCCCGCCGCCAGGCCGGCCGCGTACCATCGCACCCGCCCGTTCTGCGTCCAGCGGAATGCCCGTGACAGGAGCATGAACAACCCTCCCACTCCATCGAAGATCCGGTCCACGACGTCCCTCGTGTTGATCCTGGCCAGCCACACGAAGGACCGGACGAAGAGCCTGTCATAGAGCCAATCGAAGCCCCACCCGTTCTGCAGGTAGTGCGCAACTCCGGCTGCCGGGGCTGGGACCGACGAGCGGCCGCGGCGGTACACGAGCCACGCCACGGGAATGCCCAGGAGCGAGGCAGCCTCGGAAATCAGCTGGAGGATCCACTCCGTTCGAGCGGGTGCCTCGGGGATGGCGCCTGCCGGCAAGGCTGTCTGGAGGAACCTCAGGATATACGGAGAGCCGCCGAGATCGCGCGGGAGAGCGAGGAAACCACCCGCGAGACAGAGCACGGCCAGGATGGCAAGAGGTATTCCCATGACGGCTCCGGCCTGCGTGCCGTCACGACCGGCGGCGTGCCCGTGGGCGGATGCGGAGGCGGGGGCTCGAGGGCTCCCCGCGAACACGATGAACACCAGTCGGAAAATGTACACCGATGTGATAAATACACCGGCGAGGCCCAGTGCACAGAACACCCGGCCCGCACCGCCCGACTGCCATGCAAGGGTGAGGATCAGGTCCTTGCTGGAGAAGCCCGCCGTGGTCGGCGGGATGGACGCAAGGGTGAAGGCGGCGATCAGGAACATCCAGAACGTGAACGGCGACTTGCGGGCAATCCCGCCCATTGCATAGATGTCGTGCTCGTGGTTCACGGCGAGAATCACGACCCCGGCACCGAGAAAGAGCAGCGACTTGAAGAAGGCGTGCGTCACCAGGTGGAAGATCGCTCCCGACCATGCGCCGATGCCGAGGGCAAGGAACATGTACCCGAGCTGGCTCATGGTGGAGTAGGCGAGAACCCGCTTGATGTTCCGCTGCGTGAGCGCGCTCAGCCCCGCAACCAGCACGCCCGCGGCGCCGATAATCCCCACGGCCATCTGGACGGCCGGGGCGAGGGAGAACAGCGCGTTTGTACGGGCGATAAGGTAGACCCCCGCCGTCACCATCGTGGCGGCGTGAATGAGAGCGCTCACGGGCGACGGTCCCGCCATCGCATCGGGGAGCCAGGTCTGCAGCGGGAGCTGGGCCGACTTGCCCACCGCGCCGCCAAGGAGGAGCGCGGCCACTGCAACCGCCAGTGATGAGCCCACCTGCCAGCTCGCCGTTGCCTTCTGAGCGATCTCCTTCACGTCCAGGGTTCCCAGCGTCGTGGCGAGAATGAACAGCCCGATGGCCAGGGACACGTCCCCGATCCGCGTGACGATGAAGGCCTTGCGGGCGGAGCGCCCGTTTTCGGGGTCCTTGTACCAGAACCCGATGAGCAGGAAGCTGCACAGGCCCACGCCTTCCCAGCCCAGGTACAACAGCAGCAGGTTGCTGGCCATCACGAGAATGAGCATGGAACCGACGAAAAGGTTCATGTAGGCGAAGAACCTGCTGTACCCCTCCTCGTCAGCCATGAAACGAGTCGAGTACAGGTGGATGAGGAATCCGACGCCCGTCACGACGAGGATCATGACCACCGAAAGGGCATCAATCGTGAAGGAGAGGCTTGGCGAGAATCCCCCTGCATTGATCCACTGCCAGAGAACATACGAGGAGAACCCGCCCGCCGGCGGAGCGAGGATGAACAGTACGCTTGCGGCCGCGGCTGCGGCAAACGAAAGACCAACTGACCCGGCGCCGACTGCGGCGGTCGCACCCCGGGGGAACCTGCCGCCGAACACCGCCAGCACCAGGAACCCCGCAAGGGGAAGGGCGGGAATGCACCAGGTCCAGGTCAACATTTCAAGCTCCCTCCCGGCCAGCGCTGCCCGGGGCTGAGGCGGCATTTCCTTCCTTCATCTGGTCCGCGTCCAGCGTCCGCTTCCTGCCGAAATGCAGGAGAAGGAGCGCGAGCCCCACGGCCACCTCCGCGGCGGCCATGGAGAGGAGGAAGATGAACATCACCTGGCCGTCCGGCTGACCCCAGCGCGAGCCGGCAACCACGAAGGCAAGTCCCGCGGCGTTGAGCATGACCTCGACGCACAGGAGGATGAACAGAAGGTTGCGCCGAACGATGACCCCGATCATGCCAAGGGCGAAGAGCACCCCGGCGAGCAGCAGGCCATATTCGAAGGGGACGGACGCCATCTACTTTCTCCTTCTTCCGAGATGAAATGCTCCGACCAGGCCCGCCAGCAGCAGGAACGCCGCGATCTCGGCTCCGAGAATGTACGGGCCGAACAGGGACATCCCAACCTGCTTCGGACCGACTTCCGTCGCCGGCTGCCCCTGCAGGGCACCCTGCGCGATAGCCCAGCCCAGCTCGGCCAGAAGTACGAGGCCGAGAATCGAGGGCCCGATCCAGGCCCGGCCCGGGATCGGTGTGCTCTCCGGCCCGATCAGCATGATCACGAACACGAAGAGCACCATGATCGCGCCCGCGTAAACGATCACCTCCAGGGCCGCCACGAAGGCCGCGCCGAGGACGAACATGATGACGGCAGAGGCCAGGAGGGAGACGACGAAGTACAGGAGCGCGTGCACCGCGCTGCGCCGGGTGATCATCATGACCGTTGCGGCAACCGCGACGATCCCGCTGAGCGCGAAGGCGGCGTTCACGGCAGGAGGCTCCGCACGTCCACGGGCGGGCGCTCGTTCTCCGCCTCGCCCTTGCCCTTGCCGCTGATCTCCAGGCCCGAGACCCTGTAGAAATTGTACCCGGGATACTTTCCGGTGCCCGAGATCAGGAGGTCCTCCTTCTCGTAGACCAGGTTGGCGCGGTCGTACTCGGCCATCTCGTAGTCGGGGGTGAGCTGGATGGCGAAAGTGGGGCACGCCTCCTCGCACAGACCGCAGTAGATGCAGCGGGAGAAATTGATCCGGAAGAAATCCGGCTTGCGCCGGCCTTTCTCGTCAACGCCCGCCTGCAGCGCGATGCACGACACCGGGCACACGGCCGAGCAGAGGTGGCAGGCCACGCACCGCTCTTCTCCGTCGGGATCACGCGTGAGCACGATCCGCCCGCGCCAGCGGGGCGGCAGGCGGCGCTTCTTCTCGGGATACAGGACCGTCACCTTCCTGTTGAAGGAGTGACGGAAAGTGACCCAGAGCGTCCTGAGGATGCTCAGCATAGAACGGACTCCTTATCTGCCGACGGCCAGCACCACGGCGCCGGTCACGGCAAGATTCAAAAGCGCGAGGGGAAGCATGAGCTTCCACCCAAACGTGAGGAGCTGGTCATACCGCGGCCGCGGAAGAGCGGCGCGAATGAGGATGAACAGCCCGATGAAGGCGAGGGTCTTCAGGAGGAACCAGACCAGGGGAGGGAGCACGGGGCCCTGCCATCCCCCGAAGAACAAGGTGACGACCATCATGGAGATCAGCGTTATGCCGACGTACTCCCCGATGTAAAACATCGCGAACTTGAACCCGGAGTATTCCGTGTGGTAGCCGGCCACCAGCTCGCTCTCCGCCTCCGGCAGGTCGAAGGGAATGCGGCGGGTCTCGGCGAGCCCCGCGATGAAGAACACGACGAAGCCGACGAACTGCGGCACCACGAACCACAACCCGCGCTGCGCCTCCACGATGTCCCGCATGCTGAACGAGCCCGCCTGCAGGACCACCCCCATGAGGGAGAGGCCCATGAAGACCTCGTAGCTGACCATCTGCCCCACGGCGCGGATGCTGCCCAGCAGCGAGTATTTGCTGTTGGAAGCCCAGCCGGCCAGGGCAACGCTGTACACGGCAAATGAGGACATGGCGAGGAAATACAGCAGCCCGATGTCCAGGTCCGAGACGAGGATGGCCGGGGCCATGGGGATGATGGCGAATGAAGCGAGGGTGCAGATCATGATGATCGCGGGGGCAATGACGAAAATAGCCTTGTCTGCGAAGGGTGCGATCCAGTTCTCCTTGGTGAAGATCTTCAGCATGTCGGCCACGACCTGCAGGACGCCGAACGGGCCGGCCCGGTTCGGGCCATAGCGCTCCTGGAAGACACCCAGAACGCGCCGCTCCACCCAGATGATACCCGCCGCAAACAGCAGGGCGCCGAAGAGCACACCGACGATCACGACAAGAGCGATGACCAGGCCGCTCATTTCCCCGCCCCCGTGACGATGGCTCTCCCAGGAACGGGAAGCACCGGCATGCCGGGCATGCCGAGCGCAACGGACGCGATCCCCTCCGGCATGTGCGTGACAACAACCGCAAGCTCCAGCGGCTCGGCGCCGTCAACGGTCACACGCGCCGTGCCGCCCGCATGCAATCCGCGCTTCTCACATTCCGACTGTGACAGGGCCAGGGATGCTGCACCCGTGCGGGACGCGATGCCCGGGGCCAGCGAAGAGAGCTCCTCGGAACCGAAAACGTGGTACCTCGGGACGAGAATCAATGTTCCGTCCGCGACCGGCCCGTTGGCGCCGGTGGCCGCGAAGTACGTTCCCGTATCCTGCGCCGGCGGCTCGAAAAGCCTGACACCCGGATCCCCGCCGATGAGCTGGCCGCTGACTTCCGCCTGGAACTTGCTGAGGGATTGATCGGAGTTCCAGCCCGGTGACCAGAAACGCGCGTTCAAGCTTGCCGGCGCCCCGATTGAGGCGCCTTCCATTGTATATGCAAGGGGAGAATCGGGGTCTTTCGCGGGAGGCGGCTCGTGAAGGCTGATGTTGGCGGTTGCCGCGGTGCGGCCGCTTTCGCGGATGGACTTGCGCGGCACGCGGCTGCCGCCGAGACGGTAGTTCGCGCCAGGGGCGGCATTCCCGACGCCGATCAGCTCAGGCAGCTCTGCCGTCATCGCCCTGATGACCTCGTCCATGTCCTGCCATGCGGAGGGTTTTTTTCCAGCGGCAACGGCGATCTCGTCCAGCCATCGCCACGCGCTCTTCGCGGGCTCCACGGGGGGCATCACGGAGAAGAACCGCTGCGCGCGGCCCTCGCTTGAGATCATGCTGCCGGAGGATTCCGCGTACGTGCAGGAGGGAAGCACGATCTCCGCGGCGTCCGCTGTTGCATGACGGGTGTGATCAATGCAGATCACGTGGGTCGCGGAGGAGAGAAGATCCCGTGCGCTTTTTGCCGCCACGCCCCTGTACACGTCAGCCTCGGCGACGACCAGGGCCTGGCCCTTGCGTGCCGCCATGGCACGAGATGCAGCGTCCAGCCCGCCCGCTGCCAGGAGAGCCGCGCCGAGGCTGTTCGCCTCGGGGAAGACGAGACTGATGAGCGCATCCCGCCCCGCCTTCTTCAGGGCGCGGGCGACATTGGCCGCCGCCTGGATCACTTCCGGCGCGCCGAGCCCTGCGCCGCTGACCACGAGGGGACGTTCCGCGGCTTTCAGCGCCGCGCCTATCCGGCGGGCAGCCTGCTGGAGATCCTCCGAAACGCCCGCTGGGGCGGGAGAGGAGGGATCGATTTCGTGCGCTGCGGCAAACCCGAGCGCGGCGATGTCGGACGGGGCCATCCTGTAGCATTCACGCGCGACCTCGTCCAGCTTCGTCTCCTCCACGGAAGCAATGAAGAAGGGGCCTTTCTCGTGCCGGATGGCTTCGCGGACCGCTGCATCGTCCCAGGCGTTCAGCTTCTTCTGCTTCATTGCCGCCGCCGCAGGTGCATTGGAGGATGCCTGTCGTAGTGTCAGCGCGAGAATGGGTGCCGTGTTCCACACGTCCTCTCCGAGAACGAGGACCGCGTCCGACTGGCGCGCCTGCCGGATGGAAGCAACGGGGGCAGGTCCTTCCTTGAGGATCTTTGCCATGAGCTTGAGGTTCGACGCGTGAAGGTCGGAGACGCCGAGGTAGAAGTTCGCGGGTCCCACGAGGGTCCGGAGCGCGAAGTTTGTCTCAAGGGAGGCCCGCGGTGATCCTATCCCGACAGCCGGGGCACTCGACACCGCCGCCGCGGCGCGCGCGGCTGCTTCCGGCCCGGCAATGGCGTGCTGGACGTCTCCGTTTTTCGCGAGCGGCTGACGGATCCTGCTTGCGGAGTTGACGAACTCGTACCCGTATCTCCCCCGATCGCAGAGGAAGTAGCCGTTCACCTCGCCGTTGTAGCGCGTGCGCACGCGGCGGAGCATGCCGTATCGCTCGCCGGGGATCGTGTTGCAGCCAACGGCGCAATGCACGCAGATGGAGGGCGCGGTCTGCAGGTCCCACTTGCGCGTGTAGTGCTTCTGCAGGGTCTTGTCGGTGAACACCCCCGTGGGGCACACCTCGACGAGGTTGCCGCTGAACTCGTTCTCGAGGGCCCCGTCGGTCTGCCGGCCGAAGTATACGTCGTCATGCGCACCGAGGGCTTCCAGGTCCCTGCCGCCGGCGTAGTCCCGGTAGAATCGGATGCAGCGGTAACACTGGATGCAGCGGTTCATCTCGTGGTTGATGAACGGTCCCAGGTCCTGGTTGCGGTGTGTGCGCTTGGTGAATCGGTAGCGGCGGTAGGCGTGGCCGGTCATGACGACCATATCCTGCAGATGGCACTCGCCGCCTTCGTCGCAGATGGGGCAGTCGTGGGGATGGTTCACCATGAGCCATTCCGTCACCTGGCCGCGGAACATCCGTGCCTCGGGATCCTCCACGGAAACCCGCATCCCGTCCGTCACCGCTGTCATGCAGGACATGATGATCCGGCCCTTGGTGTCCGCCTCGTCCTTGTACAGCTTCACGGCGCACTGCCGGCAGGCACCCACGGAGTGCAGGGCCGGGTGCCAGCAGAAATACGGGAGGTTCAGGCCGAGGGACAGGCACACATGCAGGAGGTTCTTGCCTTCCGCGTCCACCTCGTACCGCCGCCCGTCTATGGTCAGATGAATTGCGCCCGCTCGTGCGGTCGCCGGTGTGAAAGTCTTCATTTCCAGGGGCACCTCTTCTGATGCACGTGCTTCTCGAAGTCGTCACGGAAGAGCTTCAGCGCGCTGCCCAGGGGTTCCACGGCGCCGGGGGCCAGCGCGCAGAAGGTACGGCCGGGCGCGAGGAGGCCGACATGCTGTTCGAGGATTTCCAGGTCACGCTGCTCCCCCGTGCCCTGCTCCAGTGACTCGAGGATCCGTGCCACCCAGGGCAGCCCTTCCCGGCACGGAGTGCAGAAGCCGCAGGACTCGCGGGCAAAGAACTTCTCCAGGCTGAGGACCATCCCCACCGGGCAGGTGGCATCGTCCAGGACGATCATTGTTCCCGTTCCGAGCCTGCTCCCCGCCTTTGCAACCGAGTCGAAATCGAGCTTCACGTCCATCTGATCCGCGGAGAGGAAATCCGTGGATGCCCCGCCCGGCAGCAGCCCGCGGAGCTTCAGGCCGTCTTTCATCCCACCGGCCAGGTCCACCAGCTCGCGGACCGTGGTGCCCATGGGCAGCTCCCAGAGGCCGGGCCTCTTGAGCTTCCCGCTGACGCCATAGATCTTGGTGCCGGGGTCCGACCCCGGGCTCAAACTTTTGAACCATTCGGGGCCTTCGCGGATGATGTGAGGCACGTTGACCAGCGTTTCTACGTTATTCACCACGGTGGGCCTGCCCCAGAGTCCGCTCACCTGGGGGAAGGGAGGTTTGTTCCGGGGGGTTGCGCGCCTGCCCTCCAGCGCGTTCAGGAGGCCGCTTTCCTCGCCGCACATGTAGCGTCCGGCGCTCATGTGCATCCGTATCGAGATGTTCCACCCCGACCCGAGCACGCGTTCACCGACATAGCCGGCCTTCTGCGCCTCGGCGATGGCACGCGTGAGGCTCTGCGCGCATTGGGTGTATTCCCGCCGGAGGAAGATGTAGGCGATGTCGGCCTGCACCGCCCAGGCGGCGATGAGAGCGCCTTCAAGGAGCTGGTGGGGGTTTCCCTCCATGAGCCAGCGATCCTTCATGGTGCCCGGCTCCTTTTCATCGGCATTCACCACGAGGTAGCGATGACCGCCGGTATCCGCCGTGGAGCCCCCCGGAGCGCCCATTGGCACGAAGCTCCACTTCATGCCGGTGGGGAAGCCCGCGCCGCCCCTCCCGCGGAGCCCTGAAGCGGTCACCGCCTGCTGGACCTGGAAAGGCGTCTGGGATATGGCCGTGCGAAGGCCCTGGTAGCCTCCTGCCGCCTCGTAGGCGGCCAGGGGAAGTGCCGCGCGATCGGCGCGGATGTCAGCCGTGAGAGGTTTGAGCATCTGCTCCCATCCCATACTCTGCGAGAATCTCGTCCGCCCGTTCAGGCGTCAGGGTGTCGTACAGCTTTCCGTCGATCATCATCGCTGGTCCCGCATCACAGGCGCCGAGGCAGCCGGTGGGCAGGAGAGTGAACTCACCGTCAGTGGTCGTGCCGCCGAGAGCAACTCCCAGCCGGCGCTGGAGGTGCGCAACGATCCGCTCCTCGCCGGTTATCCAGCAGCTCACCGAGTCGCAGACCATGATGACATGCTTCCCGACGGGCTTGCGGAAGATGAGCTCGTAGAAGGTGGCGACACCCTCGACCTCCTCCCTGCCCATGCCAAGAATGGCTGCCACCTCGCTGATGGCTTCATCCGGGACCCAGCCGCGGCTCTCCTGGACTATGAGCAGGGCCTCGGAGACCGCGGCGCGGGGATGCTCGTGCTGCCGCGCCTCCTCTTCGATCCGCTCCTTTTCACGCTCGCTCAGCATGGCCGCCTCGTCCCTCCCGCTATCGGTCGATATCCGCGAGAACGTAGTCGATGCTTCCCAGGACCACTACCAGGTCCGGAATCGTCAGCCCCCTGCTCAGCAGGGGCACGATCTGGGTATGGGCGAACGAGGGGGTGCGGATGCGCGTCCTGTAGCTCATCGTTCCACCGTCGCTCACCAGGTAATACATGTGGTTTCCCTTGGATCCCTCGGCAACCATGCACGCCTCCCCGGGCGGGATCACCGGGCCCCAGCTCACACCGAGAAAGTGCGTGATGAGGGTCTCGATGTCGTGCATTGTCCGTTCCTTGCGCGGCGGGGTTGCCAGGGGGTGGTCGGACTTGTAGTCCCCCGCCGGCATGTTCTTCAGGCACTGCTCCATGATCCGCAGGCTCTGGCGGATCTCCTCCGAGTGCACCATGAGCCGGTCCCAGCTGTCCCCGCGGACGCCGAGAGGCACGTCGAACTCGAAACGGTCATAACCGCCGTACGGCTTCTTTTTGCGCAGGTCCCAGTCCACGCCGGAGCCGCGGAGGAACGGACCCGTCCCGCCCCACGCGATGGCCTCTTCCTTGCTGATGGTGCCGATGCCCTTGGTCCTCGCCTTGAAGATGCTGTTGTTCAGGACCGTGGTGTCGTAGTCCTTCAGGCGGCGGCGCATATAGGTGATGAACTCGCGGACCATCCCGTCCCAGCCGCGCGGCAGATCCTGGGCAACCCCGCCGATGCGGAACCACGCGGGATGCATGCGGCCGCCGGTGACGGCTTCCACGATGTCGAAGGCCCGCTCGCGGTCCGTGAACAGCCAGAACACGGGCGACATCTGTCCCGTGTCCCCGCTGAATGTCCCGTAGAAGACGAGGTGGCTGATCACCCGGAAGAGCTCGGCCATCATGATGCGGATGACCTGCGCGCGCTCGGGGACCTGGATGCCGGCAAGCTTTTCCACTGCCAGGACGTAGGGGAAATTGTTCAGGAGGCCGCCGAGGTAATCGATACGGTCCGTGTAGGGGATGTAGGTGTGCCAGGTCTGACGCTCGCCCATCTTCTCCGCTCCCCTGTGGTGAAAGCCGATCTCGGGGACGAGGTCGATGATCTCCTCACCGTCCAGCTGGACTGTCAGGCGGAGGATGCCGTGGGTGGCGGGGTGCTGCGGGCCGATGTTGACGAACATGTACTGGTGATCCCCGCTGGACCGTTTCATTCCCCATTCCTCGGGGCTGAACTCCATCATGGAGAGCATGCGCTGCGCATCCGCGGACGTCATCTTGAAGGGCTCCATCTCGGTGGCGCGCGCGGGATGCTCCTTCCTGAGGGGGTGCCCTTCCCACCAGGGAGGCGTGAGGATCCGCTTCAGGTGGGGGTGGCCCTCGACCGTGATGCCGAACATGTCCCAGACTTCGCGCTCGTACCAGTCCGCGTTGGGCCAGATGTCCGCAACCGTCCGCACGGAGGGCTTTTCTCCCTGGAGCGCGACCTTCAAACGGACGTCCTGGTTCTTGTCCAGGGAGCAGAGGTGATACACGACGCTGAAGTCGGCGGGGGGCTGGCCTTCGCGATGCGTTCGCGCCCGCTCATCGATTGCCGTCACGTCCAGGAGCATTGCGCAGGAGCCGCCCCGGGGGCTTTTCAGCCACTCGAGGGCTTCACGAAGACGGGCGGCGCTCACCCAGGCGGTCTGCACCTCGTCGCGCGTCGACTGCGCCGTGACCGCATCTGTGCCGATTCGTTCCGCGAGCCCGCTGATGATTCCCGTCTCTGCGACCATCACCCCTCACCCCCGCGCAATGTGACGCGTACAGCTCTCCCCAGGGCTTCACGGCGCCCTGCGCGCCGCCTTCGGCGTCGCTGGGTGCCCGGCCATGGGGCCTCTGTCGCACAGCTGCAGAGTACCCCGGTCACGGTACTCCGTGACATTCGCAGCTGTCGAATGCCGCGGCGTACCCCGGTCACGGTACTCCGTGACATTCGTGGCGGCGG
>Ga0209777_10004482_pt1 | contig 16452 bp, 35 predicted proteins | sample FrelakmetHBP12HB_FD_187147 | JGI IMG/M metagenome (GOLD analysis project Ga0209777, IMG submission 187147) | Freshwater lake sediment microbial communities from the University of Notre Dame, USA, for methane emissions studies -HBP12 HB (SPAdes)... | ecosystem: Environmental > Aquatic >...
AGGCAATGTCACCGTCCAGACGATGGATCCGGAAGTTGCGCAGGCCGCGATAGACGCAATGTCCGGCCTGGCCGGAACCTTGGGCCAGAACCTGAGCGACTTCATGACGAACGCGAACAACAACGCGCTCACACAGCAATCCACGGAGCAAACCAACCTTCAGGCGATCTTGGACAAGATGACCAGTCTCATCAGCAATGAGCAGCCCGCAGGCACGGTCGAAATAAACAAAACCATGCTTTACATCGTGCTCGGGGTGCTGGCGCTCTTGGGTGTGGTCTTCTACTTCTTCCGCAAATGAACACCAGCAAAAAGAGCTTCTTCACCGGCGCCACGCTGACCGTCCAGGCCGGCACTACGGTCCTCTATGATTGCACCGGCCAGTTGTTCATCTGCAAGGAATCCGATGACGCCTTCAAGATGAGCTTCAACGAGGGCGAATTCTTCCCGATGGAAGTCGGCCTCGGCTTCCGGCTCAGCGGCACGGATGAGTTCACCAGGCTGTCCTTCTACAACGACACCGCGAGCGACATCACGATCCAGTTCTACGTCGGCGTCGGTGAGATCCGCGATGCCCGGCTCAATACGATCGTCAGCCGCATAACCGTCGTGGGGCTCAAGGACATTTCCGACTTTACCAAGGGCGCGGGCTCGCTCGGCAATTATCAAACGGCCCCCTCAGGCTGGTCCGCAAGTTATCCCGGCACCGTGTCGGGGAAACAACGGAAGCAAATCACGTTTCAAAACGTCGATGCCACCGCTTACCTGTGGGTGGGTGATGCCAACAACCTGGTGCTGGCCATACTTTCCCCTGGGCAAGCCTGGACGATGCAGAGCAGCGGGACGTTCAAAGTATCCGGCAATGGCACGACTTGTTCCTACCTGGTCTGCCAGACCTTCTACAACTCCTAAGGTGTGGCGATTAACCTCCAGTGCCGGCCCAGTCCATTCCTGTGGGATACCGGTTTCGTCTGGGTCCCACCCGCGCCAATGCAGGGCCTCACCGACGAAGCGGGAAACATTCTGACCGATGAAAGCGGCAATATTCTGACGCCTGAGGCGGCAACCGACAACACTCTTACTGATGAAAAAGCGAATACCCTTACTGACGAGCACGGCAACCCTCTTGCTCCTGATCTGTAGTCTGGCCTCAGCCGGCGCGGCCACGCTCAGTCTCTCCGGCCTGCCCTCGACCAGCACCGTCAGCAGCAATGATGATGTTATCATCAATGCCACCAACAACGGCGCGGCGACCTGGACAACGAAGCGAGCCACGATGGGCAACCTGATAGCCGGCGCCCTCCCGCTGATTCTGCCCGGAGCCACAAATACAATTCCGGCCGTCGTCTCCAACACGGCTAATTCTTTTATGCCTTTCCCAATCAGGACACCAGTGAACCTGATCTTTGAAGGCGATTCACTCACCCAGGAGGCCGGCAGCGGAACCGACAACCCGCACGTGCCGCCCTACTCGACCTACCCGCTTTACCTGCGCGGTATCTGGACCAACTACTTTGCTTCCTGGACCAATTACGGGGCAGGGTTCGCCGTCCTCGGCACTGTGACTGGCCGGCAAGCCACGGTGCTGGCCAATCTGCCCGCGGGAACGAACAACCTGGAATTTCTCTGGATTGGTGCCAACGATTTCCAGCCGGCCGGAGGCGCGATCACTAATGCTGTGACCTGGCTGGCGACCTTTGAGACTTACTGTTCAAACATTCAGTCTGCGGGCATCAACCTGGCTGTGTTCACCGTGGAAGATCGCTGGCCGCTAAGCACAGGCGACCCGGTACGCCAGGCATTCAGGAACGCAATCAACACCGGCATTCGCGCCAGCCAGTTCCATGATTACCTCGTCGATATGGACCTGGCCAATCCGGACATGAACCCCACAAACAACTGGCGCACTTACGATGGCACGCACCCCAACACCAACGGCGCAATCTGGCAGGCACAGTACGTGCAATACTGTCTCGGGGAAGCCGCCAAGATAGGGCCGAAGCTGAATCCCAATGCCAGATCCACCAACGCCACGGCGACCACGACAACCGGCCTCACAACGAATCTTGCTTACAACAACCTGTACCTCTGTTTTACCAATGGCCTGCTGACCAGCATCCTTTTGCCTGACTCAGACGTTACCAATTTCGTCGCCCGGGCCGGCCTGACCAATACGACGGATATTACGGCCGTTAGCAACCTGGTTGTGGCGGCCAAAGCGCATGGCTGGTGGACAAACTGCGACGTCATTTACCCCTTTGTGGGCGGCAGTTCCAATTCCACAGCGCAAAATCTCAAAGGGACAAATTACGCAATTACCTGGGCCGGAACGGTCTGGTTCACAAACGGGGTCACCGGCGACGGCACTACCGGGTATGGAAGCACCGGCTTCAATCCTTCAGTGACCAACAACACGATTTACCAAATAGCCTCCAATCATCTGTTCTGCTACGTGGGGACGACCAATGCCGCCCCCGGGGGATCAGAAGACGGCTGGATCGGTGCGTACGATGCAGCTTCGGGGTTGTTTCTCACCGCGAAACCTGGGGGGTGCCAGGCGAGAATGAATTCAGTAACTGGCACCGGCTCGGGGTCTTTCTACGCCGGCCCCATAATTGCCGTGCGCACCAACGTCTATTCCACGAACGGTTTTGTTTCTCACTTCGAGACCAAAGCCGGCCACGATGCCGATACGTACTTCAACACAATGACCCTGGGAGACGATGTGAGTGGTACCGTTAATACCAACCTCATTGTGCTGGCAATCCGTTCGCATATAGATGGATCCCTGCTTTGGCAAGCCAACGGCCCGCTTATCGGCGTCAGCATCGGCGGCGGCATGAGCTATACAGCCTGGACTTTACTGCGCGAGGATTGGCGCACGTTTGAAAGCGCCCTGAGTCGCAATCCGTAGTTATGGGCAACTGGTTTGCAGATCAGATCGGCGCGCTGGCTGGGGACATCCAGTATGTCTTTGGCGGCGGCGCTGCGGCCCAGGCCCAAGGCAACCAGCTTGACGCCCAGCTCCAGACGCTCAACCAATCCGAGTACGGCCAGGGCGGGCGCATCTATAACGAGATCCAGGCCCAGCAAGGCACCGCCGCGGCGGACCAGGCCTACCAGACCGTCCAGGCCGATGAGACGAGCGGCCTGACCGGCAACGTCCTGGACCAGTTGCAGACGGCCGGCCAGGAAGGCGCCAACCAGGGGCTGCAAGATTTCTGGGGCTCGATCGCCAGCGCTCTGAAGGGCCTCCTGACAATATTCCCCTGGTGGCTGTGGTTGGGCGCTGGCGTCGGGCTCTTTCTCTATGTCGGCGGCTTCAAGCTGCTCAAAGGCCGGCTGGCCAAGCTCGCATGACCATCGAAACCTCCACCATCAACGTGCTGCTGCTTGGCGTGCTCAGCCTGCAGTGCTGGATCGTCCGCGAGCTGTTCAAAATCAAAACCAAAGTTTCCATCATTGTCGCCCAGTGCAACCGCTGCCGCGATAACCCTGAACTCGACACCAATCACATCAAACGAAAATGAAAGCATCCTGGAAAACCACCCTCACTGGCATCATCACGATCCTCATCGCGGGCGGCGCGGCCGCCAAACTGCTGCTCATGGGCGGCTCGCCCGACTGGGCGTCCACCATCGCCGCCATCACCGTGGGCATCGGCCTGATCGCCGCGCGCGACAACAACGTCACCAGCGAGCAAGCCGGCGCCAAGTAACTCATGTGGGGCTGGCTCAAGCCGCTGCTCGATGCGCTGCTGGCGTTCTTCGAGCGCCAGGCCGAGAAACCCCGCACCCTTGAAGATGCGAATACTCCAGACACTGTGCGCCAGTCTTGGGCTGCTTATTTGCGCGACAAGCTGCGCGACAAAGACGGTGGTCCTGGACAGCCAGGTTGACGTTGTCCGCCTGGGACCGGGCGTCCGCGGCAAAGTGTTCATCTGGCAAGGCGGCGCCTGGACGCTCACCCGCCCGGTCACTCTCCCCGAGGGCTGGTACGCCGGCCCCGGCCCGAAGTTTAAATGAAAACCTGAAAGATGCCTAAAGGATTTGAAAGACAAGTTGCCAGGCGGGGCGGCGCGATGCGCTGGCGGACCAAGTCTCTGCCGCGCGGCAGATATTTGAAAGTCGCCATCACGCGGCGGAAGGGCCCACGCGGCGGCAGGACCGTCGCTCACCTCAAAAGGAAGATCCCGGCCTGGCACCATACCCTCTTTCACCTGAGTTGATATGCGCGAACGAACCATAGCCATCCTGATCGTGCTCACCTTCGTCATGATGGTGGGGCTCTGGGTCCTGCTCTATGTGGCCTATCAGAAGTACCAGGAGTACACCGCGTCGACCTCCGGCGGGGCTACCGCCGTAAACGCATTCCTCTCCTTGCTCGGCAGCAAGAGTCAATCATGAACACAAAAACAACACAGCAATCGGCCAGACCTTCGCTTCGTAGTCTTTTAAGCCAGGCGAATGGGGCTTCAAACCGGAGCATCGCTTCAAAGATGTTCTTCCAATCGGCTCAGAGGAAGCGGACTTTCCCGAAGCTGGGGCAGATCTTTCCCGGGACAGCGCCGCTGGTCACTCAGACTCAGGCCAACGCGCTAAATGCGCTCAAAGCTCCGTCGTAAGCAGTAGCGGCGGCTGATCTGATTCGATCCGGCGCTGGTGGACGGCGCCGCGCGCTGGCCCCGACGCTGCGAGATCCTATTTGCCCCCATGTCAGGACCGCGGGCGCTCAATCAAAACGCCGCCACGGCCATCCTAGCGCGTTTTTTCGGGGCTGACCTGGTCAAAAGCCCGATCTGCCCGTTTCTAATCTTTTTCGCTATTCCATGAGATTGAGCTGGTACTCATTGCCAGGCCCGGCGCGGCGAGCTGGCAGGCACGGGACTTGCGAGCAATCAGGCTCTGTTTGCTAACTCTGCCTGGTGGCTGTGGCCGCGCGGCCTGGCCACCGGGCGCCTTTCTGTTTCATTTCGGTTGGATTATCACCAGCGCCCCAAGGTCGCTGGTGAACTTTCCCCTGGTCTCAAGCTCGCGGCGGGAGTGAGGTCGGCTTCCGTTGGGCCTTGAGCCAGCGCCGGTGAGAGAGATCCACCATTCCCAACAGTGTCCGGCGTGAAAGCCCGGAGTAGCGGGCCAATACATCGTCGAGGCGGGATTGATAGATTTGGTCCAGGCCGGCGGCCTCGCTGCCGGCGCGTGCCGCAATGACCGCATCCAGGGCGCGGACCAGCGCCTCCAGCTCGGCGTTCATTCGGGAAAGATTTCCTTAATCAACCTGTCGGCGTGTGTCTCGGGTATCAGCTCGTGGATCATCCTCCAGGAATGCTCCAGTTGGATTACCCGGCCCTTCAGCTCGTCGGCAATCCCCCGGTCGGGATAGTCAGGATCGGAAGCCGTCGAGTAGATGCCCTTGGCAAATCGCAGCAACCATTTCAACGCCACTTGGTGCTGCTCGAGCATCTGCCCTGAAGGCTCCCCCTGGAGGATCTCCCGCCGTTGCCAATCCAGGAACTTCTGGCAAATCGCCGACCATTGGGCCACGGCCTCTCTGGTGAACTGTTGAGCGGTGACCAGCCCCGGAGTCCCCTCCGTGCTCTCGCCTGTTGCTGCTTGGCTGATTGCCATGCTCAAACCATAGGCCAAAGCCGCGCCAAAGAAAAGCTTGAATATGTCCGCCTGGTGTGCGTCAATAGCCTTGTCCGCTCTAACAGGCGGATCGCCGTTCGAATAGCGGGCTCACGAGCCGCTGGCGTTCCAAGATCGAACCCGAACGCGCGTCAGATAGAGTGGACGAGTCGTGTCGTCGCTCGACAAGGTGTTAGCCTTCTGGCGCGCGTTCAATGCCCCTAACAGGGCGTATCGACGGATACAAAATGAAGACACAAACACAGAAACGGCCGGCTGAAAGGCCGGAGGGCAGGAATGCGCTCACGATTAGCAGCGTCCGGAACATCATCTCGATGGATGCACTGCGCCGGGTCCGTGCGGAGGCGCGGAAAGGATCGCTCACGCTCAAAGTCACGCTTCCCGCCAAGACCGTGCCACTGTTCAAGGCGCTGGTGGAAGTGACCGAGGCCGACAGCCCCGAAACGTTCGCCGCCTGGGCCATCCTCAAGGGGATGGTCTGCGAAGATGCCATGAGCCAGATTGACAGGCTGATTAACGACCTGCTCTAACCTCTGGTTTCCCCGCCCGCCGGCCAGGCTCGACCTTGGCCGGCGTTTTGCTGTAATGGGGGGCATGAATAAGGCGCTTCAAACGCTTGCAGTGATCGTGGTTCTCTTGTGGTGGGGATGCGCGAAGCAGAATCCCGATTGGACCATTGTGCGGCAGAGGGGCCATGAAAATTATGGCTTTGTGATGGACACGGGCCTTGTGCTGGCGGGATACACGAACAAAGAATCCGCCAGGCAAGCAATGCGGCATGAAAAGCAATTCTCTAAAGGGGCACCAAGCCTCCCCATCTCACTCGGTGGACTTTGGGAGCGAGTTGACTAAGAAGCCGGGACGGGCTCGTGAGAGCAGGAAGCCGCGGGCATAAACCTGGCGCGCTCAAAATCAAGATTGCGCATCGAGGCGGGTAGCGCGCGCCGGATGGCTCGGAGGCTGAACTCCTTGATGCCGACGACTTCCAGACCGATTACATCACCTTGGGCGTCCAGGTCCACCGCGACCACAGCCCCGGGCCGTTCATCGGAAACCGTTTTCTTGATCTTGGCCCGCTTGAAGCGCACATAGACCGCATGGCAGGCGGGATCAATTTCCACCTGCTGCGGCGCCAGCACATTGCGCATGACGATTCGATCTAGGTCAGCCATAAAAACCAGTCACCAGCCAGCAGTCCTGGCCTTTGACTTCTGCCACGGCAGTTAACTTAACACCCCCAACCGTCTTTGAAAAGCGAAACACGGTGCCCCCATGCTCGCCCAAATATTGCTTCTGCCTGGTGTGGGCATACTTGACAACGTCCGTCAGCGCCTGAACTGAAAGGCCGCGCTCGCTGACGCGCCTCTGGACATGCACGGTCAGATGAAAGCGCTTGGGGTTCATCCCTGGGGCACAATCGCCCAGTACTCCGTTGCAGCTTCAGGTGTGAGCAGGTCGTGGTAGTGGGAGAAGAGCATCTGCTCTGAGTGGCCGGCTTGCAGCGCCGTCTTGGCCGCGTTCTGGAACTCGGCCAGGTGGTAGCTGCAAAAGCTGTGGCGCGTCACATTGCGCGGCCAGCGCACGCCCGCCTTCTGCCAGACCAGCGTAATCCGCTTCTCCAGGTCGCCGGGAATGTCCGCCTCCAGGGCGAGCCAGGCGGAGAGGTTTGGCTGGATCGTGATAAAGCGGCGGCGCCGCGTCTTGCTCTTGGCCGCCGTGATTTCAATGCGGCGCCGCTCGAGGTTGATTTCCTTTTCCACGTCGAGCCGCTCCAACTCGGCAGAGCGCAGGCCGGCAAAGTAACGGATGGCCAGCGCCTTGGCCGTGCCCGGGTCCTGCGCCAGCGCCGCGGCCAGGATGGCTTTAACCTGGTCAGGGGTATGAATGGACTCGCCGGGCTCTTTGGGTTCTTCCCGGGGCAGTTCCAACGCCAGGGCTGGATTGCGCTGCACATAGCCGCGTCTTTGGGCGAACTTGTAAAGCGCGCGAATATACTGGATGCGCCCGCGGACGGTGCGCGGCGAAAGCTCTGCGCTGTCCAACCATTTTTCCATTTCGCGGACCTGGATGCTGCCAAGCGGCCGGCGGGAGCGCCCCCGAGCGAAGAGACTGAAGCAATGCCGGAGTTGCCAGAGGTAGCTGTCGGAAATCAGATTCCGCGCCTTGACATTGAGCATTTCGTTGACGACCTCAAGCAGCGTCGGGCTGTCATCCAGGCGGGCAAGGGGAACTGCGGTGGCGCCGGCGCTATGGCCGATTATGGCGTTAAGGCCGTGAAGAATCTGCTGGACGCCGTCACGGATCGTCCTCAAAGCGTCCTTGGTGGTACATCCGCCTAGGTTTTCCAGGTCTGAAGTTGCTGCGATCACGTCAGGGGTTGGTACCCCGGCTAGGACTTGAAGGGCCTTAGATTTTGATAAGCTGGACTGCTTTTTCTTCACTTTGGATGGCTTCAGCCAGGCCCGACGTGGTCACCGCGGCGCCGACGGTGATCCGCGTGAGCTGGTCAAAGTGCTTTTCAATGCCCGCTTGATTGGAATTGAGGTCCGATTCTTAATACAAAAATCTAGCTTCCGGGCATGGGCGCGATCCCGGGACAGGAAAACTAATTCAGCGGCGCGCGTTCTTGATCGCCGGCTTGGTTACTACTTCAAACCGGAGCGGGAAACGCACCTCTGCCGCCTCGCGCATGGCTGAAAGGGCTGCATGGAGAAGCATCGTGGCAATCTCAATCTGCTGAAGTCCTGAGTCATCGGCCAGCTTCCGCAGGTGTGTTGCGTTGTCCTGATTGAGTCTCACTCTGACCTGCTGAGTTTGCATAGTCAGGGAGTATGCCAAAGGCCAAAAATAGGCTGTTGACAATAATCCAGACATTTGAGACAAAGCAGACGTATGAGACAGCAACACGATCTTGAATTGGAAGAAAAGACAATTACACTTCGAGATATTTTGAACGGCGTGCAACAACGCCGCCCGTACTCGAGGACCGGCCTGCTGGGCATAATGACCAAGCTCCACATTCGCCCTGTAGGGAAATTCCGCACCCGTCCACAGCGCTATCCCGCGGACACGCCAAATCGAATCCTGGATGCCCTGGGAGAAAAGGTCGTCACGATGGGGCAACTGCGCGCCGTCAAACGCCAGGTGCAGAAAGCGAGGGCAGCATGAATTGGGAAGCGATTGCAGAGGAAACGCTAGAGATCATCAAGGAGCAACAGGCCCGGCAGCCGACGCTCCGGGACAAGGTGGCGATGCTCGCGCTAGCAGCGGAATACCAACTTAGACCGGCATCACCGGGCACGGTCAATCTCTTGGCCGATCAATGCTACGAAATTGCCGACGCCATGCTCAAAGCGCGGAAGAAAGTGAGGCCGGCATGAAGAGCCTGAAATTCTCCATCACTGTTGAGGGGCTTCCTGACCACGCGAAGGACTATCGTGTCCAAAATGACATTTTGTCGGCCTCTTTCCGCCAGTTGAAACAGAAGTATCCCGACGGGGAGATCCACGTCCGCGTCGGCGGCCCCGAAGTAATGGAGCCGCGGCCCGACTTGATGGGGGCCGCATGAAGGACATCGGCGACATGCTGCACGCGGAAGTCTTGGAGGAACTGGACGGGCTTACTGGGTGCTTCATGCCGGAAGACTATTGGCGGCTGGAAGCTGAATTGCGTCTGTATGCCGGAGTAATGGGCTGGACGGGCGACCCGCTCAAGCAACCGCCGCGCGCTGTGCTGGCCGCGGCCCGGGCCATCAAGCAGCACAACCCCGCAATCCTTCTATCCGCCCTGCCATGAGCCAGCCGGACCTGATGTTCATGGACAGCGGCAACCAGTTCATGGTGGCGACCAATGCCGCGCGCGACCGCGTGGTCATTCAGCCGATTGGCGGGACGATCTCCCGCGCGGACGCGTTGAACCTGGCCGCGTGGATTGTTGCGCTGATGGATCCGGAGCAAAAGGATTTCGGCCGGCTGCTCAAAGCCATCACGCAAACATGATTGCGGAGGAAGCCATCCGCTATCTGGACCACGAGGCCAGGCTGTGCCGTGACAAAGACGCGCACGAGGCGCTGTGCCTGTTATTGCCCGCGATGCTCAAGCTGCTGTGCCTCCAACCGATGGACAATTTCGAGGCGCTGGATTTTCTCATCAAGATGCGCGAGGAGCTGCGCGACCAACTGATCCTCGAAACAATAACCGCTCCTTAAACGAAAACGGGCCAGCCGGCGCGGTACAGAAAGCGCGCCGGACGGCCAAAATGAAAGGACCCACAACGATGCTTCACATCAATGACCGAGCCGGCGCTCAGGCGCTACAAGAGTTACCACCGGTGCACCCGGAGTGCAAGGTGGTTTTCCGATTCGAGATTCTGGCGAGAGCAAAAGCCCTGCGCAAGCAGGGCGAATTCCTCCAAGCCCAACAACTAGCGGACGCTGTGCTCTGCGTCTGCCGGGAAGGACCTCATCATAGAAACTAGTATGACAAACCAGGCCTCTGAATACCTGCCCGCCCGGCAACAGCCACGCGGGCCACATCAATACAACAAAGTGTTTGAGCTAGTTCCAGCTCAAGACGACACCCAGCAAATTTTGCAACAGCGCTGGGACGTGCTAACTGACAAGAACCTTCCGAAGGGAGCGAAGCTGCTCTTCGTGATGGTCCTGGAGTTGGCGCTTAACCCGAGAGTGTACGACATGCGGGGAGTCGTGACGATCTCGGTGCAGAAGCTCTGCGAGTTTATGGACTCGTGCGAGAACTCAATCGGCCGCTGGAAGAGGGCGTTAGTCAGCAGGGGCGTCTTCTGGATCACGAAGCACTTCATGCCCAACTGCTGGCCGATGCACACATTCCATATTTCGGTCATCGTGCCGAACAGCAAGGACCTGAAGTTCACGACTCTGGACGGTCTGTGGGGCAACGGCGCGCGCCGGCCGGAAGTGCCGCCTGGGGAAGGCGCCAGGGCGCTCCGTCGCAATAGTTGCGGGCGACCCCCAGGGGGGCAGGCTGTGGTAAAACCCTCGATTTCCTTAGAAAATGAGGGCGGCGGCGGCGAAAAGGTGGGGCTCTCCGTCGCAATAGTTGCATGCGGCAATGGCAATAATCGCATCGGGCAGTCGCAACCATTGCCACGGGGAGTGGCAAAAAGTGCAACGGGCAGTGGCAATTATGTAGGGCGGAGAGTGGCAAAAACTGGGGGCGGGCAGTCGCAAAAAACTGCGGTTATAAAGGAGTCTCAGATACCAGATAAAGAGGTTGGAGAGACTTCTTTAAGCTGTTTAACTGCTGAAGAGCGTGCTGCAGCGACTTCAAATCAGCAGTTCAGCGGTTCATCGGCTCTAAGGAAAGAGAACGGGGAAAACGGATTTCTAAAAGAGCTGGCTCGAACCCTTGCGAAGTATGATCCCAAGAAAGCCGAGAAGGAAATGGTGAATTGGGGAGGCCGGTGGCGCAATCGCTACCGTGAAAACAGGAGCAAGGCTTTGCGGGTCCTGGCTGAATTGGGCGTCATGGTTAAAGAGCGCAAGATTACCAGCAACGCCGGCGCGGCTGCCGATGACCTTTGGAGGCGGTTTGTATGAAGGCACCGATCCCTGATGTCCGCGGATCGGCCGATAAACCCTGAACCTTCGTCCACGAACTGGACAGTAAAGACTGCCCACTTTTGCGTCGGCTCCGCAAAAGGCTGGCCCGGGAAATGCGGTGGATGGCCTGTTACTTGGGCATCCCGAAATTCATCTGTTGCAAAGACTTGGCTCAGCAAATGGGCCTGAGCCCGGATTCCGTCGAGCGGTGGGCCAAGCGCTTGGGAGTGCCGCCGACCGTTCCGGGCCATGCCTCGCACCGTTGGAGCGAACAGGATGCCCTCAAACTCCTGGCCCGGTGGAAGCAGTATTGGACCAACAAACGCAAAGACCCGACCTATGAGCGAACAAACCCCAATCCCCCCCGAGATCCCACCCTCAGATTCCAGTCCACCCCACGCTGACCCACCCACAGAGCCCCAGGGGTCACCCACCTCACCCCCAGCCCCACCCCCCGCTGCCAGGGTGGTTGTAGAGGCCACTAAGACCGAGCGGGAGATGAAGCTGGAGGCTGATCTGAAGGAGCGGGAGACGCAGATCAACCTGCTTGAGGATGAGAATCACCGCCTCAAGACCCCTCCCCCCTCACCCAACCCACCCCCTGCCCACCACAAAAAGCAATGGTTCGAGGGATTAACCCTGTTGGACTCCTGAGGGGCTGGTTATGGCAGAAGAAGCTGGAAGCAACCGCAATCAGGTTGCACAAGCGGCAGCAAGCGCTGTGTCACCAGACCCCGTCACCGCCGATCTGCTGGCCAAGCACAGCGCCGGGCAGAAGCTCACCCCCGCTGAATATGGGAAGCTCGGGGCCTTCAAGGCCCGGCTCAAAGCCGTATTCGGGGGCAAAGGCAGCCCGGCTGGCGCTGCTGCTGGACCGGCTCAGCCTGGGGCTGGGTCTGGGAACCCGCCTCGTGTGGCGGCCGTGGCACCGGGCCAAGCATCGCCTGATGGCCTGCCTGCTGTCCCTGCTGATCCCCGTGTTGTTCAGCGCACTACTGAATCAATCCTTAAAGCGCTCGATGGCATTGCCCGGCGCAAGATCGTCACCGAAGCCCGCAAGGCCGGCGCGGACGATCGGACGGCCGCTCGTTTTGATTCTGCGGCTGGGATTCCGGTGGCTGCTCGCGACATGATGGTGGAAACGTCGCCCGAGGTAGTTGCCGCTCTTGGGCTGGATCCCAAGTCTTACCCGATTGCGACGTTCCTGGGCGGCCTGGGCCTGTGGACAACCAATCTCTGGCTTTGCGTGGACGAGCTGCGCGCGTTGCGACCCGCACAGCCCAAGCCCGAACCGCAGCCGGCACCGGCTAAGCCTTTTCCGGGGCCGGTCGTGATTCCAGCCGGGCCCGCATTGCCAGTTCCGGCGCGGCCTCCTGGAATGCCGCCCGAAGTTACCGCGGCCAAGTGAGCCTGCGCAATATCACCGTCTGCGCCGGTGTCTCCAACTCCGGCAAGAGCACTTTTGCTTTGCGTTACCTGGTCAACGCTGACCTGGCCGTGCGCTACATCTTCGATCCGGCCCCCGGTGAGTGGAATGCTGACCAGGGCGAGTTCTCCGATCGCCTGGGCATCCGCGCGGCCAAGGACGGTTACGAGCTGGGCCTGGCGTTGTGCCGCGGCTGGGTTTGCTTTGACCCGCACACGCTCTTTCCCGGCCGGCTTACGGAAGCCTTCGATTTCTTCTGCGATTGGGCCTACCAGACATCTTTGCGCATCCCGGGGCAGAAGATACTGGTCGTGGACGAAGCGTGGCTCTACCAGACCAATCAGAGCATCCCGCTCGAGCTGCAAATGATCGTCCAGAGCGGACGCAAGCGCGGGCTGGCGCTGATGATTACCCTCCAGGAGCCGAACCGCCTGAACTCGGCGCTGCGCAACGGCGTGTCTGAGATGGTCTGCTTCCAACTCCAGTCTGACCTGGCGCTTAAATGCGTGGGAGACTATGGCTTCAAGCCCGAGGATCTGCGGGCCTTGGCTCCGCTGCATTTCATCTCGCGCAACCTGGACAGCGGCGGCGAGCTGCGCGGGGAGGTTAAACTGTAGCCAGCCTCAACCCGGGCACACGCTCAAAGTGCTTCCGGTTGAAGGTCAGCAGTTCAGCGCCGTCCTCAAGGGCCATTGCGGCAATCTGGCAGTCAGCAAAGCCTATGTCTTCTCGCCTCAACTCCGCTTCCAGTTGCGCCGCCCGCACCGCATGAGGCCGGCGAAAGGGAACGACCGATGCGCGGATCGCAGCTAAAAACCGCCTCCGTTTGGCCGCGCGTTCCGGTGGCCAGGCATACACGCCATAGTTCAACTGCTGCCAGACGGTTGCGGGAAAAAGAGGCGGCTCGTCGCCCAAGTTCATCTCGGCCCAGGCCGGCAGGTCAAACTCTCCCTTTTCCCACTGGATAAAGGCGTTGGCGTCAATGTAGGCGCTCATGGGCAAACCTTTTGATCCCTTCCTCAATCGCGTCGGCAAACTCCCGGTGTTCCTTGGGCGTCATCAGCTTCTTGGCCTCCCGCAACCGCCGCGCGAACTCCCGGCCCGAGACCGGCTGCTCTTCCGCCTCCCTCGCCGCCTCCCGCTCCAGCCAGGTGATCGCCTCTTGATTCATACTGCGCCGGTTGGCCTTGGCGGTCTTCTTCAGCGCCTCGTGCAGCCCCTCAGGACAATTACGAACAAACATCGTCGTTGTTTTCACATGGCCACTCTATCCGGCCCAGGAAATGATTGCAACTTGATTGCACTTTTGAGGCCGAAACCACTGCCCCCTTTTGCGGACATTTGCCCCAGGCTCCGCAGTGCCCCTTGGCAGGGGGACTGCTAATCAGGGCACAGTCTGAGACGTGAAACCGTCAAGCGCTCGGCCGACGCGGCCGGGGGGGCGGCAGTAGCCATCGGGCACATGACAGTCCAAAACGGCCGCAAGGCCCCTTCCGTATGCACAAGATCAAACCATACATCGGCACCGTTATCGTCGTCCTCATCGTCCTCGCCGTGGTCGTCCGGGTCAGCTTCCTGAAGAATCTGATTTTCGGCACCACCTCGACGAGCTAGGCGAAGGCCGCGAGAGCCGATCCAAATTCCGCAACCAGACAAAGAATCGTTATGTCACTACGACAAGCAATACTGCCCACCTGCAATGCAGCGGTGGCCAGCCGGACTTCAACCTTCAATCTCGACCTGGGCAAGCGCTACCATTGCATTTGGCTTGAGCTGGGCGATACCGCCACTGTGGCCGGCACCACCGTTGCCGCCGTGCTCGCGAACCTGGTCGATCAGATCCGGGTCAAGATCAACGGCAAGGTGCAGCGCACCATGTCAGGCGTCGAGCTGCACGCCCTCTATGGCCTCATGGGTTCCGCTTTTTGCGGCAAGTACAACGGCATCGCCAGTCTGGGCAGCGGCCTGACCAGCGGCGGACGCATTTACCTGCCCATTTGGTTCTCTGAACCCTGGCGAAACAACAACGCCGAAGTGCCGCTCACGGCGTGGAACGCAGCGGGCATCGACAGCCTCCAACTGGAAGTTGACCTGCACAGCGGCCTTACGGCTCCCATTCTCACGGGCTGGTATGAATACGATGCGCCTGTCGGCGGGCTTGGCGCCATCGTGAAGTGGATTCGCCAAAGCCTGGGTTGCTCCGGCAGCACTCAGGATTTCAACAGCATCAGCAAGCTGGATTGGATTCAGAGCATTCACCTGTTCGCTACGACCAACAATCACTATGTGAACAAAGTGAAGTTCACGGCCAACGGCAACATCATCCGTGACCTCATGAACACCTTGGAGAATCAGATTCTCCTGGCGGGGCGCAACATGAGCCCGGATACCAGCACGTATCCTCGGTTCGATCTGGTCTTCGACTACGACGATCCCGTCAACAGCGCCCTCAACGCCAATGGGCTGAACGAGATGACCCTGCACGTCGAATATGAGGGGGCCAATTCGGATAACATGATCGTCATCATCCAGCGCACCGGCCCGCCCGAGTAACCGCCCGTTCTGTTGCCTCATTAATCGCCCGGCTTCCCCTCGGGGGAAGCCGGGCTGACAGAGCACAAGCGAAAGCAAATCTATGACCGATCAAGAGTGGGAAGATTACATAAACAGTGGGTCATCGGATACTGGCTCATCTGGCACGGGAACAAGTCTTACGGACTACATCAAGGGGGTTGGCACGCTGGGCACGACAGCCACCGGCATCCTGGGGGCGTTGAGCGGGAAAAAAACGACCGCAGCGACCACGAGCAGCTCATTCACGCAGTACCTGCCCTGGATCATCGGCGGTGCCGTCCTGCTATTGATTCTCGCGGTCGTATTGGGCCGCCGCTAAGCCTATGGACCTGACCTCGCTTCTCAGCGGGACGGGCGGGGGCGGTGGCTCAGGCGTCGCATCGAGTGCCAACTCCGGCGTCTCCTTCGGGAGCGCCACGGATAGCAACACCTTGCTGATCATTCTCGGGGCGGGCGCGGCGGTGTTGGTCTTGGTAGTTGCACTCTTGGTGATGCAACGGAGTTAATTATGGGCCAAGCAAGCGCCAGCGCAGCCGCAACCAACGCAATCAACTCGACGGGCGGCAACCTTACCGTCAACAAGCCGAATTACGTCGCCTGGGTGATCATCGGCATCATTGCCATTCTGGGGCTCTTTGCCTGGCTGAAAGGAAAGAAATAATGGGTGCCGGCTATGACATCGGGGCAAGCATCTCAGGCTCGGCGACTTCAGGCGCTTCAATCAACAGCCCCTTCAACCTTACTGGCGGCGGCGGCTCGAGCGCCACGAATGCCGGCCCCAATTCGCCCATCTCGAGCACGGGAACCCCAAGCGGGGTCGCGAGTTGGCTGCCATACGCGCTCGTAGGGGTGGTCGTGCTCGCGGTCCTCATCGTGATGCTGGGCAGAAAAAAGAGAGGACATTGATTGTGGGCTTTCTCGGCATTGATTCGACCAGCAGTGCAACCGACCAAAGGATCGCGGCATCCGACCAGGCCCAGATCTATCGCGGCAACGTCGGCCAGAAGGTTGAAACGGGTGCGGTTGGATTGACCGGCAGCAGCACCCTGCTGGGGTCGGGCGCTACTCAGAACGCGGAAAAGATTTCCGGCACCAAAGGCAATGTCACCGTCCAGACGATGGATCCGGAAGTTGCGCAGGCCGCGATAGACGCAATGTCCGGCCTGGCCGGAACCTTGGGCCAGAACCTGAGCGACTTCATGACGAACGCGAACAACAACGCG
>Ga0209777_10004483_pt1 | contig 16447 bp, 19 predicted proteins | sample FrelakmetHBP12HB_FD_187147 | JGI IMG/M metagenome (GOLD analysis project Ga0209777, IMG submission 187147) | Freshwater lake sediment microbial communities from the University of Notre Dame, USA, for methane emissions studies -HBP12 HB (SPAdes)... | ecosystem: Environmental > Aquatic >...
TTAACAGGCGGATGCGCTTAGCTCTTGAGGAACTCGGACCCGCATTCGTCAAGTTTGGCCAGATCATGAGCACGCGGCGTGAGCTGCTGTCACCTGAGCTTAGCGAGGAGCTGAAGCTGCTCACAGACCAGGTGGAAGCTGTGCCCTTCGAGAAGGTCAAGCCAATCATCGAGGAGTACTGCGGCTCCATCGAGGAGACCTTCGTCTACCTCAACAAGCATCCCTTCGCCACAGCGAGCCTGAGCCAAGTCCACCACGGGAAGCTAAAGGATGGGACGGTAGTCGTCCTCAAGGTCCAGCGCCCCGATATTAGGGAAGTCATCGAGATGGATCTCCACATTTTGATGTCGATCGCAGAAAGAGCTGAGAAGACATCGACGGATCTCCAGATATTCAACTTCCCCAGCATGATTACAGACTTCGCGCGCCAGATAATGGCTGAGCTCGACTTCGTAAGAGACGGAAAGAACGCAGACCTCCTCACAAAGCACATGAAGGGCTTCGATGGCGTCAGGATTCCCAAGATCTACTGGGAGTACTCTGGAACCCGCCTCCTAGTCCTGGAGTACATGAAGGGCGTCCGCATTGATAGAGTAGAGCAGATAAGGAAAATGGGGGTCGACCCGAAGACTATCGCCCTCCTAGGTTCCCACGCCTACATGAATCAGATCTTTGATGATGGTTTCTTCCATGGTGATCCCGACCCAGGGAACCTGCTGGTGACGCCGAAGGGTGAGCTGGTCTTCCTAGACTTCGGATTAATGGGGATTCTGCGCCCTGAGAAGAGGGACCTCCTCCTCAAGATGCTTCTAAGCATAGTGGACAAAGATGTCAATGAGCTCATCGACGCCTTCTCAGCCCTTGGGATTAAGGTCAGGGAGCAGTGGGTCGATGCCTTCAAGGATGATCTCTACCTTGCGCTCATCGAGGGCGATGAATACAACCCCGCCAAGCCAGATACAGGCGCCTTGGAGGGTTTCGTCGGAACCTTGAGGAAGTTCAAGCTTAGGGTCCCAGGGGGGATTATGCTTATGCTCAATGTCATTATGATGGTCCAAGATGATGGTAACAAGCTTTACCCTGAGTTCGACTTTATCACGGAAGTGAAAACCATACTCACCGACATCACGAGGAGGAGGCTACTCAGCCAAGCGAACCTGCGAAAGACAGGGTTCAGCATCATCGAGGCATTCCAGAACGCTAAGGATCTCCCCGACAGTGTGAATGGCGCCTTAAAGAGGCTTTCAGCCGGGACATTTACATTCAAGATCGCCCACGACGACCTCGATAGGCTTGGAAACAGCATCGATAGGGGATCCTATAAGATATTGTTGGGGCTCATCATGGCCTCAATCGTCATAGGGATTAGCCTTGTTGTGATCGCTACCCAAAGCGTGCTGACGCCCTCATCCTTCCAGATTACTATCCTCGTCTACGGGCTCGCGATCTTTGTGGGGATCTTCTCTGTCGTGCAGCTAATCCGCGAGAGGGACAAGCGTTAATTTATGCCTCACCTTTTCTCCTGAGGGGCATCCCTTGTCGGAAAAGATCATAGGAATACTCGGCGGAATGGGACCTGAGGCAACCGCTGACCTCTACCTCAGGATCATTAAGGCGACTCCCGCCAAAAGAGATCAAGACCATCCTAGGGTCATCATATACAGCAACTCTAAGGTCCCAGACAGGACCCCTGCTATACTTGGGAAGGGACCGAGCCCTCTGCCAGAACTCATCCGAGCAGGCAAGAGGCTGGAGGAGGCTGGTGCCGATTTTATAATCATCCCCTGCAACACGGCCCACTACTTCATCGAACAACTCCAGAAGGAGCTCAGGATCCCAATACTGGACATGATCAAACTCTCCGCTGAACAGGCGAAGAAGAAATACACTAAGGTGAAGAAGGTGGGTCTCTTAGCGACTGACGGCACTCTGAAGAGTGAACTCTACAAGACGGCCTACGGTAAGGCCGGTATCGAAATCATTGAGCCGACCCATGAGAAGCAAGTCGAGGTGATGAAAGCAATTTACCAGTACATCAAGGCGGGGAACCTCATAGATGGAGGCTTCATGCTACGCGGTGTGGCTAACGAACTCGTTTCTCTTGGGGCGGAGTTGATCATCTGTGGCTGCACTGAGGTAAGTCTAGTCCTAAGGGAAGGAGAACTGCCTGTGCCGGTCCTCGACCCACTACAGATCCTTGCGGAAGTTGCTGTCGCTGAGGCGCTACCAAAGGAGCATGTTTGACCAATGGGTGGGAACAGGGATAAAGACGAGGAGGACGATGGGGTCGTCATCCACTACGCGAGAGGGAGGTTCAGCAAATCCACCAACGAGTACGTCTATTACTACCCAAAGGGGATAAGGTGGGGCTGCAAGAAGTGCGGCGCATGTTGCCGAGATGCTTCCCATAGGCCAAGGAGGATCCTGCTCCTCCCAGCCGATATCGATAGACTAGAAAAGGCGGGGGAGAAGGAGTTCAGCGTCGAAATACGAGGGGAGGATCCTTTCGTCGCCGAGATTAGGAAAAACAGAGATGCCTGTATCTATCTTACCCCCAAAGGTTGTAGAGTCTATCCTCATCGTGCTCTCCTCTGCAAAACCTATCCTTTCTGGATCGAGCGCGATGGTAACATCTTCGAGATAATGGTCGATACACGGTGCCTAGGAATAGGACACGGTGGCGAGCTCGATGAGGGTTTCTACAGGGACCTCCTCATGCAGGCATTAGAACAGCGTGGCCTTTGAGCCGACCTTTTTATAGTTCTCCATTTAAACTTCAACTTCATGAACCAACCCGAAATCAGGGTCATGACCCATGGTGACATTGACTTCGTCATGAAGCTGCAGGAGATGGTGGGGTGGGGTAACACCCGCGCCGACGCCGAAAGGAGCCTCTACTATGAGCCCCATGGATGCTTCATAGCCAGCGTCGATGGAATCGACGTCGGCATAGTGAACAGCTTCCTATATGGGGAGGTTGGTTTCATCGGGAACCTGATTGTTCTTCCGGACACGCGTGAGAAAGGTGTTGGAGCGACCCTGATGAAAATGGCGATGGAAAGACTCACTTCCGAAGGGGCTGGGACCATTCGCCTCGATGGGGTCCAGAAGGCGATCCCCCTATACGAGCGGCTTGGCTTCAGGGGTGAGTACTGGTCCCTCAGGTTCAGCAGTGTGGCTGCCAAGTGCCCCCATCGGGGTATAGAGCCCATGGTCAGAGAGGATCTAGGGCAAGTCGTGAGGCTCGATCGCCGCTTCTTCGGTCTCGATAGGGAACAGAAGCTCAGGAGGGTTCAGCACGACTTCTCCGACCTCTGCTTCAAGGCGTCTAAGGGAGGTGAGATAAGGGGATACATCATGGCAAAGCCTGGTATTTCGAACGTCAGAGTTGGTCCCTGGATATGCGACCCCAAGTATGGCGAATTGGCTGAACCCCTCTTGAACGCGCTTACGTCAAAGGTGGAGGGAAGAAAGATCTGGGTGGGGCTACCCGAGTTGAACAAGGCATCCGTCAAGATCATGGAAGGGAAAGGTTTCACCCAAATGCCATCAAGCCTGAGGATGTGCTTTGGCGCCTGTAAAAAAGTTGAGGATGCAACAGGCATCTTCGGTGTCGGTGCCCCAGACAAGGGTTAAGCGGAGCGGCTGAAGACTATCTTCTCTCCCACAGCAAGGGGCGGCTCCTCGACCGTCGGAGCAATCAATAGGACACCCATGTGGTTCGGCATGTGGTTCATATCATAGCCTACGAGGTTTCCAATCTTCCTCCCATTGACGGTGACAGAATCTCCTGTAACTATCAGACCACCCCTCTTTATCTCGAAGAATGCGACTGCCGAGACCCTGTCGGCGCTTCCCCCAGGAGAGGCCTCCTTCTCGTCGGTTATCATCAACTCATGCACCTCATTTTTTAATACAGCCCGGCTCTTGGTGTCAATTAGCTTGAGGCCACGGTCCTTGAAGGTGACATGTAGGATGGCGACGATCTCGCCCTCGACTGGGCGACGATCACCGTAGAGATCCGGCGTGATCTTTTTCGGGTCGTAGGGTGGTTTGCTCATAGCAGCCTACTCCGGGATGTAGATGCCCTTCCGCTCCTCGGGGTCCTTAGAGTCGACATCCATGTAGTAGTGAATGCTTTCCCGACTCGTGGAGGCGCTCATAGTGTCCCCCTTATTATTCATGGCGAGGCAGTTCATTCCACCTTTCTCGTGTAGTTCGTTGATGTCCTTCATTCCGCGGAAGCAGGCCTCGCGGATGTTCATTCCGTTTTCCATGTAGGAGACAATGGTTCGGGCTAGGACGAGCCTGATGCTCAGCTCACCGCGTCCAGTACAGGCGCAAGCGCCGAAGCGGTTGTCGCAGTAGTTGCCAGCACCGATGATTGGGCTGTCGCCGAGGCGGCCTGGGAACTTTAAGGCGGTACCGCTAGTAGAGACACCACTACATATGTTTCCAATCTTATCCATCGACATGATGTTGACGGTGCCGTGGCGTTTGTCGCTCAACTTGTCATACCACTCACGTAACTTGAAATCCTTGATGTAGTCGACATACCACGGTTTATTCGTGTCGTTATCCGGCCACTTCCCGTATAGGTCTTCGAGGAAGTTCTTGTAGACCTGCCTGCTCTCCTCAGTACTGAGTTCCTGCTTCTTGAAGCCCATTCTCTCGGCGAAGATTCCAGCCCCCTCGCCGACTAGCATGACGTGGGGGGTCTCTTCCATCACCTTCCTCGCGATGCTGATGACATGTAGGTAGCCCTTTACCGCGCCGACGGCTCCCGTGCGAAGTGTCTTACCGTCCATTATCGAGGCGTCGAGTTCGACATCTCCGAATAGGTTCGGAATACCACCGAGGCCAACACTCATGTCCAACGGATTCGCCTCGACAAGCTTAATCGATGCCTCGACGGCGTCGATAGCCGAGCCACCATTCTTGAGTATCTCGGCGCCCGCGTAGAGCATATCCTTCGCATTGTGGGTGCCGATGATGAATGGCTTGACCTTGACCATGGGTTAGAGAAGGGATTCAGGATGTATAAAAAACAGATAGAGACCCTTTATTGAGAGTTTTTTCGTATTTTTTACAATATTGATCCTTAGCAGGAGTAAATATCAGTATTTTAAAGAATGCTGATGTGATCTTTCCTAGACGTAGGGAACGAAGCCAATACGCCTATTGATAGGACGTTCACTCACCTGACTACCGCATCTGCATCCTAGAAGCCTTAAAAAACGTGTCCAGAGGATTACAGGTGAATCGGCATGAGCGGAGGCATGTGGGCGGAGAAATACAGACCAAAATCCCTAGATGAGATGGTTGACCAGACGGAGATTGTCGCTAGGATGAAAAACTTTGTCAAAGATAGAAACCTCCCTCACCTCCTCCTGGTGGGTCCTGCGGGTGTCGGGAAAACGACGAGTATCCTCTGCCTCTCCCGTGACCTCTACGGCCTTGGCTACCATAACTACATCCTTGAATTGAATGCGAGCGACGAGCGTGGTATAGATGTCATCAGAGAGAAGGTGAAGAACTTCGCGCGCACAGCCGCTATAGCAAGCGAGGTCCCATTCAAGATATTGATCCTCGATGAAGCGGATAGCCTGACATCAGCTGCTCAACACGCGCTCCGCCGCACAATGGAGATCTACACCCGAACCTGCCGCTTCTGTCTTATCGGCAACTACTCGGAGAACATCATTGACCCCATCCAGAGTAGGTGTAGCGTATTCAGATACAGTCCCCTCCCCGAAGAAGGAGTGAAGAAGTACATCACCTCAATCGCCGAGAAGGAGAAGGTTAACCTCTTACCAGAAGGACTTGACGCTGTTTATGATGCAAGCACAGGTGACCTACGTAAAGCTATCAACCTCCTACAGGCAGCTGCGGCGACCCAGGGAGGCGAGGTCGACGATGTCGCTATCTATAGTGTACTAGGGAAAGTGAGCCCACAGCGAGTCCGAGAAATGATCAACCTCGGGATAAAAGGCGAGTTTTTAGAAGCTAGGGAGATCCTCCGCAGTCTACTCATCGATGAAGGGCTCGCCGCGGAGGATATCATAAGAATGGTCTACTCCGAGCTGATGAGAATGCAGATGCCGGAGAGGTGGAAGGTAAGGATAAGCGATGCTGTGGGGGAGGTCGACTTCCGTCTAACCCAGGGTGCCCGCGCTGAGATCCAGCTCAGCACCCTCCTAGCGAAACTTGCACTGGCCAGTGAAGAAGTGAATGAGCGCCAATAGATTACCTTGGGCAGTCAGGTTCAGACCACGCATCGTAGCGGATATAGCTGATAATAAGAATGCGATCAACGAGCTCAGGCTATGGCTTCGCACCTGGGAAAAAGGAATACCCGAAAGGAGGGCTGTTTTCCTCCATGGTCCACCTGGGACGGGAAAAACGAGCAGCGTCCACGTACTCGCGGAGGAGCTCGGCTTTGACCTCCTCGAGATCAATGCCAGCGACTACCGCACAAGGACTCGAATGGAGGAACTCATAGGGAGGGCGACGACCCAAAACGTCACCATCTTCGGGAAACGACGTCTCATCCTCTTCGACGAAATGGAGGGAGTCAGCGGCCACGAGGACATGGGCGGCATAGCTGCGATCTCAGACATAATAAAGACGACACGCGTCCCCGTAGTCCTCATCGCCACCGCGATCGCCGAAGATAACGAAGAAAAGTTCCGCCCACTCAGAGATAAGGCACAACCCATCGAGTACAAACCCATTCCTACCATAGACATCTACACAAAGCTCGAGAGGATCGTAAGGGAACTCAAGCTCAACGTAACGCCGGAAGCCTTGGAAGCTTTGGCCATCCACAGCGGAGGGGATCTCAGATCAGCAATAAACGACATGGAGTCCATAGCCCGCGGGAAAGGAGCGGTCACCGTTGAGGACGTCGAAGGCCTCGGCAACAGGGACAAACAGGAGTACACACCCATCATCATCCAAAACATCTTCGCAGCCAAGACGCTCCAGGAAGCCCGCCGTACCATAAATCAAGCCTATGTCGACCACGAGGAACTCTTCGATTGGATTTACGAGAACCTGCCGATAGTCCTCGACGACAAACACGATCTCGTGGAGGGGCTTGAAGCTCTAGCGAGGGCCGATATCTACGCGAAAAGGGTTAGGAGCAGCAGCTACAGGCTACAGAAGTACATGTTCAATGCGATGACTGGGGGTGTCGCCCTCAGCAGGACCAGGTCCGAGGGATTTGGCCTCCGTAGGCAGGTGATGACTGCAGCAGCGAAGCTTGGCTACCCGCAAAACGCCTTCGTCTTCCAGGAGACAGCGAGTGGACTGATTGTGAAGCCCGTGAAGTACATGGGAGACAGTTGGAAGCAGATCAACGCGACGTTCCGCGGCCTTGGCGCCGTTTGGGTCCGTAGTGGAAATGGATGGGCGATCCCCTACCTCAGACCGCCGCAACTAAAATGGAGATATATACGCACCTACCACAGCAGACGGAAGCTTCAGAGTATAGCCGTAAAAGTCGCCCATAAGTGCCACGTCTCAAGCAACGACGCTGTCTCCGAGATTATACCTCTCCTCCGCCTCATCTATAGGGATAAGGCTATGGCCGAGACCACCACCACCTGGCTCGAGCTCGAGGAAGATGAGGTCGATTGGTTGAGGAGCTAGAATACGTCGGATGATGTTATGTGCCAGTCTTCGACCCTTGTGAGTTCGACGTTTCCCCGGTAGAGCTTCTTGTCCTGTTCTTTCAAGTTGCAGATATTTCTCATTATCAATGTGTAGACGTGATCCTGTTGGAAGCCTAGGAGGCGAGCTGTCTTGTTTAATGGGGAACTCATTGTCGCCGTCATGTAGACCTCGTTAAGCCTCTCGTCGGTGTCGAGAAGACGCTTGATCGCAGCTGAAGCAACCCTAGGTCTATGGAATAGTGGCGTGTAGTCCTCTAAGAAGATGTTATACGTATTGACGTCAGCGTGTTCGAGGCTGATCGCCACAAACCCTACCTCCCCACCGTCGCGGATGCGGTAGAAACTGCTCTTTCGAATTGGGTGACTATACCTCCATCGAAAGTACTTCTCAGGCTTATCGTAATGAAGCAGACTTGTGGAATAGGCCCAATCCTCGTATAATTGGTGAGCTTCCCCTAAGCTGCAGTGCTCTACCTCCACATCTTCTTCGCCCTCCACATTGATCCTCCTTAGATTTGAGACCGTGGCTGCTAGGGCGTGTACATCCCCCGTTATCATTGAGCCCATCTTCTGGGCTGCACCGGTGGAACCTGCGAAATTGAAGCCCATTAGCATCTCAGGTCCCCTCTCTGCGAGTTCGCGGACCATGAACCTCAGAGTCTGCTGGAAAAGGCCCATTTTCCTATGCTCAGACTCGACGAAGCCGTCGCACCCCTGTACTATTGGGAAACTATCGACACCAGCTCTGATCTTTAGTGGAAGGAAACTATTGAATCCGACGGGTTTCCCCTCAAACTCTGCGACGGCGATGGAGACGAAGCCGAGACTAAAAGGAGTATTAACCATCTTCCACTTGAAGCGTGCCTCGTCATATCGCTCATAAAGCGTCTCGTTTAGCCCTCGTATATATGCGTCGAGGTCGCTCTCCTGGAACCATCTGACCTTATATTCCCCGGACAAAGGATCAAAGAACGTTCCCTGAGGAGGGTGATAAAACCTCGCTTTGGAATTCAAAGGTGTTATAGAACCTTAGATAAGAATCTACTTGATTGGCATGAAACTCGAATCTCTACCCCGTGTGAGACTAGCTAACCTCCCGACGCCCATCCAAGAGCTCCCCAACCTAACAAAAAAACTGGGGGGTCCTAGAATCTGGGTGAAAAGGGACGACCTGACGGGCCTTGCCTTCGGCGGGAACAAGGCTAGGAAGCTCGAGTACCTGATGGGGGATGACTATCAAAAGGCTGCGACTATGTAGTGACCAACGCAGGGTTCCAAAGCAACTGGTGTACCCAAACTGCATCCGCCTGTAAAAAACTCAGAATAGGAATAATCCTCGTTAAGAATGGCCCAACTGATAAGTGGGAGCCTGCTGATTGGGCGCGCGCGCCCAGCAGTTGGGAGTCCACTTTGACTATATAGTCCACTGCACAGGCTCTGGCGGCACTCAAGCAGGCCTAGTCATAGGCGCGAAGGCACTGAATAGTGGCTGTAAGATCATCAGTGTCGCTGACGATTCTAGCCCTGTTGAGGAACATATAGCAAAGGCTAAGCCGATCATTGAGGAGGCTCGGAGTTTTCTAGGCCTCGAAATAGACATCACCAATGGGGACCTGACGGTCTACAACGACTTCGGGGGAGGCGGCTACGGTTTTATATCAAAAGAAGATCGACGCTGTCAAAACCTTCGCCGAGACGGAGGGCATATTTATTGACCCCGTCTACACAGCTCCCGCGGCAACGGCTATGATCGACATGGCAAAGCGGAAGAAGTTCAAGAAGAGCGAGAACATCCTCTTCCTCCACACAGGAGGCTCTGTCACCCTTTTCGCCTATAAAACCCCTATCAAAGCTTACCTGCAAGGTAAGAAGCTCCCCTGGACAGTCCCTGACTGGAGCCCTCAGGCTACCTAAACTCTTTTTCCCTAGCCTTCTCTATATCAAACCGAAAATGGTCCACTCTCCTCAATTAGACCTTACATTACCCTACGTCACCTCCGATCTCCCAGGAATGGGGGGAGTCATAAGAGCACACACAGAGTTCTTCCGGGTCGTCGAAGTACCAGCCTATGAACCCCTCGGCTATGGTGACCATATCTATCTAAACATCACAAAGCAGGAGCGGACCACACGGGAAACCCAGATCGAGTTGTCGAAACTGTTCGGCCTTCGCCGTGAGGATGTAGGCCACGCAGGACTCAAGGACAAGTACGCTGTCTCCACCCAGACCTTCAGCCTTCTAATGCCTGGGGAGGAAACTAAGGAGGAGGTTAAACTTATCGAGTCGAGTCTTGGTCTCACCGTCAATTGGGCAAGGAGGCATCCTAAGAAGCTCAGGTCAGGTCACCTCAAAGGGAACACCTTCACTATCACAATTACGGACCTCGACACTCCAATGGCTGAGGCACTTACTATGGCAGAGAGGATAAATGAGGTCGTCGCCAGAGTAGGCATACCTAACTACTTCGGTTCTCAGAGGACCGGCAGGGATGGGAGAAACGTCATAGACGGCCTCAATCTCATCACCGGCAAGTACCACGAACACAACAGATGGCTCCGCCGTTTCCTTGTCTCAAGCTACCTCAGCTACCTCTGTAACCGCTACCTCTCTGAGAGGGTCATTAGGGGTCTCTTTACAACCCTCCTCCGTGGTGACCTTGCCAAGAAGCACGACACGGGCGGCGTATTCACAGTCGAAGATGTGGCTACAGAGCAGCAACGTTTCGACGCCGGGGAGATTAGTTTCACAGCACCTATTTTTGGCTACAAGATGCGAGAGTCAAAGTACGAGGCGAGAGAGTTCGAGGACGAGATATTCGCGGGGAGTATGGTGACCTTCGACCAGCTTCGCAAGCTCGGAGCTGATGGGACGAGGAGGCTCGGCAGGATTCTACCCATTATCACGATCAAGCCTCATCCTGAGGGGGTTACCCTGTCTTTTACTCTCCCTGCCGGCGGGTACGCGACTGTCGTGCTGAGGGAATTCATGAAGAAAGAAGCCATTAACAAGCTCATTGATGCCGAGATTGACGAGCCAGACGACGTCCCCGATTAGGATTAGCTCTACCTGGACCTCACTTCGATGATCGTTAAGAGCTCCTCTATTATTTCCTCGTCGGTCTCCTTGCCCATCCTTCGCTTATACTCACGAAGCTTCCCGAGGGTCTCCTCAGAAATAGTCCCTCTGTTTCTCGCCGCTCTGTTTAGCTTCTCCCTATATCTCCTCTGCTCCCTGTCAACCTCTTCAAAGGAAAGGTCAATGAGGTGGAGGTAGGCTTCGAGGTCCCTGACGCTCCTCGGGTCTTTCACTGGAAGATTTGTGATGCAGTTCTTGAGAGTGACTAAGACCCCTCGTGACTTCTCGTGCCTCTTCTCCATCATCTCCTCGAGTTCTCTGAGCTCAACAGCTAACGAATCATCTAGAGGCATATTGGCACGCCTAAGACGCCACACTACGCTAGTTAATAAAGGGTTAATGGAGTAGTAAAACTTCTTAAAAGTCCTGAAAACTTGGGATCAGGCTGCCACGCGTACGTATCAAATTATAGAAATATCATGTCTCGTAAATTCCCTATACTTGGGGTAATATTATCAATATGAACGAGCTTGTTCTCTATAGGGAATGCGATGGACGAATTAAGGGAACATCTGGTCAATTCGTTGAAGGGTGGACAAGCCTTCGTGCCCTATAAGACGGCACTAGAGGGCATCAATCCGGAGGTCAGAAGCACCAAACCGAACAAGGAACTTCACTCTATATACGAAGAGTTGGAGCATATGCGACGAGCTCAGAAAGACCTCCTCGACTTCGCCCTCGACCCAGACTGGAAACCTCCAAATTGGCCGGAGGGCTTCTGGCCTAAGACAGGCCATATAGCATCCGAAGAGGAGTGGAAGAATACAGTTGACGGGTTCTTCAAAGATATGAATAGGGCGGTCAAGCTTGTCAAAGACAAAAATATAGATTTGTTATCACTTGTCCCAGAGACGGAGAACACTTACCTGCGAGAAATCATGCTTATCATCGAACACAATGCTTACCACCTTGGCAAGATCATGGACATTAGAAAAGCATTAGGCAATTGGAAATAATTTTTTTTAAAATACTAGGGGCAGCATATGTGTCCCCTCTTCTTACGCCTTCCACCACTTGAACTCGAGGTACTCCACGCTCTCCGTTGAAGGTAGAGCGGCAATAAAGGTCTTCCTAACGGTAGATGCGAGGCGACCAACCTTCACTATTTCCGCTGCCGACATCTGATCTCCACGAGACATCACCTGAACGATGTACGGAGCGTGGTCGATCCCTGGACCGTGCTCGTATACGGCGAAGTCACAGCCATACTTAATGCCAGGAGTAACGACGAATCCTCGATCTCTCAGGTCTTTATACACCCTGTATTTGTCGCTGAACCCAGTCAGTTGCTCCCTTGCGATCCTTCTTAGCTGCCTTATCGACACCTTCTTTCCGCTAGATCTGACGATGATTATGCCCTTCTCAAGCAGGTATAAACCCTCTACAAGATCGAGGATGAGTGGCTCCTCGAAACTCTCCTTCGGTTTGGGGTTGCCCAGAGGTTTCCCGTAGAAGTCCGTGTTGAAAAGCTTTCTGCTATCGTTGACTGACCAGATCACGAGTCTGCCATCAGCGAGGACTTCGACCTCCACTGGCTGGTCAGGCAATCTGTCTCACCTTAGAGTGCTAGTATACGGACAAGATCCGCAGCGTCGTGGACCTTATCTCCGAGACGCTCAAGTTCTCTAGCGACGTCGCGGAGGATGAGTATCGAGGGTAAATCTGCTCTGCTTGATACAATGTCTAAGTCGAGCTTAATGTAGAGAACATCAAGCTTCTTCTCGATCTCATCGATCTCCTTAGCGTAGCTCGTAGCCTTCTCGCCGCTGAATCCTAAATTCATTATACTATCTCTTAGTTTCACGAGGGCATCGAACCCGAGGTCCGACATGGTTCCCATATCCTCAGATTGGCTTTTACTCAGCTTCCAGTTACGTGCCTTTACCTCGATTAGCCTCATCTCAATGGCCTCGATGGAGTCCATCATTCCCGAAAAGCTACTGGAGAGTCGGAGGAAGTCGTCTCGGCTGACTAGAATGCCGCCTATTTCGCTAAGCTCCTTTACAGTTGAGGTCTTGACCTTGTTTGACTCGTCCACGATCTTATGGATCTCAGCTAGATGGTCTACATTTGCAAGAGGCTTCCCCTTAGTCAGGTGGTCGAAGATTACGAGGGTCTTCCTGTAGGCTTCGACGACGAGGCGGGCGTTATCTTGACAGAGCATGAGAAGGTTACGCAGGGTTCTGTCTTCGCTCTCGATAGGGAACACCATGGAAAGGCACCGGAAGCTATCCAAAAATGTAATGTAAGCAGGTGTTTAAAATGATGATGTATTGAAGTTTGGATAAACACTTATAATATTTACTCAGATGAAAGATTCCTGGTGTTTTTATTTGAAAAAAAGAAATTTAACAGTTTGGAAATTACTAGGCACTACTTTTTTTTCTTGTCTTTGTCGCTGAGCCACCATTCGAGGTAGTCGTCGTGGCGTTTACGGGTCTTCTCCTCATCGGTTAGTTCGTGTTCATACTTTTTTTCCATCGCATCGCTGAGCTGTGCCTCATTGAGGGTGACTCCGCAACTCTGACAGCTGTAGTGCTTGAGTTTCCGGTCCCAGTTTAGCTTTCCCCCACAGTCTGGGCAGTATGGTGACATCTTCCGGTCTCTCTCATTCTTTACGTCTTATCTGGCGTAATTCGGCTCTGTATTTGGTGGACTACGTCTTAAACCCTTCTCAGGTTATCAGTAGAGGTTTTATAGGGGTCTATGGGCTGAGACTCCCTCATGCTGGTCAGGGTCAGGTTCTTAGGATCTCTTAGGGCTATCGCTGGAGTGAAGGAGCTTGAGGTGAAGCTCCCCGAAAGATCCGACATCTCTGACCTCCTACATTTGCTCTCATTGGATCACCCGGAACTATGTGCAGTCCTCACTGATCCTCTATTGGGGAACCTCATATTCGTTGGAGGCGTAGAGGTTAGCAACATCGAGGGAGTCGGGACGCAGCTTATCGACGACTCTGAAGTGGTCATAGTCCCCGTGACACATGGAGGATAAAACGTTTGATAATACCGACGTGCACTAAGTGCCACTCAAGACCATCCATATACCACCGCACTTATAGCGGAGAGAGGCTCTGCCCAACGTGTTTCAAGGCTAGTCTCAAGGAGAGGGCACAGACTGCTATCAATAGATTCGAGATGCTCGACCACTGGAGTAGAATCGCTGTAGCGGTCAGTGGCGGGAAAGACAGCCTAACACTTCTATATCTTCTCAAGGAGATTGAGGGTGGGACCCATGGCTCCGAACTCATCGCCGTCACCGTCGACGAGGGAATTAGTGGTTACCGCAACGAAGCCCTTGGGATCGTAGAGCGTGCCTGTAGGATCGTAGATGTCGAATGGCGCCTCGTAAGCTTCCACGACCTCTTCGGCTACACCATGGACAAGATCGCATCGTGGGATCGGTCTCTAGGTGCTTGCAGCTTCTGTGGCGTCCTCAGGAGACGCGCACTAAACGAGGCTGCCAAGCAGTTAGGAGCAGATAGGCTCGCTACCGGCCACACTCTCGACGACATGGCTCAGTCCGCCCTCCTCAACCTCCTTCGCGGAGACACCGGAAAGATGACCTCCCTCAGCCCTGGAGGGTTCACCAACCCCGGCTTCGTCCGACGAATCAAACCACTCTGTGAGGTTCCCGAGAGGGAGACAGCCCTCTATGCCTATCTACAAGGCTTCGAGCTCCAAAGCACAGCATGTCCCTACGCTGGAGAGGCAATGAGGGGAGATGCCCGCATTTTCCTCAATCAGATGGAGGCGAAGCGCCCCGGTACACTCTTCACCGCCTTCAATACGGCCCTTAAGCTCATCCCAAATGCTGTCTCTTCTGAATCCATGAAAATATGTCATCTATGTGGCGAACCCTCAACAGAAACTACTTGCCGCGTCTGTCAGCTCCTCTCAGAGAAAAATTAGTGGTAAGAGGAGAAAGCCCTAAAAAAATCCCGAAATTGGTGTCAAATTTACCTTTATAAACGGCTACGACTTATACACGAAAAAAGTAAACACATCCTCGCGCGCGCGAAGCTGTAATCTCAGCGGCTGTAGATGATTTTCCCGTCCACGATCGTAGTTAGGACTTTGATGTCCTTGATCTCATCGCTCGGGATCGTTAAGAGGTCCCTGTCCAGCACGATCATGTCGGCGAGCTTCCCTGGTTCGATGCTTCCCTTTAGATGCTCTTCCTTCCCTAGATAAGCTCCGTTCCAGGTATAGACCCTGATCGCATCCATGATGCTGATCGCCTCCTCAGGTCCGACGACCTGTCCACTGCTAGTCTTCCTAGTCACCGCAGCGTACATCTGTACGAAGGGACCGTAGAAGGTGACGGGGCAGTCGCTGTTACCTCCGGCGACGATCCCCATATTCTTCATCGTCTTGTGTGGGTGGAGCCAGCGGACCCTCTCGGGACCAAAATTCTCCGCGTATTGGTCTCCCAGACCGTACATGTAGCCGATGCTACTCGAGGGAACAACGCCAAGTTTTTTGATCCTCTTCAGTTGCTTCGGTGTGCAGCAGCTGTTGTGCTCAATGCGGTGACGCATATCCTTGATGGGCTTCGCCTTCTGAGCCTTCTGGATGCAGTCAAGGGCTATGTCTATTCCCTTATCGCCGATGCTGTGGATGCTTACCCTCAAACCTACTTTATGGGCCTTCATGACGATCTCCTCCATCTCCTCGGGGCTCGTTGTCATGAGGCCGAGACCCTTTGGCCCTCGATGCTGTGGAGTGTATACGACTGAGGTGCCGCCGGCTCCTGAACCGTCACCCATAATTTTGAGCGACATCACCCGGAGCCACTCATCACCGAAGCCACTCTCGATGCCCAGAGAGGTGAGAGAGTAGAGCATGTCCTCTGTTCCAGCTCGCCAAGGGCGAATACTAACCATGAGGCTCACCCTCACCTTCTTAACTCCCTCCGCGAGCAACTCCTGGTATCCGCGTATACCGAGCATCTGGCCGCTTGCGTCATGTGTTGAGGTTATTCCCCACTCAGAGAATTGGTTCCACAGCTGCCTGAGACCCCCCTTGACCTCCTCAACAGTATACTCGGGAATATGGTCAGAAACCAGCTTGGTCGCCGATTCATAGAGAAGCCCTGTAGCATCGCCCTTCGAGTTCCTGTCGATCTTACCACCAGCTGGATCAGGCGTAGTATTCGTTATCTCTGCGATCTCCAGGGCCCTAGAGTTAACAACAACCTGATGTGATGTATCGGAGACGATATAGACAGGATTATCTGGTGCTGCTTCATCTAATTCCCAGCGGGTTATCTGTCTCTTTTCAGCTAGCTTCGAGTCGTTGTACCCACTCCCGCGCACCCACAAACCAGGTTCGATGAATTTGACCTTCTTCGCCACAGCGGCTTGTATGTCCTTGATCCCCTTTATACCCCGCCCCCGGCAGTCAATCTCTAAAAAGTTCATTGCTGCATTGTGCGGGTGGGTATGGGAGTCTATGATCCCAGGCAACACGGTCTTACCTTTCAAATCAATGATTTTTGTATTCTTCTCCGCGAGCTTTTCCATTTCTGCACTCGAGCCAGTCGCGAGGATCTTACCGCTTTTAATGGCAACGGCCTCAACAACAGAGTCATCTGCATTGACAGTCACGATCTTCCCGTTCAGGAGAACCAGATC
>Ga0209777_10004484_pt1 | contig 16441 bp, 22 predicted proteins | sample FrelakmetHBP12HB_FD_187147 | JGI IMG/M metagenome (GOLD analysis project Ga0209777, IMG submission 187147) | Freshwater lake sediment microbial communities from the University of Notre Dame, USA, for methane emissions studies -HBP12 HB (SPAdes)... | ecosystem: Environmental > Aquatic >...
GCAGATAAAATAAGTTCTATTGTAATAATGAACTTTATTTATTATAAAGACAGCATTAAGATCATTATAAATGATTCCCACGCGTTTAGCAGTACCGGAAGGACAATAATAAGACCTTATTTTTTTATCTTCTGATGACAGCTCAATAGGCTCATTTAGGCTATTAAAGCCAAGGATAGTCACATCTTCTTTGTCTTTAATTTCTTGTTCTTCAGGTAATTTAAATTTATTTTTAGCTGTTTCAAACCTATCCATTGTACTACTCCTGAGCGGCTGTTTCAACTACGGGATTATTCTTTTTAGAAGTCTTTTTTTCTGAAACTTTTCCAGAAAGAATATCTTCTATATGCTGATGCTCAGCTTTTTGAAGCTTATCATGCCTCTGGAAGTCTTCATCGGCAAGACTTTCATGAGCCTTTCTGTGATCGTGCATATGCTTTTCCATATGTTCAAAAGCTGATTTCCTACGAGTTTCTTTTGCTGCTTTGCCGGGACGGACATGCTGATTCATTTTTTGTTCCTTTTATAAGTTAAAATTTAGTCTTCAAAAGGTTTTTTACTTTCGACGTCTTTACATAGCTTATCTATTTCTTCCTGGACTCTGTTAATATCAAGAGAATCAGGCCTGCTGGCAAAGCGAGCCCTTATTCCGTCTCCTCTATCTTTATCATAGCCAACCCATTTCAGGAGATATTTTAATTGCTCAGCCATTGTAGTAAGCAAATTAGTTTTCTTTGAAAGCACATTAATAATTATATCAGTATTAAGATCTTTACCAATATGGAAAGCATCGTACATAGCCTCTCTTAGAACTTGTTCTATTTCTCGCCCTGATAAGTCTTTACTTTTTTCTGCAAGTAATTTTATATCTATTTTTTCAAAGTCTCGCCCGAGTTTTTTAATATGAATTTTAAAAATCTCCTGTCTTTCAAAATCTTGTGGAAGGTTAACAAAAAATGTTTCATCAAATCTGGAAATTAATTCAGGGGGCAGATATTGAATTGCATTTGCAGTAGCTACTGTAAAAACGGGCTTAGTGCATTCTTGCATCCAAATAAGAAAGCTACCTATAACCCGTGCTGTTACGCCGGAGTCACTAAAAGTTGACGATTGCATACCGGCGAGGCCTTTTTCTATCTCATCGACCGATAAAATGCAGGGAGCCATGCCTTCTACTATTTGCAAAACGCGCCTCATGTTTGATTCTGAATCGCCAACTCTGGAACTGAAAATACGACTCGGATCAAAATTTACAACGGGCAGTTTCCATTCATTACCAAGGGCCTTCATACACATGCTCTTGCCCGTCCCTGGAAGGCCCACCAAAAGCAAGCCTTTTAATAAAGGCAGACCAAATTTTTTGCCCTCTACAGTCCATCCTCCTGAAGATTTAAGAACCCATTTTTTAAGGTTTTCCATTCCTCCAATATCATTAAAAGATATATTAGTTTCCATGAGACTGAGTAGGTCTGTCTTGGCAAGGGCACTTTTTTTAAAGTCTCTAATAAAATTCAAGTTTATCTTTTTATGAATACTTTGGCTCTGAAGATAAGCCTGTTCGACCTCAAATAGAGTCAGACCTTTTAAGTTATTTTCAATTTCTGCTTTTTCTTTCTCTAAGATTTTAAGTTCATTTTCAGGAACATTATCAAGGTCAAGCTTTTTATAAAGAAAATCTGACTTTTCTTTTAATGCTTTTTCATCGGGGAGGTCAAAAAAGACTACCTCAGACATTCTTTCCAGGGCCATAGGAACGGTCACAGTCTGGGAAATAAAGAGGAGATTAACGGCATAATTTACATCTAATTGGTATTTGGCGACTATGTCTTTAATACTTCTGATAATTTGGGGGTCGTTGATATAAGTTCCTGAATCCAAAAACACATATTTTTCGACTATATTGCTATTTTTATCAGGAGACCTATCAAGAATATTAGCTAGTACATCTACGGTCTGAAGAGCTCTTTCAGTCCTACAATTAAAATTATTTTTTAATAAGGATTGAAGGGGCACCATCGAGGCAAAAGTAGTGCTATACACATGAACAGCACTTTTCTTACAGGATTCTTTAAGATAATTTAGGACTTCAAGGTCGCTTTCGGCTACAATAAATGTAAGTGGACGATTGGCTTCCAGGCACTGGCTCAAAGTCAGCATAAAAACTTTTCATTTCTATTCAAAAATTTTAAAAGGTGCACAATTTTTAGCCTAGAATGGAATAGGCCGCCCAAGAAAGGGTTAAAATGGCAAACCGTGCACCTTATATTTTTAACGAAGTAGAGTCAGGACTACTTCTCCATTAGTAGTACGCTCTTCCTTCAATTTCATCCCCTCACGAATGGCCCTATCCTTATAAAAATTGACTGTATAATTCTGCTTGATGCCATCGACAAAATTCTGGTCATCGCTATCAAAAGCGATATTGCCTGTATCGCTATTAATAGCTATGTTATTATAGCGTTGGGAACATTCAATCTGATGATCGTTGATCTCATTATAATCAATGCCCATCTGCTTTAGAGTGTCTTTCATAATCAACATGGACCTAACTTCAAATTGGACACAAAGTTTCCGTGACATAGTGCTTATGCTCCTTTCGTATTGTGAACTGTCTGATAGACTGGCTGATGATCTTTACTATCATCTGATACAACCTTACCGGCAGCCTTAGCCAGTTCAGAGAGCTTGAAACAAATGTCGCTCTTTTCCTGGCCTTCAATCCTGCTACTGCCGTCTGTCCCGACAATGATTTTTGTGTTAGGAAGACTCATTGTTAACGTCCTTTCATGTTTAAGTCTTTTAAATTATAGTTTATTACGAGAAAAAAGTAAATTTAAATCGTAATTTTATCCTTGTCTGCACCTTCAATTTCATATGTTGCTGCAACGACGTCTTTAAACTGGGAAAACCAGTCTACGCCGTACTTTTTAAGAATTGAATAGAAGTCCTGCATGTCATGATGAGCTATGGCTAAGACTTGTTTATCCTTCTTCATTTTAACTAAAATATGAAGAAGCTCATGGTACATAAGGATATATTTAGTCTCATCATTCAAGGCTTGCCACACGCTTTCAGAAAATTCAATTAGATAATCAAATTTTCCAAAATGCTTGAGTTCATTATTGGCCCTGATGCACCGTCCATGCACGGTTTTGCTGATGTTGGGTCCCACTAATAAAAATCTGACAACTACTGAGTTCATGTAATCCAGTTTATGTTCCTCGATTACCTTGTTTGCCAAGGTAACCAAGCTTTCATCTTCAGTAAATGTTTTAATCATGACAAGATCCTTTCTTTTGAGGATGAATGCGTGCTATAATTCCAGCGGCTGCTTTGACTATTTTGTTCCTGTTTCTTATTGAGGGTACCTTGAGTTTTTTAAGATTCTGTTCTATAGCCTGGATGTCTTGTCTTGAAGGGCTGCTCCAAGGACTATTTTCAGGTGGTGCGGAATATTCCTTACCGAGATTAATTGTGCTATTAATTTCAATAATTAGACTGTCTGGTCCAGTTTGTCTAAAACTTGTGGTTTCTGATTCTGATTGAATTACAGAAAGTTCTCTATGCTCATTAACAGAAATTTTCAAATGAGAATAATTTGAACTTGTTATGCCTTTTTTCAAAGTTAATAGCATAGTAACAGCTTGATCAACTTTGTTGTGGGCATCAGCCACTGAGAAACAAAAATTATCCATTTTGAGGCTCCTTTTTTAAAGGTTTAATAACATAATGATGACATTTCTGAAATTTTTCAAGCTCATGCTTGCCAAAAATGGCATCCATATGCTCATCGTAAATTTTTTTGTTGACTCTTCTGTAAGAGTCACCTTTTCCAGCACCTTCTCCGTCCATTGAATTCTTTCTATTCTATGGGTTTAATTTTCAGTTTAAAAGTGACATAGCATTTAAATTTTTCCGGATGTTTCAAGAAATTTAAATATTGGTCTATAGGCACTTCCGAATCCTCTCCTTTACCTATAACCTTGAGAGTATTTTTTCCATCTTTTATTTCTAATAATAGTTCTCCCTTATGGGAATATTCCATGGGATTTTCTTTATCTTTAGCGGGCTGAGATGGAACATCTTTAACTGGAAAATTTTCTTGGCCTTGATGATTTTTTTCTATCATTTTTACAACGGAAGGAACTTCTTTAGCTGAGACTTCCTTTTCCATAATATAATCAACAACATCTTTTATTACTTCTTTATCATCTGTATTTTTACTGATATGTTCCCAATGTTTATCTGTTATTATTGCTTCTTCGGAAAGTTTGCCAAGTTCTTCTTTTACTACCTCGGGCATTTTATTAAAATCCATAGAAAGGCTTAGTAGTCTTTTTAGTCTATGTGGAGTTACATTGAGTTTTTGGGCTATTTCTTTATCCTTATAGCCCTGTTTATTAAGTTCTAATCCTGCCCTGTTAAATTCCATAGGTGAAAAAGACAGCCTCTGAGTATTTTCTTCAATCGACCAAAGTAAAGCCTGCTCATCAGTCATATCCGGGTAGAGGACATAATCTGTATCTTTGAGCTCATAAGTCTCTGGATGAAGAGCACAAAGAGCCCTAAAGCGACGTCCCCCAGCTACAACCTCATATTTGTCTTTGGCTTTTGATGGTCTTATAACAATTTTTTGAATTAGGGAGCCCTCCTTAATGGATTTTTTTAAATTTTCAAATTCTTCAGCTTCATCAGCAGAATTCCGGATATTTAGTTTTGAGACACTAATATCTTTAAGCTGCATAAAAAGTTGCTCCTTAAGTTAGGGAAACATATCTAAATTTTTAAATTTTTCAGAATATATAAAAGATTTAGTTTCAGGATTATAAGTAATACCCCATTTAGCCATGAAAGCTTTCATATCTTTTTCATGCCATTCTGTTACTTTCTTTGAAGCTTTAAGTTTATGAATTACATGAGACTTCGGCTCAAACCAAACTTCATAACCCTGAGAACGGGCATAATAGCAGTAGTCACTATCGCTATATAATAGAGCCATTTTTTCGTCTAGAAGTCCAATTTTTTCTGTCATTTTCCTGGACAGCATTGCTGATGCAAAATTATACCATTTTTGTTTGGAGGGAATGCTACAGTGCCCCATAGAAACTCTTCCACCTTGGTGAGAGCCTGCAGGAAAAGCTGCAAGCATACCTCCACATCTAATTAAGTCTCTGTCATCAGGATCCAGCTGTAAAGATCCTGCAACACCAACTTGAGTCCCATAGGAAAACCTGTCTATAAGTGCCTGTTGTGCCCCTTCTAGAATTAAAGCGTCGCTATTAATAAGCCATATAAATTCAGCTTTTCCTTTTTTAATTCCATCATTAACAGCTTTAGTAAACAGACGATTTGAATTTGGGGAGCTATTGTCCTCAATAATCAAATTATAATCCTTACAATGCTCTTTTATTGAAGCAAGGCATTTTTCTAATTCAGGTTTATCATTATAAGACACTATAATAATATCAGTGCATGTCATAATTACCAGCCAAATCCGCCAGAGCCATTAGAGTAATCTTTTTCACCAACGGGACCTTTTATAGTAACTACTTTTTTAACTCCACCTTCAGGTGAATATATTGTATCTATGCGTAAAATTTTGAACCTATTAGAAAAAATAATAGGTTCATCTAGGCCATAACATCTTATTTTAGTAGAATATTCTGTACATCCTAATGCAAAAATAAATAGGCCAGCAAGAATGAATTTAATTTTTAGGCTTTTCATAAGGTCACTTTCATTAAATAAAATCTGATGGCTGCCATTCATGAACAAAAATATTAGCAATATTTATAGCGTCGTCAATGCCCCTATGATGCGTTCCTTCAAACGGCATATTCATCATCTGTAGGGCACGGCTTAGTCCACAGGGCTTTATATCGTGTCTAATAGCAAATTCATGCTTTATATTAAAATGTTTAGTAAAGGGCTCAGGCATATTAAATCTCTTGCAATCGAGTGCCAGTTGTTTACGATCATAGTACCCCCAAGAACAAAATAAAATATCTTTAATTGAAGCATTAAGGGCTACTTTATTCTCAAAATTTTTCCAAGTGATATTAAAGGGCTCTGCTGAGTCAACATCTGTTTGTTTAATTGTAGTTAAATTTTTACAAAAATCGGATAAAATGGGATTTTTTAAGGGTCTAACAAATAATCCCTCAGAATATATTATATTAAATTGCTTATCAATCAGGACAGCCCCAATTTCTATAATTTCATTCTCATTTTGGCATTCAGTTTTAGGCCAACAAGTAGCTTCAAAATCAATTATCAAGAACATTTAGTTATCCTTAATGCCACGCTAATGTTTCAGAAATTATAAAAAGGAACAAGTAACAGAATCAAAAAAAGAAGAAAAGTTATAACAATAAAAAATAATTAACAAGGCTTTGGACTGCAGATCTGATCAACAACAATTGTAGTATTAATCTGCATCGTCCAGACATAAGTAGTGATTCTTTTCTTTGATTTTTCGACAATGCCCTATATTAATAGGACTTATCTAGTCACTTGTTCCAAAAATTATTCTAACTCAGAAGCAAGATCGTCATAATCAATATCAATATTAATTGATGTTTTTGCATTGCTTTCTTTAATGCTCTGGTCAATATGAAAAAGAGCTCTATTGATTTGGACAATTTTCTTGTCCACTTTCTTAATATCGTAGGTTGGTTCTGTCACCTGGATATGATCTCCTGTTCCATAGCGAGTTACTGATGTTGTATTATTTTTTACTTCATTCAATTGTTCCCGGCGCTGAACAAGAGCCTTCTGCATACTTAATAGGGCATTAACCGTATACGTGGCCATAATCAAATCTCCTTTATAAAGTGAATAAGTTTTTCTTTTCTTTAATTAAAAAATTGCCCAATCATATAATCTGTCTAAAAATTCTTTAACAAATTCATGTTCACTTGCTGGCGGGGCAACCCAAGGAATTTGTGCAGTCTTCATCATTTCTGTCATTTTTGCAATTCTATCTTCTTTCTTACACGTAAAATATTGACTTAATTGTTTCGATAGTAATTTAATCTCTACAACTGTTAAAGCAAGTAGTTCTTTTTTCTTTTTACCTATGATAACAAAACGGTAACAACGCTTTAGAGGGTCATCAATAATAGCTAATTTCGACGACTTTTTAAGCCAAAGATATCGCATTAATCCATTTTTATCTTCAAGGCTTTTCTTAATCTTTTCTTTCAGAATATCTTCTGCATTTTCTTTTCCCTTTATTCCTTGCCACGCAATCCACGTTCCTAAATCATTATGACCTATCCTTCTAGTATCATTCCCGTCACAATAATCAAAAGTTAGGCCCCCTTTAATGTCACACCCTTGAATAAAGCCAACATCTACAATAGTTTTCCCTTTTAAATTGAGGAGATTTTTACAGTCACCTCTGTCATTAATTTTTAGAGCAGATCTTGCATAAGACATTATTTGTTCCCCTTCTATAAAAATCCTTATTTAATATTTTTTAAATTAGGGATTGATAAAGTTCTATCAATCATTTCTTCCATTTTATTATAGACCTCATTTAATCTACGATGAAGTTCTGCTGCTTCTTCTTTAAGGTCATTTATTCCATTTAAGCTATAATATTCTTCTTGATCCAATTTCAAACAGGCACTTACTTTTTTGTCTTCTTCTGAAGTGACAAGGACAGTTCCATCAGGGACGTTCTTATTAATAATTATATAAGCACCCCAAACCATTGCCATCAACCCTTTTTGAAGCTCTTTTTTTCTTTTTTCAAGGTCAAGAATGTCCCTTCCCCATTTTCGCATGTCACAAAATGTTTTTGCATTTAAAAGAACTGTTTCCACTCTTAATTCTTTTCTTTCAATTTCAGCGAAAATGTCTGCCAAATCAGAAGGAGTAAGAGGACTAGAGATTGCTTTTAATTTAATGACTTCAGTAAAATTCTTTAAAAAATTTTCCCAAGATATTTCTCCTTTACGAAAAGAGTAATAAGGGAGGCCATCTGCCGTAGAGACTACACGTCCTGCTTGTTTCTTTGACATAAAACCTCCTTCACATAGTAATGAGTTTTAATTATGATATTAAATTAAAAGAAAAAATTAAACTAAAGATTCTGAAATATATGCACCGGGTTCTTTTCTATCTATGCCTATCAAAGGATTATCATGAAAAAAACAATCCTTGTTTGAACAAAAAATAGCCAGGCGATCTTCCAATTCAGTCTTGTGCTCACCAATTTCTATAGGAGATTGACATTTTGGGCATTTAATGGCAATCATAACCAAATTTCATCATAGCTTCAGCTAAATGATGCTTCATATGGGTAATCGTCATATTAGAAACCTTATAAGCCCTAGCTATTTCCTTATTAGAGTAACCCTTATAAATATACCTAAGGAGTTCAAGCAAAGAGCACCCTTGAGAGGCATCAGCCTTCTTCCTCGTGGCATATTTTTTATTCTCTAAAGATTTTCCAAATTTTTCCTGAAAATCTTCAAAGTCAATTCCTGCCTTACCCTCTGCATCTGTGGACATGTTATAATTTAAAGTATCTTTATAATTCACACCAAAGGTATTATTTCTTATTGAGCAGGCCTCTATAATTTCTTCCATTTTTTTAGCCTTGTTTGCAAGGGGACTCAAAGGAAGGCCACTAAAAAACCTCTCCTCTTTAGATTTATGTGCACTCAGCACATGGTTTTTTATTATAGGGTATAAATAAGTTGACAAACGAGAGGATGTAAACTTTCCCCCACTGCAAAAGTGCCTATTATATGATTGCAGAATATTCGTTGTTAAAAACTTGTAATACAAATCTTGTGTCATGTCCTCTACTTGATCAAGGCAATTTAAATTTTTACAGGTGTCAAAAACCATACGGCGTAATTCAGAATCGTTGTGTTTTAAAAAAACAGAAATGCTGTTGGTGGGTACCATGGTAGCAGAGCTCCTTTTTAAATATTTGTGAAAAATTAAGTGATTTGTGTTACGAACTGGTATCAAGCAGTAAAGACTTTGTGTTCAACTTCAAATTTATTAGCTCTATCAGTAAAAGAATGCCTGATTTCAATTCGTATTAAACTGCTGTTCCTTTAAATATAACTCAAAAAGCAATTTTTGTCAATTTTTAATTTCCTTTCTTGCTTTGATAGGCCCAGTAAAGATGGCTTATATAAATTATCATATAGCCTAAAAGGACATATGAGAAATGATGCATAAAGTCTTTGTGCGTTATACAGGCAAGATTTATTAGCCTGACTCCAAAAGTTGTAAGAAGAGCACAAGGCAACACGCATACCACAAGACTTTTAAAGAATTTAGGCATTTAAAACCCCCATAGTTAAAGTTTAAACCTTAAAAAATCTTGCAAGAGCAAGAAAAATATCCGTTGGTATCTTATATTCTGAAATCATTAAAGAGTTTCCTTCCCGGTCTCTAACCCTTAAAATTTTCTTGTCACTTTTATATTTATCAGGATAGGCTTTGCTTTCTCTTAAAATAAAATTTAAAATATTGTTAAGATGCAATAAAGTAACATCCCCTGTATCCCTCAAGGTATAAATTAATTCCTTATCATTTATAGCAGAGCCAGGTTCAGAACCAGCAGAGCCAAGACCATTAGCAGAGCCAAGACCATTAGCAGAGCCAGGGTCAGAGCCAGGGTCAGAGCCGGGGCTATTAGCGGGGCTAGAGTCAGGAGCAACTTCTATTGAAGCCTCATTCACGGCGTTTTCATTTACTCTATCTGCTACGGGTCCTGTGGGGGGCTCTATTGGGGCTGTTTCAGGAGCCAGTGCTTGTGCCCTTGTAATCTCTGCTGTAGAAGGCTCTACTGCTTTATCTTCAGGCATTCTTGCAAGTTGCATCAAGGGCTCTAAGAGCCGTGCTTTGGCTTGGGGAAAGTCTTCAAAAAATTTCTTTTTAACTCGCCAGGATTCTCCATATTTAACGTCTACTGTTAAAGGTATAGGCCAGTGAAAATGGTCTCGTATAATCTCTGGAAGCATCATAATTTTAGCCAGCTCAGGAACAAGTAATTCCATCTTTTCCGTTGTTATTTCAAAAACCAACTCATCATGCATAGTAATAAGTATTTTTATATCTTCCTGAAGATTATTTGTATGAATCCAAGAATGAACTTTAGCCATGACTGTTTTCATAATGTCTGCCGCAGCACCTTGGATCTGTGAGTTAATAGTGCAACGATCTGCATGGTTTTCAAGCCCGTGATCGCCACTATCATAATACTTAGCCAAAGACCGCGTCCTGCCAAGAAGAGTCCGGACATATTTGACTTTTCGTGCCTTTTTAATTTCTTGATTAATCCAAGTCTTTAGTCGTGGCACCCCCGCAAAGAAGGCATTTAGTACTCTTCGGGCTTCATTTTCCGAAATTCCTGCATTTCCAGCAAGGGTCCTAGCTCCCCCCAGATAGAGGGCTAAAAAGTTAGTTGTTTTTCCAAGGGCACGTTCAGCTGGAGTTATTTCCGAAGTGGCCTTTCCAGCAATGATGGCCCCTGTAGCTGTATGAAAATCTATACCGTTGTTTACCGCGTTTATCCAAGTTGTCTCATTAGAAAGATTGGCCGCTATCCTCATCTCCTCATTTTCATAATCAGCGGCCACAATAGTCTTACCCGGGCGAGCTATAAAAGCACGCCGTATATCCGGTAAGTCTTCTCCTGATTCGCTCTTAGTGGCCTTAGGAATACTTTGAACATTAACCCCACAATACCCATCATCATTTATCCCTGAACCTCCAGGAGAAGAAAACCTGCCCGTATCTGTGCCTGACTGATGAAAGCCTAATTTAATACAATCGTCTTCGTCGTGGTTTTCCAAAAGATTATTAATGTATGTAGTTAAAGACTTTTCAAGACCCCTATAAGACATTAACTTCTTACAAATAGGGTACGTTTGAGCCATTTTCTTAAGTACGGCATCGTCTGTAGCCCATTGCCCTGTCTTGGTCTTGGCCCCCTGACAGGTATATTTTAATTCTTCAAATAAGACTGTCCCTAATTGTTGTGGGCTGGCTAAATTAAATTCATGCTTTGCTAAATCAAATATTTCTCGTTTGATTTCTTTAATTCTTGCTTCAGCCTTAACCTTCAGTTCCTTTAAATAGGGGACATCTATTTTTACAAGATTAGATTCCATTTCCATGACAACAAAAATAACTCGTTTTTCTATGTCATATATCAGTTTCTGTTCTTTTACGATGTCAGACGCCATTAAAAAATTATAAAGGTCCAAAGTGCATACGGCGTCGGAGGCACCATAAGTATAACCAGTTTTTGGGGAAATTAGGTCAAAACGCTTGGTTTCTTGGGTCATATCATCAAATTTTAGCATTGTCTGATTAAGAAGCTTTTCAGAAAGCACCTTCAATTTCAAAACTTTCTGACCTGCATCATATAAACGGGCAAGAATCTGAGTATCTTCAGTCTTTTTGGGGCTACAGGTCTTAATTCCTCGAATCTCTAATTGAGCTATGTCAAATTTGGCATTGTGGCATATAACCGTACAACTGGCACAGAGCCTCCTAAGCTCCTCCAGGACCTCGGCTTCGGGAAGGTTGCACTCAGGGTCAATCTTATGGTTTATAGCCGTGTAGAGGGCAAATTTGGAGTCGTAGCAAAGGCCTACGCCTACTATCTTCTCAGTGGGTACTTTTATGACCTTATTTGTAACGGGGTCTGTTATCTTACGGGTTCGGGTATTCAGGCCGGTGGTCTCAAAATCTAGGGTACATTTGCCAGCCTGTATGGCCTGATCTATAAAGGCTCTGAATTCTTCAATGTTCTCGGTTAATTTGAATTTACGGTCTTTCATCCAGGGCATTGTGGCTATTAAGCCCTGAACCTTATCTTCGAGGAGATCTGAGAGGCTAGGAGTCATCACTTCAATTTTTTTTGGCACTTTTTAATCCTTCGAGTTTTAATTCCATTTTTTTGATATTTTGGATATAATCTATTCCTTTATATCTATCAAACATGATCATAAAATAGGCCGAACATATAGCTGAATATTTTTCAAGAGGTAATTTTCCTTTAAATTCTCTTATTTTTCCTTTTAATGATATTATGGAAGACTCATCCTGAAGTTCTTTTTTATTAAATATAGCTGTTTTAACGGGTCTAAGTTCGGGAGTATCCGGTATAGCTGAAGTATCAAGTTTGTATCTTTTTATAAGATAAAGGATGGCCCCAGCATAATTTAAATTTTCCTTGTCTCTTGTGAAACTTATTGCATCCCATCTTTTTTGGCATACCCAGCAGTAGCAGGTTTGAGTTTCTCTATAATATCTAGCTGATGGCTTATTATCCGTGCCATGAATAGGGCACCTGAACTGTACCTCATCAGCGAGGTCAGGGTTATACATAAATTCTACGTCGTAGCTTTGGAGTACCTTAGCCATAGGCACTTTAGCCAAGACAAGCTCTTTAAGCTTTGTAAGGTCTTTCACTTAATCAATGTTTAATTCGGTTAATGAGTTTGTAATGTCTGAGACATCCATGCTTTCATCGTCATGGGGTGCATGAGTCCCGGCTTTTTGTATGATATTATAAATTCTCTTAGTATTAAAGTCTACGTGTGCTTCAAAGGGTGAAAAGTCCCCTCCTTTTCTATGTTTCAAGCAAGTTATCTTCATGATTCCGTTCTTTTTATTTTCATCTGACATAAACAAACTTATTACGCCGTCGGCTGAACGTTCGGACTCGTTAGCATTGGATAACGACGTGAGTTTGTATACGCCTTCATTCTTAGCAGCATCTTTCCAGCCCTCTCTATTAACTTGGAAGGGCGTGATAACTATAAGCCCCCGGCCATTATCAAAGGTAATAGCCATATTTTTAAGACGCTTGATGATGTTATTCAAGTCTATATTAAATTCCCCATAGCTTTCACTTTTATCTTGAACCATAAGCCCAATATAGTCTATTACTGCAAAATCAAGAGTCCGTCCCATTTCGAGTAATTGAGCTTTCCTGTCGTATACCTCTAATTCAAAGGCTGAAGGAGTCAAGGCATTGGGGGGTTGTATAAGAATTAATTTTCCAAAATCTGCTCTTGTTTCAAAATCTTTAGCAGCTATATTAAAAAACTCCTCTTCTTTTTCTGATAGCTCCCCATATCGTACTTTTTCATATGAGACTCGGCCTACCATATCTTTAAATCTACCCTTATATTCAGGATGATTATACCAGCCCTCATAGGTTGTGTGAAGAACGTAGAACATGTCTCTCATCTCATCAAAGGTCATTTCCAATGAGACAAAAATGCCGTTTAAGCCCTGGACTATGGCTTGGTATACCATGGCCGCTGTAAAAGTTGACTTGCCTTGGGCTACGAAAGCAGCAATAATAAAGAGCTCCCCTAACTTAATTCCTTTAAATACATCATCTATTTTTTCCAAGGTTGTAAACATGCCCAATTTTGACAGGGGATCCTTTTTTCTTGCGGCATATCCTTCGAGAACTTCCTTGCGGTCTTCAGGGCTTCTTATCTCGCTGTCTGTTTTAAGTCCTGTGGTTAAAATTCTATATTCCCGGGCTTCTTTAGTAAAATAATCAATAGCTTGGGCAATACCTTTTATTTCTTTGTTCTTTTTAATTTTCAGTCCTGTGCTTGCAACTTGATACGTTTTCTGAACGATATCACGAAACTTTTCGGTGTTCTGTTCTTCAAATTTTTCTTTGAGTATTGCCTTATAATCAGAGCGGATATAGGGCATTTGCTCGCTGATGTCTTTTAAGCTGGCGAGAATAGCTTCTTTGCCCTGTGCCACTGCTTTTTCATACAAAAGCTCAAAGGATGGAATTTCTTTAAATTCCCGGTAATGGGCTTCTATCCAAGAATATAATTCTACATAAGAGGACTCCTCAGGCTGGACTCTACTTGTAAGGAAAGCTTTATAGTTCCTTGTGAGTTCATCAAGGGGGATAGAAGGAGCTCCGTCCTTCTTTATATTTATAATAGATCTAAAGGCTCTTTTCATGAAATGCCCTTTTCAGCTGTTTTTTTGGCTTTGCTTTGTCTTTTCTCTATTCTTTCGGTTACATTTTTCAAGTTAATTTTAGCATAGCCCCGATTAGACTGACTATCATTATTTAAATCAAGATACCCTTTAAGGACCTCAGATTTTTCCCATATACAGGCATCATAGGGCCTTTTTAAATAAATCCATGTCGGCTTACCTATGTTCTTACGGTTGGCCACTACTTGAGCTACGCAGGTATTCAGTTGGTCGTTCTTTTCGTCGGCACCCATGATGAAAATTAAAAGGTCAAATTTATTTACGCCAGCCAGGGATGGGCAGGCACCGTCTTCTTGAGCCACATAAAATTTTTTCAAAATATCTATGGAGTCACAGGCATAAATTAATGGAGCCGGGTCCATAAATTTATACTGCATGATAAAACTCTTTATGTGCAATAGGAAAGACTCATAATTGGTTTCAGACATGATTAATAAATTGGGGCTCTTTTTTAAATCTTCTAAATTTAGAATAAGCTGGGGGTCTACTTGTTCTATGGGTAAATAAGTATCTCCCAAGCCAACTAAAATGGGTAAGCTGGGGGACTCAGACACAAGTTTAGATTTCATGCAAAGGCACCAATCTACGACTGTAATAAGAGACCCTGTCTGTTTATGTTTAAACAGGTATTTCTGTTTATTAGCACCTTTACACAGGGGACAAATTTTATTCATTTTTAATCCAGACGCGTTTCAGATTCTTTCCAGCCCTGATATGTTATTTCCAAAAATTTTATTTTTTTCTGAAATTCAAGCCAGCCATGACACCCTCCATAGTATGCGACAGCACTCCTTAAATTACCCATTAATTCATCAACAACTTCTTCTGTAGTCCCTTTATATTTAATTAAGCCTGAAACGCCTTCTATTGATACTGACGTCTTTTTAGAATTTAATTGTTTAACGGATTCTTTCGAAGCCATTCCTTTATAGTGGCAAAATTTAAAATTTTCTGGTTCTGTTGTTACATATTTAGAACTATCATACTTTTGCCCTGCTGAAAGACTCGTGGCTGCAAAAAGTTTGCCGCACATTACCATGTCAGCTCCGGCTGCTATGGCCTTACATATGTCCCCATTATGTTCAACGCCGCCGTCTGCTACTAAATAGGAATTATCTTTAACCTTTGCACAATCCATGACTGTTGTTAAAGAAGGCACTCCGAAACCTGTGCTGGTTCGCGTGCTACATATTGACCCGGCACCTATGCCACATCTAATAAAGTCTGTTCCAATTTCTTGTAATCTTGAAAAGCCCGATCTGGTGGCTACGTTCCCTGCCATTATATTAAGCAGGGGGATACTCAAAGCCTTTATATATTTTACAGTTTCCAAGCAGGCTTTTGTGTCCCCATTTGCAACATCAACCAATAAGCCATAATATAAACTATTATCTTCGCGGTATTGAATTATTTTATCTATCCATTCTTTCCATTTCGCTATATTTCCTACGGCAATGAAAGACTTTTCAAATTTATCTTCTAAATTGCAGTCTTTTATAAATGAAATTTGATCCTCTACACTATCAAACCACCTATGAATCGTTGTAGGCATGTCATATTTATTTGAAAGACATTGAATTAATTCAATGGAACACACAGTATCCATGGGGGAATTTATTACAGGAATTGTCTGATATTTATTTTGACATTTATCATAGCTATATAAAATGTCTGCATCGGTCAGATGCTCTAATTCAGAATTTCTAGGACAGAGCAGAACATCGTTATAAGATAGGACTTTTCTAATGTCACTCATGTCTTGATGCCTTCATATGGGAAATTTATCCATTGATTATTTTCTTCAACAAAGAAATCTGGTATAAATCTACTTTTTTTGTGCTTAAATAAGGTAGCTGTATAAAAATTGACATATTTTTGTAAGGTTTTTCCTGTATCAGAAATGTCATCTACTACTAAAATATTATAGTCTCCTACAGGTTCTATAGGTATTAAAGATTCTATAGGTTCTATAGGTTCTATAGGCATTACAGGAATATTTAAAACATGGGACATGATGTTGCTTAAAATGGCTCCGCCACGAGGAATCCCATAAATGGAACTAAACATTATAGGAGCCCTTTTAATCTTAGAGCATAACTCAACAATTAAATTTTCGTAGTTTGCCCAAGATAATGTTATTTTCTTGGCGGACTTACTGTTGCTTCTGCGTCTTGATGGAGTCATTGTTTTTCTTTCTTATAATTGTTGTTGCATCATTTACAGCTTTTTGAACATCTAATATAACTCTAGGCATGTCTTTATCACAACTGGGAGATATATTGACCTTACATCGGGTAATGCAATGAAAATTAGATCGCCATCTTTAGGCCGCATTTTTTTAATTGAAAATTCTAAATCATCCTGAAATGCCCTCGGATTTAGCTTTATTCTAATTACGTCAGGAACTGCTTTTGAG
>Ga0209777_10004485_pt1 | contig 16439 bp, 7 predicted proteins | sample FrelakmetHBP12HB_FD_187147 | JGI IMG/M metagenome (GOLD analysis project Ga0209777, IMG submission 187147) | Freshwater lake sediment microbial communities from the University of Notre Dame, USA, for methane emissions studies -HBP12 HB (SPAdes)... | ecosystem: Environmental > Aquatic >...
ATATGGTAACTCCATGGGAATGAAGATGAATGTGCTTGATGCCGCTGATCGCATGGTTTTTCCTTCTTTCTGCGATTCACATACGCATTTGGTTTATGCCGGGAACAGAGAGATAGAATATATCGACAAGATCAGGGGGCTGTCCTATGAAGAAATCGCTGCAAGGGGAGGAGGGATACTGAACTCTGCCCGAAGGCTGCAGAAGGCATCAGAAGAAGAACTTATTGAAAATGCACTGCCACGGCTGAGAGAGATCATGATGCTGGGAACAGGAGCTGTTGAGATCAAGAGCGGGTATGGATTGAGTACAGCGGATGAGCTGAAGATGCTGAAAGTCATCCGCAGGTTGCAGGACCTGACTCCCCTTAAACTGGTCCCCACTTTTCTTGGGGCACATGCCGTACCCTTAGAGTATAAAGGCAGGCAAACGGAATTTGTCGACCTTGTGATCAACGAAATGATACCCCAGGTGGCCGTTGAGGAACTGTCCGATTATATTGATGTGTTCTGCGAAAGAGGATTCTTCACGGTTGAAGATACCGAGCGTATCCTCACCGCAGGGATGAAATACGGGATGAGACCGAAGATCCATGCGAATGAGATGTATTTCTCAGGTGGTGTACAGCTTGGTGTTAAATACAATGCGCTTTCGGTGGATCACCTCGAATGTACCGGCGATGCCGAGATAGAATGCCTGCTTGGATCGGAGACTATGCCGACAGTCCTCCCCGGCGCCGCTTTTTTCCTGGGACTTGGATATGCACCGGTACGGAAGATGATTGATGCGGGACTGCCTGTGGCGATGGCCAGTGACTTTAACCCCGGTTCGTCTCCATCAGGAAATATGCAGTTTGTCCTTTCAATGGCCTGTATCAAGTACCGTATGCTGCCCGAAGAAGCCATCAACGCGGTCACTATTAACTCGGCTTATGCCATGGGCCTGAGCGAGGAATACGGAAGCATAGCGGTGGGCAAAAAGGCAAACCTCTTTATTACCAAACCTATCCCTTCCTATGAGTTTATGCCGTATGCCTATGGCAGCAATAAGGTCGAGACAGTGATACTAAATGGTGAGGTAGCGAGGTAGCGAAAAGCGAAAAGCGAAAAGCGAAAAGCGAAAAGCGAAAAGCGAAAAGCGAAAAGCGAAATTATTGGAGCGAAGCAATTTGCACTAGCTGCCTCAGGTGGAGCGAAGGGAGCAATTCACACAAGCCGCATCAGGTGGAATGAAGTGACACCGTAGCGGCGGTGTGAAGTTGCGAGCGTAAGCGACACCGTAGAAGCGGTGCAAGATTGCGAGCGATTTCGCTATCTCACTGCTCGCTACTTAATTGTCTTCAGCGCTTTATCCGTTGCATCGAGGATAGGCTTGATTGAGATCTCGCTGCCGACGGCATTTTTCATCCACAGCTGAGGGATCAGCCGGCCGGCCGAGTAAATGCGCATGATCTCATCTGCAAAATTCTTTCCTTTCAGGTATTCGTCGATCTGAAAATCGATCAGATGGCCAACCGGGTAATTCGGAAGGTAAAGGGGACTGTCGATCATATGGGAATAAATTGCCAGCAAAGGACAATCTTGAACCCCGAAAATACCGGCATAATACTTGTTCCAGACATCTTTTGCCGTGCCGATCACTTTCTCCTTTAATTGTTCCGAAGTGGCGTTAGGGTTCTCATACAGCCATTTCCAGACTGCCATATCGACGAGGGAAACACCCATGATCTCATAGCTCATCCAGAATTGGTCTATTGCTGCCAGGGCTTCCTTATTCGGGTCATTGTCTTTCTTGCCAAGAAGGAACAGGTCGCGTTTCTGGAAAATGAATGCGAGGGCTTCTGTGAATGCGGTGTTGGGAACTCCCTGCATCATATAGTTATCAACCATGTAAAGTGAAATGGTCTGTTCAACATTATGCCCCATCTCATGAACAGCAATATTATATCCTTTATAATCCATGCCGGTCTTCGCAATACGTGTGCGAAGGTGGGCTTTGTCGCCCTTCATCTGTGCCCCCCAAGCATGGCCACTGCCGCGGGCAGGGTCAACAGTGATATGCGATGCGATTTCTTTCGCTTTTTCAGGTTTAAAACCTAACTTGATAAGCATGTTCGGGATATCGGCCTCATACGCCTTGGGATCGGGGTATTTTGCCCTTGTGATTTTATCCAGTTCATCCTGGTTCATCGTACTTCTCGCTTTGAACCCGTCGTACCAGATATCAAAGGGTTGTAACGGGCGGCCCAGCCTTTTACTGATCAAACTCCCGACTGCTTTCACTTCGGCAGATGAACACAGGTCGGTGAAGAGTTTTTCAACCTGCTCCTGCCTGATCTCCATACCCCCGTCAAAGGCCCTGAGGAGGTATGTCGGGTATAAAGGAGTGTACTGGTCCATCGTCTTCATAGCCTTGAAGTTGTTCAGGAAAATATCATAGCGCCTGTTCGGTTCGGGAGAGGCGGAGATTTCTTTGCCATCTTTAAAAAGCTTGTTGGAGAAAGGGTTCCACTGGTATCCGGACTTGTTGATGACCGAATCGGGAATGCTCTGGTCGATGATGTGCAGCATCACATTGTAAACCATCTTCTGCTTGAGCAGTCCTTCATCTCCCTTGTTATAATTGGCTTTAAGTTCATCCCTGAGATTCCAGTGGGAGATCAGCTTCATATCCTTCGGGAAATGGGTCTGTCCTTTTTCATCAAGCAGGTTCCCCATGTAAATATTATAATTACTGATGTAATTTTCGGCGGATGACAGAGCGTCGGATACTTTCTGGCTCACGTCGGCAGGAACCCTGGCGGTGAACATATCGCCCAGGCGGGAGTATGCCCAGTCCTTCCTTGACCATTTCGGGCCCTGCTGTTCCTTCTCAGTAAGAGTGTAAAAAGGAAAATTCATGCAGGTGATGAAAGCGATCTTGTTCGTAAAGAAATCATCGTTGAAGTGAGCTGCAGGGTCCCATGCCCCGAAGATCTCATCCACATCGAGCATCTCGCCAATGTCAATATGGACGGCCCATTTCATCGAGAGCGTGATCAGGTTGTAACGGCCAAAAAGCTGTTCAAAATTGCCGGAAAGGCGGTTGAACAGCAGGTCGAGTTTAGACGGGTCGCCCACAAAATACTTCAGGCAGAGGTCCCTGAAGTCGATATCTTTGCCGTCTTTTTCGGTCCACAGTGCTGCGGCCTGCTTAATTCCTTTTTCAATTCTTGCTTTCTGGCTTTCGCCATACTTTGCGACAAGAACTTTAATGACAGTATCAACCGTACTTTGGGTGACAAACTGTACGTTCTGTTTCTGTTCAGAAGTTTCTTTCTGCCGGCACTCAGTCAGGATCAATACCATGGGAATGAGTAATAGTAAATACGTTTTCATGTGTTAATAATTTGTTTTTTAATGGTCACATGGAATACACATAATTAACATTCACGATTAGTATGAACGTAGTCCTTATGTGTATTTCATTTGGTAATAATTTTTAATCTTTACAAATTTAGAAAATCTGCCTGAATATAATATTTTCATTTTTTTTTACATTGCCTGATGGTTGTTGATCCCGATGCCTTTCTTTGAATTTGCTTATATTTACCTCGTTAAAAGCAATCCAATGGAAGATTATATTAAAAGATCGGTCAGCCTTAAGGATGCGGAACATATGACAAAGGCTGCCTTTGAGAAAGCCAGGGAACTAGGGATGGCCATTGCCGTTACAATAGTGGATGAAAGCGGGATTCTCAAACTGTTTGCCAGGATGGACAATGCACCGCTCATTGCGGTCGATGCTTCGAGAAAGAAGGCAATAACTGCAGTGGGTTTAGGCATTCCGACAGGAGACTCCTGGTTCAGTTTTATCAAAGACGACCCGATCCTGAGGGAGGGTGTGCATGGGTTTATGGATTTTATGCTGATGGGTGGAGGAATGCCCATTGTTTCCGGCAGCCAGCTGATCGGAGCCATCGGCATCAGTGGCGGACATTATAGTAAAGACCAGGAATGCGCCCTTGCTGCTCTGGATTCATTAAAAAAAGAAACCAATGACAAAAATCCCTGATAAACTGCAGGTACTGAAAAGGATTGACAACTTTTCCCAGTGTTTCGCAAGGATCACAACCATTGAACAACTCGCCACCAATGTGAGTGAAGTGTTGGAAGATCTGTTAGACATTGAGTCATCGGGTTTGTATCTTTATGATTTCGAGGAAAAGAGACTCAAACTTCTGGTCGCGAAAGGATTTACCGAACAGGAAAGGGCAGATGCAGACAGCACCGCAATGGACAGGCATCCCGGATATGTTTTCAAAACCGGGAAGATACTTAATATCCCCGATACCGAGAGTGATGCTTCAAACCTTACGGTATCATCCAAACGCAGTTTCGTAGTCCGTTCAAGGCTTTATATTCCCGTACTTAACGGCAGCCAGCCTGTAGGCGCTTTCGGTATTGTGAGCTCTCAGAAAAACAGATTCAGCGAGGAGCACCTGGTTATACTTTCCTTTATCTGTAACATTGCCGGAAGCATTTATGCCAATATCATAAACAATTCTGAACAGAAAAAGGCTCATGACAATTTGGCGGCAATCACGATAAGGCTTGAAACCCTCATCAGAAACCTCCAGTTTGGGATCCTTGTGGAGGACCAGGACAGAAATATCGCTCTGATCAACAAGCGCTTCTGCGAAATGTTCGGGATACCGGTGGCGCCTGAGCTGCTGGTTGGGTCGGACTGCTCTGATTCCGCAGAGCAATCGAAGGGCTTGTTTGTTGATCCCGTGAATTTTGTAAGCCGCATCGACACCATCCTTATGGATAAAGTCACGGTGACAGGCGAGGAGCTTGAATTAACCGACGGCCGTATTTTCGAACGTGATTATATACCGATTTTCCAGGGAGACAAGTTTCTGGGAAACCTGTGGCAGTACCGCGATATCACGGGCCGGGTTACGATTGAGAAAGACCTGAGGAAAGCAACTGCGGAAGCCCTGTCGGCAAACATGGCTAAAAGTTCGTTCCTTGCGAATATGAGCCATGAGATCAGGACGCCTCTCAACGCTGTAATCGGCTTGTCAAGGTTGATGCGGGATACACATATGACCCAGGAGCAAAAGATTCTCAACGACAAACTGCTGATCTCAGGCGAAAACCTTCTTGGTATCATCAATGAAGTTCTCGATTTTTCGAAGATTGAAGCCGGCAGGGTCGAGCTCGAAAAGATACCGTTCAATGTTAACAAGGTTATCCCGAAAGTCTACGGTTCCCTCTCGAATGCTGCTGAAGAAAAAACCATTATCCTGACGACTTCTTTGAATGAACCCTTTAAAAAAGCTGTGATAGGCGATCCCGGCCGGCTTCAGCAAATCCTTACAAACCTCGTTAATAATGCCATCAAATTCACTTCCGAAGGAGGGGTTGACTTATCCTGCACCCTGCTGAATGAAACCGATAACACAGCGGCCTTCCTTTTTTCAGTCTCGGATACCGGGATTGGGATCAGTGAAGAAAACCTGGGGGCCATATTCGAGAAGTTCAAGCAGGAGGATGAGAGCATTACCCGTGTTTACGGCGGGACCGGCCTTGGGCTGGCGATCAGCAGGCAACTTGTAAGCCTGATGGGAGGCGATCTGCAGGTGGAAAGTGAGAAAGGCAAGGGGAGCAGGTTCTTTTTTACTGTTGAATTTGAAACCACTGATCTTTCTTTGCTTCATGATGCAAACCAGAAGATCTTCATCGACACTGAAGTATTAAGGGGCAAGACCATCCTTGTAGTCGAGGATAATAAGTTCAACCAGTTCATTGTCAAATCAATACTCGGCAAGTGGAACATAGTCACAGAGATAGCCTCGAATGGCATGGATGCTATCGAATTAGTCAGTCAAAAGAATTTCGATCTTATCCTGATGGATATGCAGATGCCTGTGATGGATGGTTGCACTGCCACAAGGATCATCAGGAAAGAACTTAATATTTCGATACCGGTGATTGCCCTGACGGCTTTTGCCACGAAGGGAGCCATTGCACAGACCGTTGAAGCAGGCATGAACGGTTACCTGACCAAACCATTTGAAGAGGAGACTCTTTACAGCCAGCTTTTATTTTCCTTCGGCATCAGCCCCCGCTACCTCTCAGATCCGGAATTAAATTTACAAAGCGGGCCCCAGGATGCTGACCTGATCACCCTGCATTATGATCTCGGCAAACTCTCAAAACTGCTTGGCGGCAATAAAGAAGGTATCATCGACATGATTGATCAATTCATTTTGCTTACACCTGAATATTCGGAAGAGTTGTTCACGGCATTTGATGAGAACAACATGGACGAGTTGGCAAAGGCAGCGCATAAGATCAAATCAAGCCTCGAGATGCTGGCTTCGGGAGCCCTGCGGTCGAACATCAAACTTATTCATCAATACTCAAGGAATAATGAAAACATTGAAAAGTTGCCCGGGCTCGTGAAAAGCCTGAGGGAGTCCATCCCTGTTTTGCTTTCGCAGCTGCGCGAGAAAGCTGAAGAGTTGCGCAGGAAGAGCTGAAGTTTATAAATTTGCAGCGAATTTTATTAATTGATCAATCAATATGAAACAGCTCATCGAATGTGTCCCCAATTTCTCTGAGGGGGTTGACATGCATCTGATTAAAACAATTACCGATGAAATTGAGAATGTTGACGGTGTTCGCTTGCTGGACGTTGATCCCGGAAAGGCGACCAACCGTACCGTGGTGACTTTTGTTGGCAGTCCGGATGCAGTCCTGGAAGCTGCTTTCCAGGCTATCAAAAAGGCATCGGAGGTAATTGATATGAGCAAGCATAAGGGAGAGCATCCCCGGTTCGGGGGAACCGATGTTTGCCCTCTGGTCCCGGTCTCAAACATCAGCATCAAAGAAACCGCCGCTTATGCCCGCAAACTGGCCGAACGTGTTGGAAAGGAACTTGAAATACCGGTGTACTGTTACGAGAATGCTGCTTTCACCGAAGAACGCCGCAACCTTGCCAACTGCAGGGCCGGCGAATACGAAGGCCTACCGAAAAAGCTTGCCGATCCCCGCTGGAAACCTGACTTTGGCCCGGCCCTGTTCAATCCGCGCACAGGTGCAACAGCTATAGGAGCGAGAGATTTCCTGGTTGCATACAATGTGAACCTGAATACGACTTCAACGCGCAGGGCCAACGCTGTTGCTTATGACATACGCGAAAAGGGACGGCCTGTCCGCGAAGGCAATCAGGTTACAGGAAAAATAAAGAAAGATGAAAAAGGAGATGAAATATGGGTTCCGGGTGCGCTGAAAGCCTGCAAAGCCATTGGCTGGTTTATTGAGGAATACGGCATTGCCCAGGTTTCGATCAATCTGACCAATATCAGTATTACCCCGGTGCATCTGGCTTTTGAAGTTGCCTGTGAAAAAGCCCTGGCACGCGGAATGAGGGTTACCGGCAGCGAACTCGTCGGCCTTATCCCCAAACGGGCTATGGTTGAGGCCGGGAAGTATTTCCTCAGGAAACAACAGCGGTCAGCTGGTGTTTCAGAAGATGAGATCATCAGGATCGCCGTTAAATCACTTGGGCTGGATGACCTGAAACCCTTTAATCCGAAAGAAAAGATCATTGAATTTATACTTGAGGATACTGCAGACCGGAAGCTTGTAAGAATGACCGCTGAAGGTTTCGCAAACGAGACGGCTTCGGAATCCCCTGCTCCCGGGGGCGGTTCCGTATCAGCATATATCGGCGCTCTCGGGGTTTCCCTGGGGACAATGGTTGCGAACCTTTCTTCCCATAAGCCAGGATGGGATGAGGAGTGGGAATGGTTTGGCGACTGGGCCGAAAAAGGACAAAACCTCAAAGATGAATTACTTTTCTTAGTTGATGAAGATACCCGCGCTTTCAACCGTATCATGAACGCTTTCGGGCTTCCCAAAGGATCAGAAGAAGAGAAAGCCATACGTTCAGCGGCGATACAGGATGCAACAAAATATGCTATCGAGATCCCTTTTAAGACGATGAAAAAGGCGTATGAATCTTTCGATATCATCGAGGCTATGGTTGATAAAGGAAATCCCAACTCTGTGACTGATGCCGGTGTGGGAGCGCTTTGTGTGAGGTCGGCTGTTATCGGGGCTTACCTGAATGTCAAGATCAATGCTTCCGGCCTGAAGGATAAAACTTTTCTTGATAAACTGCTGAAGGAAGCCGGGGAGATTGTTGACGCAGCTAAAGCAAGGGAAGAAAAAATTCTTGCGATGGTAAACGGGAAGATCAGGTGATGGCAGTAATTGAGCGATAGTTACTTTGCTCTCTGGGATTGTGACAGGTTCGCTATTTATTCTTTATGGTTGTCCAGATCCAGTTCTGGAAGTAACCTTCAGTGATATTCACGCTATCGGTATCTGAAGCCTTTAAAGTGCCGGAGAATGAACCAATAGCCCAACCACCTTGGCCTTCCCATTTGTTTATTGTGAGTTTCAAACTGCCGCCGCTGATATTAAACCATGTCTGGCTGGCATCAACATAAGTGAAAACGAAACGGTAGTCCCCGCTTTTGAAAACCTGTCCGGTCACAGGGTTGCCCGGAAGTCCAATCTTCAGTAATTCAGCCGGCAGAATATTATCAGCCAGGTCAAAAGTTCCGCAAAACGTGGAGGAACCGCAGAAATCCTTGCAGAATCTTGAATAATTGTAATATGTCAGCGGCGTACCGTTAACCTTAAATGTCGTAAAAGGAACAGGTGGAGGGTTGTTTGTTTTGCGGCAGGCAAATGCAAATCCGATGAATGCGATCAGCAGGTAAACCAGGGTTTTTTTCATAAACGTCTTGTTTAGTTGGTTGCCGTCAGTTCTGACATTTCAGGCTGGTTTATAAGTTTTGCGGTAAACCTGCATGTTCGTTCCCCGGTTCCCCAGCAGTCGATTTCCTTGACTTCGAACGATCTCCCGGAATACATATGAAGTATCCCCGCGATGAACCCCTCGTCATAATCGCATACCGGTACGCCGTAAAATGGCAGTCCGGAGCAGTCAAGATCCTCGCTGATAGTAAGCACAAAAGAGAATGTCTCGAGATTCGCCGATTCAACCCGTAAAACACCAATTTGAAAGTTAAGCAGCTTCTGGGTCAGATCTGAAATAAATTCATTGAACTTTAATGATTTATTAAGAACGTTCCTGCAGAATTCACTCCCTGCAAGAAAGCCGGAATCAAAAAAAATCTTATTTGTTTCCACTGCGCCATACCTTTTTTCAAGGACATCACGCATGGTATATTCCATCAGGCGGTAAACAGCGACTTTTGTAAGAGGTCCCAGATTCGGTCTCCCAAGGGCGATATCACCCAGATCTTTCCATTTGAAATTATACTTTACCGAATAATCCATATTTGCGATTTCATTGATTTGAAACGCAATATACGACAAATCAGGGCAAATTCAAATTTCAGGTCAATCTTTAACACATCTTACAGGGAAGGCATTGGCCCGGGAGGACAAATAAAATGAAACGCTGTAGGTATAATTATTCAATCCACGGACAACGGCATGTGAAGAACCGCTGGTTGTTGATGTCCAGAACATGGTTGCGCTCAGTGGATTGCCTGAAGTGAATGCCCATGTATTGTTAAGATAGTAAACACCATTGAGCAAGGCATGGAACCCGCTGGCCTGATTTGGGTCGAGGAGATAACTCCCTGCAATTCCATCCCCGGGGGTTCCGGTTGATGAGCCTGAAACAGCATTGATCAGATCCTGCCATTCCTGCTGGGAAGGAACATGCCATCCCGGGGGGCATACACCCTGGTAGGCCGGTCCGGCAGTTACGCCATACTGGATAAGCTCATCCCATTGATAAAGGGCACCATAGGAAGTGCAATCTCCTGATTCGCAGTATTTTTCCGTGATGCAATTGTCGGATTGGGGGGTCGCCGCGGCGATCGGGGCGCCATACCTCAGGTTCTCTGTCATCCAGCATATTCCATTAAAATCTGCCGTTTGATAGGTGGTGTTATCCCGATAATCAATCATCGAAGTGCCGCATGGGGGATTGGCGCCAAGGACCGAAACAGCTATCGAAGTGGGGGAAATGGCGGGACATCCGAACAGCGAAGAGGTATATTTGTAGGAAATGTTAAATGTAGCTGATGAATTACCAGGTACCAGGCTTGGATCAAAGTAATAGTTTCCGGCATCAAAGACCAGGGCCGGGCTTGCAGGAGTTACCAGGTATTCACCCTGAGTGGGCGTCACGGGTAAGCCGCCTTTAAGGAGGAACCGTTTGGCACTGCGGCTTGTAGCCAGGTCGGAACATGATGTCATGGATGCATCCGGTTTGGGATTAATGGTAATACCTGCAGAACTGTAAGAAGTGCAACCAATACCGGTGTAGGCATCGAGCCTCAGGGTAGCCGTCCCCGGATTGTTCCAGGTGATGGAAGCAGGGGAAACATTCGCATTGGCGATCGAACCGGATGAAGCGGGAGAGATGGACCAGGTGTACGAACAGGCAGGGCCTGTATTGGCTGGATAGAGATAAGGGTCAGGATGAAGCTGGCAAACGGTGGTGCTGCCGGTAAAGCTTGAAACAGGCAGTGGATTGGCATGAACGGTGTATGAAGCAGGAGGGCCCGGGCATGTTCCTGATCCGGCATTAACCGAGGCTACAATTGAATATACAATGTTCTGTATCGTGGTTGTGGGATTGACCGGGGCAAAAACCGGGATCGGATTGCTGTTACCTGATGCCGGAGGGCAATTTGTGATTCCCGGATCACAGGTATTGGTCCAGTTATAGCTTACTGCCGGTCCAGAAACATTGGTCTGAAGATTTACGGGCCATGTTGAACTGCCGCTGCATACGCTCTGTTCTGTTGAGGGAATTCCCTGTGTGAGGGTATTAACGGAAGGGACGGGGTTGACATTGAAAATAAAGTCGATTGGTGTAGCGGGAGAACAGCCGGCTGTTGTGGTTGGCATAATATGAAACACTACCGGTTCAACAACATTACCCGTATTGCTAAGCATTTGAACTATATTTCCATTGCCGGAGATGCCTGAAGGGACCGGAATAATTGTGGAAGCATTCCCTGAGGCTGTCCAGGCGAAGCTTGTAACAGTCTCGGTACCCGGGACAGTGGAGGAGAGGGCCAGCTGTGCGGTGGCTCCAGAACATATGGTAACGGGTGATGGCACTGACGTACTGACATTGGGAATTGGGTTCACAATAACGGTAGCGCTGCCGGAGACTGACCCGGAAGAACAAACCTGGTTTGAAACCGAAACAAGGGTATAGGTACCGGGAACAGTAGTCGATAATTGATAAGGAGTGTTGCTGTTATGTGTTATAGCAGTCTGGCTGATTCCATTAATAGCATATATAAAAGTATATGGGGGCATTCCGACCGGGAAATCAACAGAAACAGTAGCCTGATGTATTCCGTCATTGCAAATGGAACCCCCTCCGCTGATATGAGCCTGTGGGCAGGTTGGTGCAGGAGATGTAAACTGCTTTGTAAGGGTACAGCTTAAGTTGTCTGAGAAAACGGCAGTAAGGGAATGGACTGCTCCATCGCAGGGGATATTCGTAAGATTATAAGGCAGGGGGCTTGTTAATGGAGGGACAAAGGTTTGTGATACCGGTGGAACAGCAGTATTATCAGTGATCGTCAAAGTGCCGGTAGTCAAAGGATTAGTGAATTCAATGTTTCCGTTAACTGAAAAGGTATTGGCCAATGGATCACAGGTTGAAGGGTTTGTTGTAATTGCGATTATCGAACAATCAGTGACAATATTACAGTTCGTTACTCCTGTACCTCCTGTTTGGGAGAATGTTATTGTTCCCGGGTTTTGTATAAAGTTTGTAATTAATAGAATATACATCTCCCCAACCTGGGCATTTAGTATATGACAGATTTCTGTTGCACTTCCAGAATAACTGCAATCAGTAATGTTACCCTTTGGGTAAATACATCCTGTTTCAGTGTTGTTACAACAAGGGTTGAATGGCTTGGGACAATTGCTTGTCAATCCATTAGCGCAGCCATCAGTAAGACTGGTAAATGGTCCCCAGCAGATAAAATCGACATCCATAGTATGCCCACTTAGATCCACTTGTGAAATCGTAATAATGATATTCCCTGCAGTTCCTACCTGCATGTAAAACCAAGCCGGACAGGGTCTTGTTTGGAGACATCCGTAATTCGGATAACCATTTACAGGATTAGGAGCGCTTCCTTTGGTCCCGGAAGGAAATGAATAGGTATTTGCAGAACATGCAACATTTGCACTCTCACATAAGGTCGGATCCGGGGGGCCGGGCCCGGAGGGTTGCTGAGAATCTGCCGGGTAATAAAACGGAGATGCTCTCACAATATTCATTTTGGCCGAATCGCTGGTCGATAAGCCGGCCTCTTTTTCACTTTCGAAAATATCCCGGAATGCAAGCCGGGCCTGTTCATCATCAAATTTTGTTATAAAAAGAGCAGCATCATTATGGTACTCATTCTTGTCAGCAATAAAAATTCCCCGTTCACCTGCCAGTGTGTAAAATAGAAGCCTTTCAAATTCAGAATGAAACCGGGATAATTTCACGAGATAATAATAAACCCCGTTCTCTTCATGATCAAACACGACTATCGTTTGAAGAGTATCCTGGAACTCATCTGCACATAAAACAGTATCGGTATCAATTGGGTTTGTAAAGTCCAGGGCCTGAACATCGTAAGTTACAGTCCGGCTGAAAGCTTCCGGATTAATGGAAAACAAAAAAATAAAGAGAAAAAATGTAAACGAAAGAAATGCAAAATTGCACTGCTCTTTTTTCATCAAACCCAAAGTCTTTTCAGAACCAACCTTTTATGAAACCGGGATCCGTTCAGTCTTTTACGCATCTGACAGGAAATGCATTTGCCCTGGAGGAAGGATAAAATGACACGCTGTAGTTGTAATTATTCATTCCTCTGGCTATTGCACGTGAGGTTCCACTCGTTGTTGATGTCCAGAATATTGTTGAATTAAGTTGATTGCCCGAAGTAAATGCCCAGGTGTTGTTAAGATAATAAATGCCATCGAGCAACGCATGGAATCCATTGCTCTGATTAGGGTCTTTTAGATAACTGCCTGCAATTCCATCCCCGTATGCCATGCCTGCAATAGCATCAATCAGACCCTGCCATTCCAGTTGGGTGGGAATATGCCATTCGGGCGGACAAAGCCCCTGCACAGAAACAGAAGAAGGAACCTGGTACTGTATCAGTTCGTCCCATTGGTAAAGTCCTCCGTAGTTTGAACAGCTTGCATCGGCAGCGGGGCAGTATTTCTCAGAGATACAGTTATCGCTTTGAGACTGAAGATCTGAAGCCATTTTTGCGCCGTAATTGAGATTGGAGAGCATCCAGCAACGACTGCCTAAAATGAATGCACTATAGCTGCGGGAATCCCTGGGGTCAGTAAAGGACAGAGGGCAGCTTCCAGCGGAGCTGCCTGTGATCACATTTATCGTAAATTGAGATGATGTGTTCGAACAGCTGTTAAAATCGGTAAACTTATAGGTGATCTGATGAGGCATCGGAGAAAGAGCCGAAGGGTCGAATATGCCACTGGCAGTCGCTACTCCATCGATGAAGTACTGCCCTCCTGTACCCGGTGGCAGACCTCCCTGTAAGGCAAAGGATCTTGAAGTGGTTGTAGTGGCCGGGTCATTACAGCCTGTTAATGTTACAGTCGGAGGATTATGAATTGTGATGGCATAAGCCGGTGAAGCTGACCCTGAAGCACAACCGGACTTGTTCCCCTGGACAAAGAGGTTTCCGCTTGCAGATGAAAGCCCAAAGGTGAAATCAGCATTATTCCCATTGTTGACATACGTTACATCGGTTGAAGGAGTATACCACCAGGTATAACTGTCGGCATTGTTTATGGTGTTCACCGAAAATGTCTTTGTAAGGCCCTGGCAAACTGTGGACGGGCCTGAAATCGTTCCGGCTGCATCGGGGATAAGATTCAGTGTAACGGGGAAGGCAGGGGCATGAGCCGAACAAACCACTCCGGGAGCATAGGTGATGCTTTCCACGACATCCACCGAGACCGGATTCGTGTTTCCCCAGGTCACGACAATACCTGAACCGTTGCCGGAAGCAGGAGTTCCGCCGCTGATAGTCCATAAATAGGCATGGTTTGGCAAAGCAGCTCCCACTGAGTAAGTCACCTGGGTGTTTCCGCAAGGGGAAGCTGATGCAGGTACAGCTGAGATCGCCGGGCTTGGTGAAGGGTTGACGGTAACATTATAGGCGGTGGGAGTAGGAGCAGTACATCCGGTGCCTACTATATAATTAACACTGATGACATACGGCCCGGCATTGTCCCATTGAACCTGGATATGATCGTCATTTGCCCCGCCGCCCGAAATAATAGTCCGGCCGGTTAATGGCTGCAGGTCCCAGGTATATGAAGTGGCACCAGGCTGGGTGGTATAGTCGGATATATTCCCGATGCATGCATTGGTAGGTCCGCTAAGAGTCGGAACGGGAAGGTTCTGAACGTTGACAGTGTAAGAGGTGGGGGCCTCTGCTGTGCAATTGTTCGCGTTGGTGTAGCTCACCGAAACAGACTGAGGGCCTAAGCTGGTCCAGCTAATGGTCACCGTATTATCCGTGGACGTTCCACCTGAAGTTTTAGTTCCCCCGGTTACATTCCATATATAATTGTTCATTCCCGCAGCAGTCGAATATATGGCAGAACTGTTAAGGCAGACAGATGTAGCCCCGGTGATAACAGGAACAGGGTTGGGGAGAATGGTAACAGCCAGGCTTGCCGGGGGGCCGGGCGTAGTGTTACAATTCGTGTTTGTTCCGTAAACAGTAATGTTACCAGAAGTTGCATTTGGCGCAAAATTAACAGTAACCGATCTAGTAGTCGTGGTTGCAGAAGGAATAAATGTGGCACCGGTACCGGTATATCCCCAATTGTAAGTTTCCGTGTTAGGTTCTGCATTGACAGTAACTGTTACATTATTTGCCCCGCTGCAGGCACTGATCGGGGTAGTTTGAAAAGTTATCAGCTGAGGGCTCCGGAACTCTGTCATTGTAACTGGAGTTGTCGAATTGCTTACAAGATACCACCAGGTATTGATAGTTTTTTGATCACCCCAATCTCCTGGATACGAAGTCCCGGCACCCCATGCATGACAGGAAGTAGCAGGTGGTACCTTACAACCTGGAGGTGTGGTCATCTGACCACCATTAACTTTCGTATCATCCCAATAAAAGGCAGGATCGTCTAGCGGAGGTGTTGTTAGAGGCCGAACAAGGGTTACAAGAAACCCATGGACATTCTGTTCCACATCCCAAAGAGGCATATGTGTCAGCCCATTAGTATAACGAAGTGTAAAAAGAAAGGTAGAACCATTTGGGACTTGGTTCCCGACACCATCTTTTCCATCCCAAGTCACGGAATAATTACCTCCAGGAACGTTGTTAGTAATTAAGATACGGTCAACCATTGGAGGAGTAAGAGTACTAAGGGAGAGAGTTATTTCAACTGTGCCAATGGCATTATCAGGTGTTGTCTGAAAATTAAAATTAACCGTCCCCGTATTACAAAATCTATCCATTGTTACAGAACCATCAACCAATTGACCGATAATACCATCTGGATATACAATAGGATCAGGATTAAACAGAAAGATTTTATATTGTGGGTAATTGTGAGGATTCGGGCCAGGTTGCGATTGACGGGCCTGTTGTGCATTCATCGTAGGACTGATCGGGTAACATCCCGACTCATTGAATGAAACAGCAAAATCCCTGCCTTCCATCCCATTTGGATTCAATTCGGTGACAATTCCGTCATTCGAATAGACAAACATATGTCCCTTAAATGTGTAATATCCTGAGGAGCCCTGGGGGTTCCTGATTTGCCAGCATTTGGAAAAGACTCTGCCATGGATAGGTGTAGGTGGAGTAGTTGTGATATCTACAACCATTATATCAAAGAAATCAAATGTTCGAGTTGCAGTAGCTTGAAAAGTTATAAAATAATCACCAGAGCCATTTGTTGGAGTACACATAATGGGATTATAACCAGCTGGATTAATGATGTTAGGTCCGTTTGTTGCTTCAAGATAAGTTGATATATACCCAACATCAGGTGGTGTGGGTAGAGTATTTTTGACCGGCGTTTGCCCAGTGCATTCAACGCCTTCTGGGCTATCAGGTGGATGGATTCTCCAGTTAATGTGTGTTTCAGTTGTTGCGTCATTGGTGCCCTGACGTTGCTGCCCGAGCCCAAAGTAGATTCTTTCAGTAGTCGGGTTTTCAATGTGAATATACAATCGGTAATCAGGATTAGCTCTAGAGGAATACAATGCAAAAGGAACCCTTCCTGAACCTGGATCAAGAAGAAGCCTCGTTGGCTCACTTTCAAAAGGCATCAACTCTTTAGTGCCCTCAGAAAAGCCGGAGAAT